>Ga0316192_10001416_pt1 | contig 17620 bp, 16 predicted proteins | sample MerIslwburrow_MG_FD_204931 | JGI IMG/M metagenome (GOLD analysis project Ga0316192, IMG submission 204931) | Coastal sediment microbial communities from Maine, United States - Merrow Island worm burrow | ecosystem: Environmental > Aquatic > Marine > Coastal > Sediment | place: USA: Maine...
CGGCGGATGTTGTGCTCGAAGACCTTGGCCTTGTCGCCCTCGCTGAGGGCCGAGGCGTCGACGTAGCGTTTGGTGTCGTCGTAATGATGACCGCTGTCGGGGTCGATGCCGCGCACCGCCCCCACCATCTCCGAGGCGAACAGGATGTTGTCGATGCCAACCACGTCGAGCAGCAGGTCGATACCCCGCTGGTGGTAGACGCAGGTGTCATAGAAGATGTGGTCGGCCAGGCCGTCGAAGTCCCAGCCCTGGTCCTGGGCCATGCCCTTGAATCGGCCCCAGTGGTAGGGCACGGCCCCGCCGCCGTGGGGGATGACAAAGCGCAAGTTGGGGAAGTCGGCCATGAAGCCCGAGCTGAGGGCCTGCATGAAGGCGGTGGTGTCGGCCCCCAGATAGTGCGAGCCGGTGGTGTAGAAGTTGTCGTTGCAGGAGGCGCTGACGTGGATCATGGCCGGCACGTCGAGTTCGACCATGGCCTCCCAAAGGGGCCACCAGTAACGCTCCCACAGGGGTGGGCCGTTCCAGTGCCCGCCGGAGGGGTCGGGGTTGACGTTGCAGCCGATGAAGCCCATCTCGTCAACGCAGCGCCGCAGTTCGGCCACCGAAGCGTCAATCGAAGCGCCGGGTGACTGGGGCAGTTGGCACGCCGGGGCGAAGTTCGACGGATAGAGGTCGCAGACCCGTCGGATCAGCTCGTTCTGGTGTTCGGACCAGAACCGGGAGGTGTGTTGGTTGCCGACGTGATGGGCCATCCAACTGGCCCGGGGGGAGAAGATAGTGAGGTCGGCCCCGCGCTCGCGCTGCAGTTTCAGCTGCGCCCCCTCCAGGCTGTGGCGGATCTCGTCATCGGAGACCACCATGGTTCCCTTGGTCCCGGCGAAGGCGGGATCGGCCTCGACCGCTGCCACCTGGGCCTCACGCCAGGCCCCGACCCCGGGGGGCGTTGTGGTGTAGTGGCCATGGCCGTCGATGATCACGTTCGGTCCTGGGCTGAACTGTCGACAATCTCGCGCACCGTTGCCATACTTGCCCCGGCACGGGCTCGACGCAACCACCCGTCGTTTCCGTAGCCTCACCAGTTCGGAGGCCACAAGTGAAGACCCAGGTTGCCATCATCGGAGCGGGCCCGGCAGGAACCCTGCTGTCGCACCTGCTCGGACGGGCGGGCATCGAGAGTGTCGTACTTGAACGCCAATCCCGCTCGTACGTACTGGGCCGGGTGCGGGCCGGGGTGCTGGAGTGGGGCACGGTCGAGCTATTGCGGGAGAACGGCCTCGGGGACCGCATGGATGCCGAGGGTTTTGTCCACACCACGATCAACATCGCCTGGCGGGGGAGCGACGTGTTGTCCATCGACACCGTTGACCGGGTCGGCCAAAAGATGATGGCCTACGGCCAGACGGAGATCCAGCACGATCTGTACGAGGCGGCCGACGCCGCAGGCACCCGGCTGGTGTTCGAGGCCGAAGACGTTGCCCTGCACGATGTCGACGGCGATCAGCCGTCGGTCACTTATCGCCACAATGGGGTCGAGCAACGCATCGAGGCCGACTTCATTGCCGGCTGCGACGGTTTCCACGGCGTGAGTCGCCGCACCATCCCCGCCGACGTGCTGCGGGAGTACGAGAAGGTCTACCCCTTCGGCTGGCTCGGGATCCTGTCGGAGACCGCTCCCCTGCCCCACCTGCTCTACGCCAACCACGAGCGAGGCTTCGCCCTGTGCTCGATGCGCAAGCCGAACCTCAGCCGCTACTACGTGCAGTGCCCCATCTCCGACACGGTGGAGGATTGGCCAGACGACCGCTTTTGGTCGGAGTTGTTCGCCCGGGTCCCGCCCGAGTTCGAATCACGCATCGAGACCGGTCCATCGGTGGAGAAGTCGATCGCCCCGGTGCGGAGTTTTGTGGCCGAGCCCATGAGTTACGGCAAGCTCCACCTGGCGGGCGACGCTGCCCACATCGTGCCCCCGACCGGGGCCAAGGGCCTGAACCTGGCCGTTTCCGACGTGCACTATCTGTCGCGGGCCATCGCCGGCCACTACGGGGGCGACGACACTTATCTCGACAGCTACTCCGACATGGCCCTGCGCCGGGTGTGGGGGGCGGTGCGGTTCTCGTGGTCGTTGACGTCACTGCTGCACCGCTTTCCCGACCAGACCCCGTTCGAGCAGCAACTCCAGGAGAACGAACTGGCCCACCTGAACTCGTCGGCCCTGGCCCAGGCGGCCCTGGCCGAGCAGTACGTCGGCCTGCCCTTCGAGGTATGACGCCGTTTCAGGGCATGACGCCCCTTCGAGGCATGACTGCCCGTTGACCACGACGCAGCTCATTATTGTCCTTGGCTTCACCACGGTCGGGGCCACCATTCAGGGTTCAACCGGGATCGGCTTCACCCTGATCGCCGGACCGGCCCTGGTCGCCGTCGACCCCGGCTTCATCCCCGGACCACTGCTGGTGGTGGCCCAGGCGGTGAGCATCCGCCACATCGTGGTCGAGCATGACATGGCCGACCGTGGGGCCTTGCGCCATGCTCTCGTCGGCCTGCCCTTCGGCCTGGTCGGGGGGTTGGTGGTGCTGGAACTGGTGTCGGACACCACGCTGGCGCTGCTCGTCGGGGCGCTGACAGCACTGTCGAGCGTCATGCTGCTGGCGGGCCTCCACCCGACACGGACCAGCCGGACCGAGCTCGCCGGGGGTGTGGCCTGCACCTTCGCCGCGGTGACCGCCGGGCTACCCGGCCCGCCCCTGATCGTCGCCTTCAACGACATGAAACCAGCGGCCATGCGGGCCACGACGTCGATGTTCGTGTTGGTGGTGGGCACCGTCGGTTTCGCCGGGCTGTTGATCACCAGCAACTTCGGCCGCCACGAACTGGAACTGCTGGCCTGGCTCGTTCCCGGGGTGGCCCTGGGATTGGTCTCGGCCCGCTGGGTCCGGCCGGTGATCGACCGGCGCTGGTTCCGCCCCGCGGTGCTGGTGGTGGCCCTGCTCGGCGGCCTGGCGCTCATCGTCGGCCAATTCTGACACCGTTTCCGGTGGGCGCCGTGCCCGGTGCTGAGAGCTCGGCGCCGGCCTGGGCGAATGTCAAAGCTCCCGACCGGAGAGCAAGCCCATAACAGGGAAGACACCGATCTGGCGCACCGCCCGAGGCAGGGCCGAGCTTGTCGTCACTTGGCTGGTTCCGGCACCGCGAGGCTTCCATGCCTCAGGCCTCCGTGCTGCGCAGTCCACCCCGTCTCCTCATGCCCGAGTTGTCTCCCTGCAATTGGTTTCCCGACGTTGAAGTTGCCTACCGAACAACTGTTCGATACAGTGGGTCTTGCTTCCCCATCTCGCAGCCCGGATCATGTAGGACCTGTTCTCCTGAACCCCGGTCCCCTGGCTGCCTAACCGTTTCGATACCGAGATGTGGGAGGGCCTACCGTGGCCGTGCAAACTCCAGGCGAGATCCTGCAGCAACTGCACCATGCCATTGATGCCGCGTCGTCGCTCCCGGTTTCTTGTCTCTCCGGGGGCGAAGCCATCGAGTGGGTGTGCGAGTTGCATACCGTCCGCTCCCGACTCGACGCCCTGACCTGTACCAGCCTGGCCGCCATCGGCCCCAGCGCCACGCTCGACAGCGGGGAGACGGGTCACCGCTCGGTTGGCGGGGTCGTGGCCGCACGAACCAGGGCCAAACCCCGCGGCCCTCGTAGTCCCGGCAGCGATGCCATTCTCGGGAATTGGCTGCTCAACTACCCCGTGTTCTCCGCCGCTTTCGAGCAGGGCCTGATCTCCGCTGATCATGTGCACGCAATCCGGGGCCGGGAGAATCGTCGTACCCGATGCCATTTGGAGCCCGCCCAGGACTATCTGGTCGAAGCGGCGCAGCGTTGCACGTGGGCTGAGTTCACGGCGGTGTTGGCGTACTGGGACAATGGAGCCGACCCTGACGGCGAGGTTCCCGATGAACAACAAGCCAAGCGTCAGTGCAACTGGACCAAACGTTCCGACGGGACCGTCACCGGGAACTTCACCCTCGACCCGTTGTCCGGGCACGCGTTCATCACCGCTCTGGAACACCACGTGCAACGCCTGTTCCGCGACGACACCGAAACTGGGAACAAGCGCACCACCAGTCAACGCCGAGCCGACGCCCTCGTAGAACTTGTCACCAACACCGACATCAAAATCCCCGCCACCCTCATCCATCTCATCCTCGGCGAAGACGTCCTCACCGACACGTTGAACCGCCTCGCCGACATCAACACCAACGACGTGGACGACGTGGCTACCGACCCCCCGACAGCGTCGCCTCCTGGATCGCCCCCAGGCCCCACCGAAAATGCCGGACCGGGTGAACCGCCCCCTGCAACCTCCGCAGACCCCGACAGCGACAGCGAGGATGACGTCGAGCCACAGCACGAAACGTCATCGGCCAGCGCCACGGCTCCGGCCAAGCACGAAACACCTTCCAACACCAACGCCAGCCCGCCAGGGCCCGCCAGCGAACAAGTACCCCCAGACGAACACACCACCCCCGTCACCGAGTCCTCACCAGAACCACCGATGCCCGAGTCGTCGCCCGAGGCAGGCCGACCATCACCCCCCACACCAACAGCGGCGCAGGAACCACCACCCCCATCGGGGTCCCCACCACCTTCGCCCCCAGCGGGCCAACCACCGCCCCACGCGACCAAACCGCCGCCCCCGGCGGACCAACCGTCGCCCGCAACACCTGCACCAGTGTCCGGCCCGACGCGCCTGCCGCCCGGCCACAACGACACAACGCCATCGCCATCGCCATCGCCATCACCCGAGTACCCACCACCGCCGTTGCCCCAGCCAGTACCACTGCCACCATCGCTGCCCGAGCGCCCACCGGGGCCGGCATCGCTGCCGCCGTACGACCCGACGCGGTTGCCGATTGATCACGACAACCCGGCACGACGATGCGAACTCATCGACGGAACACCCATCCACCCACGATGGGCGTTCTCCGCCCTGCTCTCAGCCCAGATCCGACGGCTCATACTCAGTACCGACTCCCAGGTCCTCGACCTCGGACGCAGTGTGCGGACCTTCCCACCACACCTCAAGCAATTGCTTCTGATCCTGGCCCGAGGCCGATGCCAACAACCAGGATGCGACGCACCGGCCTCGTGGTTGCAGGCCGACCACCTGATCCCTTGGAGTCGAGGAGGACCAACCAACCTCACCAACGGACAAATACTCTGCGACCCCCACAACAAAGCCAAACGAGACCGACTCCCCCGACATGACGACGCGAACTAACGGGGGACGGCGACGACTCCCGTTCGGAATAGACGGTCGGTAAAGCTGCGACCCGTCACCCCGGCAGCGATCAGCTCGGCCAAGGCCAAAGGGGCAAGGAACAGCGTGATGGCAACGGCGACCTCCAACACGACGACCATGCCTCGCAGCAAAGAACGGCCAGGTGGTGGACGCCCGCCGGATGCCCAGTCGACAACGGCCAAGCGGAGCACGGCTTGGCCAGCACCTCGTGTTTGGCGTCGCTCATGGTCGAGAGGGGAACGACCAGCACGAGGCCGACCAGCACGACGTCGATCGCCAAGGCGGCCACAACCGAGGCGGCCGCAGCCAGTTTGGCCGCTGGCCCCAGTGGGCCCCATCGTCGGACCACGACGGCGTCGGCGATCCACACGATCATGGCCAGGGGGATGGCGACATAGGGTACAAACAGGACGGCCAGTCCAGCTTGGGCGTCATCGGTGGCGACGATGAGGACGCCAGCCACACCGGCTACGGCGGTCATCGCCCCAACAAGAGCGAGCCGTAGCCACAGAAACCTTCCGGCCACAATCGCCAGGAACGACGGTGCCGCCACGAACATGAGGCAGATCGACACCGAGATGAGCAGTCCACCCAACGAGAGCGACTTGAACTCGACTGCGATAGCGGCCACCACCGAACTCAGGAAGAAGGCGGCGAAGGGCGCCAGCAAGGCAACGGCGGCCCCCCAATCGCGTCATCAGGAACGACTGCCGCTGACCGTCGCTCATGGCGAACGTCGCAACGCCGTCCATAGCTTCCGCAGGGCTCCAACCGGTACCTGCGACAACGAGTAGACGGCGGCATCACCGATCAGGGTCATGATCCGGAGCCGGACGACCGGTCCATCCTCCACACCGGGGGCCAGCCGTTCTTTCCGATCGCCGATGAGCGTCATCATCGACACTTGCAATCGGGCGCCGTCGGGCACAATCACCTTCACGTCGCCGATCAAGGCCCGAACGGTCACGGTGATGCCCTCCGACGGGATGGCGGCCGACGACAGGTCGATCACGATGTCACCGATTCCGGCCGTCGCTTCGATGTCGCCATCCAGAGCCAACCAGCCGCCGATCTTGGTCTCTCCGATGAGGGCGAAACTGCGACGGGGAGCAAGGTGGCGGGCGGCGGCCACCGGTGGCGGCGGCTGAGCTGGGGCGGGCAGGTCGGCCACCACCGTTTCCAACTCGGCCACCGTCGTGGCCCGGTACACCGCACCGAAGCGTTCGTCGAGCTCCTCGAACTTGACCCGGTCCTCGGCCAGGGCCCGCTGGATTCGATCAACCGCCGCCTGACGATGGTGCTCGGTCAGCGCGGGCACAGGCAGCGCGGGCACGGGCGTCGACGGGAGCGGGGGCGGCTCGGGCGGGGGCTCGGCGTTGGACATAAGCCCAGTTTCTCCCAGCGGACAACTACATGCCGGTCGCCCGACAGGATTAGCGTCGGGGCACGCCCGACAACGAACGAGGCCAGTAATGAGCGAGCCGATCGAGGTCACCGAGTACACCGACGCCATGTGCTCCTGGGCGTGGGGGGCCGAACCCAAGCTGCGTCTGCTGCGTTGGCGGTTCGGGCCCCAGATCACGAGCTGGCGCCTGGTCATGGGCCACCTGGTCGAGGACGAGTTCATGCCCGAGCGGGATCGTGAAGCCCAGGCCGCCAAATTGCAGGAGTACTGGAAGGTCGTCTGCGACCAGACCGGGATGCCTCGCCCCCTCCCGCTCAAACGCTCCACCGCCGGCAGCCGGGCATCGGGCCTGGTGGTCAAGGCGGCCCAACGTCAGAGCGACACTGCGGCCGAGGCCATCGTGCGTCGGCTGCGGGAGGCGTCCTTCATCGCCGGGGAGCCACCCGACACCGTCGAGCGGTGCCTCCACGCCATCCGGGGCCTGGACGGCATCGGCCACGAGGCCCTGGCCGCAGCCGTCGACGACCCCGAGACCGCAGCCGCCTATGAGCAGGACCGCGACGAAACCCGACAACCCAACGACTATGTGCTGACCCTCGACGGCGACCAGCCCGGGATCGGCCGGGCCCGCCCCGCTCGAGACGGACGGATGCGGTTCGTGTTCCCCACCCTGGTGATGCGCTCGGCCCGAGGCGAACGCACCGTACCGGGGTGGGTGGACTACGCCGAGTACGAACGGGCCCTGCTGGAGCTGGGAGCCGAAGCTGACGAGCGGGCCACCTCACGGCCAACCCCCGAACAGGCTCTCAACCTCTGGCCCTGCCTGGCCCTCCATGAACTGCGCTTCCTGAGCGGACCCGACGCCGCCCCACCGAGCGATGCCGTGGCCAGCGACGCTCCCGGTGGAGCCGTACTCCGCACCAAGAGTGAAGCCGTCGCCGTCGGCTTGGTCGACTAGGCCATCGACAGGCCAGGATGAACAAATGAAAATCGGACTCTTCACCTTCGTCGACACACCAAACGACCTGACCGAGACGGCGGCCACCGCCAACGAGCAGGGTTTCGGCAGCCTCTGGATCCCCCAGGTGTTCGGCATCGACACCCTCACCGCCATCGCCCTGGCCGGAGCCACGGTGCCCGACATCACCTTCGCCACCGCCGTGGTACCGACCTACCCCCGCCACCCCCAGATGCTGGCCCAACAGGCCCTCACGGTGAACGCCATCATCGGTGACCGTCTGGTGCTGGGCATCGGCCCCTCCCACAAGCCGGTGGTCGAAGGGTCGTGGGGCATCTCGTTCGACAAGCCGATCCGTCACCTCCGGGAGTATCTGGAAGTCCTGATGCCGCTGCTGCACGACAAAAAGGTCCGGTTCAAGGGCGAATCGCTGAGTACCAACGCCGACATCTCCTTCGACGGTCCCGCCCCCAAGGTCATGATGGCCGCCCTCGGGCCACAGTTGCTGAAGGTCACCGGACGGCTGGCCGACGGCACCATCCTGTGGATGACCGGACCCAAGACCATCGCCGAACACTCAGCCCCCACTATCACTGCCGCCGCGGCCGAAGCCGGCCGGCCCGCTCCCGAGGTGATCGCAGGCTTCCCGGTGTCGGTCACCGACGGATCCGACGAGGCCAACAACGGCGCCCGGGAATACGCGGCCAAGGCCTTCGCCGTCTACGGCCAGCTGCCATCCTACCGGGCCATGCTCGACCGCGAAGGCTACGAAGGCCCGGCCGACATCGCCATCATCGGCAGTGCAGGCCAAGTCGAGGAGCGGATCCGCTCCCTGGCCGACACCGGCGTCACCACCTTTGCCGCCTCCGAATTCGGCAACAGCGACCAACGGGCCGCCACCCGCGACCTGCTGGTCTCGATGCTCTAAGGTCTCAGCCTTCGGCTGTGGCCTTGATCCCGGCCAGGGTCTCGGCCATGGCTTGGCGAACGGCGGCGGCCCGACCCGCCAGCTGCTCGGGGGTCAGCTTGGCCAACGTCGGCGGCAATTGTTCGACGTCCCACACCTCGGTGACCGTGGTTGGGCTGGAACCGGCCAAACGGTAGGTCCAGCGCACAAAGGGCTCCGCCGGGTCGCCGGTCACGAACTGGAACTCGCGGCCCCGTTCGGCTGCGGTCACCTGGGCCACCACCGACCATTCCCGCTCCCCGATCTTGTTGTGGCCCTCAAAGCGGTCGCCGATGTTGCCGGTACCGCCGTCGAGCCATTCCCCACCCCGGTTCTCCGGGCTCCACTCCCCCATCCGGGCCAGATCCGACACCAGGTCGTAGATCGACTCAGCCGGAGCCGCAATCTCGATCGATTCCTCGTGGTACATACCCTCAACGGTCATCTTCTGTCCCCGATCCTGGTCGAACTCTCCGGGACACTACCCCGATGCCGATAGAGCCACCAGCGAACCCGGATCGGAGACCACAAACTCATGAAACTCACTCATCCGAGCGCCGGTGACGTGGTCGCCGGCACCTCGGTGGCGATGGTGGCCATCCCCCAATCCCTGGCCTACGCCGAACTGGCGGGCCTCCCGGCCCAGATCGGGCTCTACGCCTCGGCCCTGCCCTCACTGCTGGCGGCGGCGTTCGTCTCGTCGCGCTATCTGCAGACGGGGCCGGTCGCTCTCACCTCGCTGCTCACCTTCGGCGCCCTGTCGGGCCTGGCCGTCGCCGAAACGCCCGAATACGTGGCGCTGGCCGGGCTGTTGGCCATTCTGGTGGGGGCCATGCGTTTCCTGCTGGGCGTCGTCCGCCTGGGCAGCCTGGCCTACCTGCTCTCGGAACCGGTGCTCACCGGGTTCACCACCGGCGCCGCCATCCTGATCCTGTCGTCGCAGCTGCCGCGGGTGTTCGACCTCACCCCCGAAGGCCCAACGGTGCTGCACCGGGCCACCTCGGCCCTGTTCGACGTGAGCAACTGGAGTTGGGCCGCGCTCGCCTTTGCCCTGGCCACCGCGATCATCATCGGCGGCGGGCGGCGCCTGCACCGGCTGGTGCCCGGGGTACTGGTTGCCGTGGTCCTCGGCGTGGTCGTCAGTTCGCTCAGCGGCTATTCGGGCTCGACCGTTGGCGCCCTCACCGGCGGTTTCGTGTCGCTCGGGTTCGACTTTCCCTGGGTTTCGGCCCCCGGTTTACTGCTGTCGGCCCTGGCCATCGCCCTCGTCGGGTTCGCCGAACCATCCTCGATCGCCCGCACCTTCGCCGCTGAGGAACGCCAACCGTGGGACGCCAACCGGGAGATGATCAGCCAAGGGGTGGCCAACCTGGCGGCCGGGGTGTCAGGGGCCTTCCCCGTCGGCGGTTCGTTCTCCCGCAGCTCCCTCAACCGTCTGGCCGGGGCCACCAGCCCCTGGTCGGGGGCGATTAGTGGGGCCCTGGTGCTGCTGGCCCTGCCGCTAACCCCACACCTGGCCAACCTGCCCGGTGCCGTGCTCGGGGCCATCGTCATCGTTGCCGTGATCAAGTTGGTCAAGATCAACCAACTGGTGGCCCTGTTCTACCAATCACGGCCCCAGGCCCTGGTCGGGGTCGGCACCCTGGCTGCCACCCTCGCTTTCGCCCCCCGGGTCGAGCGCGGAGTACTGGTCGGCATCGCCCTGGCCCTGGCCGTGCACCTCTACCGGGAGCTCAACGTCACCGGGACCAGTGACCGGGTTGGCGACACCCTGACGGTGGCTCCCCAGGGGGTGCTGTGGTTCGCCACCGTGCCCCAGATCGACCGGTTGATTCGGGCCGAGATCGCCGAACACCCCGACGTGGCCGCCATCGTGTTGGACTTCAGCGGGGTCGGACGCCTCGACTTCTCCGGTGCCCTGGCCCTGAAGCGCATCACCGACGAACTTGCGGCGGCCGGTATGGCCATCGACATCATCAACGTGCCACCGGGCGCGGCCAATGCCACCGAGGTGCACCTCGAGGACGCTCAGGCGTTGTAACTGGTCGAGGTGGTGGTCCCGCCGGTGCCGGTCCAGTTGGTGTGGAAGTGCTCGCCTCGGGGCTTGTCGACCCGCTCGTAGGTGTGGGCTCCGAAGTAGTCCCGCTGGGCCTGGATCAGGTTGGCGGGCAGTCGACGGCTGCGGATGGCATCGTAGTAGGCCAACGCCGATGAGTGGGCGGGCAGCGCCACCCCGGCACTGGTTCCGGCCGCCACCACCTTGCGCATGGCCTGGTTGGCCTCGGTCATGGCGGCGGCGAAGAACGGCGCAAAAAGCAGGTTCGACGGGGCCGGGCCATCGCGGTAGGCCGAGGTGATGTCCTCCAGGAAGCGGGCCCGGACGATGCTGCCCGCCCGCCAAATAGCGGCCACGGTGCCCTGGTCGAGCCCCCAGTCGAAGTCCTTCGAGGCGGCATCGAGCAGGGCGAAACCCTGAGCGTAGGAGATGATCTTCGAGCCGTAAATGGCCTGCTCCAACTCCTGCGGGGTGAGCTGATCGGCCCCGATCGAAGCGGTTGGACCGCTCAATACACCGGCACCCTCGGCCCGTAGATCCACCGCGGCGGAGATCTGGCGGGCCATGACGGCCTCGGCGATCAAGCTCAACGGTTGGCCGATTTCGAGCGCCGTCGTGACCGTCCAGCGACCGCTGCCCTTCTGACCGGCGGCGTCGAGGATCTGATCGATGACGGCCGTGCCGCCCTCGTCGACCGTGGCCAGAATGTCGGCCGTGATGTCAACGAGGTAGGAGTCGAGCACGCCCTCGCCCCAACCCTTGAAAATGTCGGCCATGGCCGCGTTGCCATAACCCATGGCCCCCAACAGGGCATAGGCCTCGGCCAGGACCTGCATGTCACCGTATTCAATGCCGTTGTGCACCATCTTCACAAAGTGGCCGCTGCCCCCGGGGCCGAGCCAGGCCGTGGTCGGGGCGCCGTCACTGGCCCGGGCCGCAATGGCCTCCATGATCGGCATCACGTGGTCCCGGGCCCCGGCCGCCCCACCGGGCATGATCGACGGTCCGTTGCGGGCGCCTTCCTCCCCACCGGACACCCCGGACCCCACAAAGAGCAGGCCCTTCTCGGCCAAAACAGCGACCCGCCGATCAGTGTCGGCGTAGTTCGAGTTGCCACCATCGACGATGATGTCACCGGGCTCCAACAACGGGCTGATCTGATCAATGACGGCGTCGACCACGGCACCGGCCTTGACCATCAACAACACCTTGCGGGGACGGGACAGCGTGGCAATGAGGGCCGGGAGCTCAAAGGTGGGGACGATCGCACCCTCAGCCACCCTGGCCACCGCCGAGCCTGAGGCGAAGGCCCTGGTTGTGGCCTCGGTTCGGTTGTAGACCGCCACCCGCAGTTCATGATCGGCCATGTTGAGCACGAGATTCTGGCCCATTACGGCCAGGCCGATAACTCCAAGGTCCACTTCAGTCATGTCGAGACGCTACCCGGCCCCCGCAGTTTGTCTTCGGGCCTCGGTAGGGTTCGAGACTCATATCGGCGAGAGCACGGAGAATCACATGGCCCAGACGGCACTTCGAGGTAACACGGTGAACACGAGTGGTGACCTGCCCTCAACCGGGTCGTCCGCCCCGTCATTCACCCTGACCAAGGGCGATCTCAGCCCCCTCGCTTCCGGCGACCTGGCCGGAAAGCGGGTCGTGCTCAACATCTTCCCCTCGATCGATACCCCAACGTGCGCCACCAGCGTGCGCACCTTCAATGAGCGGGCGGCCGATCTCGACAACACCACGGTGCTCTGCGTTTCCGCCGATCTTCCCTTTGCCCAGGGCCGCTTCTGCGGTGCCGAGGGCATCGAGTCCGTCACCACCGCCTCGACGTTCAAGAACCCCGAGTTCGCCGCCGACTTCGGTGTTGGCATGGTCGACGGGCCCCTGGCCGGGCTGCTGGCCCGGGCCGTGGTCGTTGTCGACGAGAGCGGCCAGGTGGTCCACAGCCAACTGGTACCCGAGATCGCCGACGAGCCCGACTACGACGCCGCGCTGGCGGCCCTGGCCTGAGCCAAACCCTCGTGTCCGACGAGACCCAGCACCACGACACGGTGCACCTGGTCTGTGAGGACTGCGGAGCGATCGAACACGCTGAACCTGGGGTGATCAGGCCCCTGGTCGAAGGGTTGGAACGTTCCCACCACTTCATGCCCCGGGCCACCCAGGTCACCGTGTTCGGTCGCTGTTCGCACTGCCCGTCGTCCACCTGATACCAAGGCTTGGCCGGCCGACCTCCGTCCTCGATCGAAGCCGCCTCGCTGATCGGGGCACCCTCTTGCTCGTGCCAGGCTCCTGGTCGACCGCCGATATCCGCCGGCTCGCCTGCAACACCAAATGATGTTGGCTCAGCCTCCACCACGGCGTCGGCCTCTGCCTCTTCGGCATACGTCAATACCCCGACGAGGAATCCCCCCGGCGACGAGGACCGCAGCCGCAGCCGCCAGCCGTGGGCGGCCACCAGCGAAACCTGTAGTCGGCGACCCTCAGCCCGTACGAACTCATCGAACTGATCGGCCGCAGCCGGAGTTTTTGAGGCGTCCATCACCCTCTTAGCTCTACGAACGACCAAAGCTGTCACATCGGAATCAGATTCCTGACGAATCGCAGCCGACCGCTCAGCCCGCTCGCCGTTGGAAGGCGGCGGCTTGGCGGCGGACATGGGGCGGCACGTGGTTCTTGAGCACGCCCCCGGCCCGGCGGGCCCAACTGAGCCCCCACCGCTCCAGGCACACCAGAACCCAACCGTCGGGTCCAGGGTCGGCCACCGTCTCCCCCCGCAGGTGGGCGGCCAATCTCACCTCGGCCACGCCCCAGCTCACGGCCCGTATCGCCTCGTCGGCCGTCAGGGTGGTGGCCAGGCCCGGGTCGGGCACGAAACGGCCGGGGCGGGCCTGGCCCAGCAGCAGACCGGGTCGGGCCAGGAGTCGATCCTCGATCCCGGGGTCGCCCCAGGGGGCAAGATAAAGCCGGTCGTCTCGAACCAACAGGCGCTGGCCGGCATCGTCGAGGCCCCACAGCGTGTCACGACGAAACTTGTGCCAGGCCGCCAGTACCTCTTCGGGGGCCATCGTGGGGCGGCGGGACCGCTTCGATCGCCGCTCATGGGCTGTCCGAACGGTCCGGGCGCCAACCGACGGAGCAGGCCGGCCGGATTCCCGACGGAAGCGGGCGACGTACTGACCCTCTCCCGGATGGCGGTGGGGCCAGAACCGGGCCGTCAGGTCGGTGGCAATGGACTCGTGGGCGACGCCACGGTCGACGCCGAGGTCGTGCACACAGTCTTCGAGTGTCCACTCGTCGGTCGAGGCCAGGAAATCGATCACCTGCTGCTCATTCTCAACCAGCCCGAAGCTGCACGTGCTGTACATGAGCACCCCACCAGGCCGCACGACGGCTGCCGCGTGGCGCAGCAGTTCACGTTGGCGCCTGGCCGCCCCCTCCACCGCTGCCGGTGACCAATGCCGCACGGCCTTCGGGTCGCGCCGGAACAACGCCTCCCCGCTACAGGGGGCGTCGAGCACGGCGGCATCAAACGGCACCGCCTCGGCCGCCAGCGAATCCAGGGGCCGATGACTGGTGACCACGTTGCCGGTGCCCCACAGGTCGAGGTTGTCGTGCAGCGAGCGCAGGCGCTTGGGGGCCACCTCGTTGGCCAGCACCACCCCGTCGGGACCGACGGCCGCGGCCAGATGGGTGGTCTTACCTCCCGGGGCGGCAGCCAGATCGACGATCCGCTGCCCGGGTTGCGGCTTCAGGCCCTCGACCACGCTCATGGCCGAGGGCTCCTGGAGATAGAACAGACCAGCAAGATGGGCCGGGTGCCCACCGAGCCGCAGACTGGGAGGGAGAATAAATCCGCTGGCGCACCAAGCCAACGGCTCCAACCAGTTGACGCCTTCAATGAGTTGCAGCAACTCTTCTGGTGCCAGCTTGGCAATATTTACCCGCAAACCACGAATCGGTGGTTGGTCGAACGAGTCGATGAAGACAGCGTGATCGTCGGATAGAAGTTCCCGGGTCCGATCGACAAATGCCGAGGGGAGGACCGGGCCGAACCGGGGACTCTCAGCCGCCAGCGCGGGTTATCCCTGCATCCTTGAGAACCGATGCCGGCACACCGACCTGGCGAAACGCTGCGTAGGAGATCCCTTTGCGTTCGGCATAGGACTGTGCGACCTCGACGAACCCAGCTTCGAGCTCGCTGATATCGACCGATTCGTCCATGCTGGCCAATTCTTCGGCCAGATTGATCTCTTCCTGGGTCAATTGCAGGCGACGCAACGGGTCGGCCGACTCAAGCTCGTCGGCGATGGCTTCCAAGCGGGAGGCGATCGACTCTGGGGTTCGTTTCCTTCCCCGGCGGGGACGTGATGATTCGAGCGCATCCAGGTAGGCGCGTACTGAGCGACCCTCTGCTCGGCCGACAGCCAAGGCTTCCTTGTGGTCATCACTCATTTTCTTTTTGGTTGCTCCGGGCATACGGGACACTCCTCATCTCCATGACGCGCGCAAAGGCGAACGCTCAACGACAACCAAGCTACCGCCTAGCGCCAGCTATGGGAATGACCGGAGATGGATAACACCATTTCACCCACATCTTTCACCCAAAGAAGGGCGGCTGCTACCGGGAGAGATGTGACTGACCACGTGACCTTGTCATGACCATCACCGATAGCAAGCGGGGATCAAGTCTCCGCAGTTGCATTCCAACGAAGACTGCACGTTCTCTGCGGGACATCGCCTCCCATGATTCAGTGCTCATGTGGCCAGCGGAGGCCGGGATCATCGTCACCCCATCGTTGTCGGCGAGCACCCGCTCCAAGCGGGACTTGAGCCTGACCATGGCTTCGACATCCGCTTTCCCCACAACTTCCTCCTGGGGTGATGCCGAACCGTCATCCGTGCCTTCGGCGATGCCAACCCAGAGGTCGACGTCGACCGGTGTTGTCGACCCGGGGGTGGGTCGACACCCACGCTCACGCCTCCCCAGGGACCTTGACCAGCGATGAAACTCCATATTGGACCCTCGCCCACCTTCCAGACCACCGACACCGTCCCCCCCCGTTTGATGTACTACGTCGCCGCTGATCCGTTGTGGCGCAATCAATTCTAGATAGTTTTCCCACGTCCAGATCCGGTCCTTCGTGGCGTAAGCCTGGTGTAACCCAAACGCGGAGAATCATCATGAGAAGGGGAATTGACACAGTAATGCGAAGCCATTCGACGGCCGACGCTCACATTCGTCGCCTGTTGGCACTCTGCCGACAGGAACAGTTGTCTCTGGCTCAGTCGGCCTATGTCCTGGCCACCGTTCAACACGAGTCCAAGATGGGGCTCTGGCTGCTTGACCACGAAAGTGGCTGGGCCAATGAAGGCCGACACCATCTCGGCAACATCAACCCCGGTGACGGACCCCGGTTTCGAGGCCGTGGCTACATCCGAATCACCGGTCGCCGCCAGTACGCCGAATGGCAGCACCATCTTGGCCTACCTCTGATCGCCCAACCCGAGCTGGTCGCCGAGCCCGACGTGGCAGCAACAATCGCCGTGCGAGGCATGAAGATAGGCCAGTTCACCGGACATCGCCTGATCGACTACATCAATCAAGGCGAGGTCGATTATGTAGGAGCGCGCCGGATCGTCAATGGGCAGGATCGAGCAGTACTCGTGGCCCGGTACGCCAAGGACTTCGAAGCTGCCCTGCATAACGAATCGGAATCGGGCCCTCCCGAGCCCGATGTGGTCCATCTGCAGCGTCACCTGAAAATGATCGGGTGGCCTCTTGTGGCCGACGGCATTCTGGGCACGTTCACCAAACGGGCCCTGAGCAGCTTTCAAGCCGGCTACACGTTTGAGGACCTGCCCCGGACCGGGGAACCTGATCCGACAACCACCGGTGCCCTGGCCCGCTGTGCGGCGGGGGGCGGTTACGCCTCCCCCCATTTTCGTTTCGCCGAGTTTCGCACCGGGGGCAGTCATCGGTTGAGCCTGAACAATCAGGTCATTGCCGTACGCCGTGAGCTGGTTCTGGCCCTGGAGCGCTATCGGCAACTGGCCGGTGAACCGGTGCGGATTGCCAGCGGGTACCGCTCGGTCGGGTACAACCTCAAGATTGGAGCGGCGCCAAATACGCAACACCTGTTCGGTGCCGCCGTCGATCTGTGGTCACCCCGTCTGCCGACGGCGTCAGTGGTTGAACTGGCCGCCTTCACCGCCATCGGCACCCGCCGGGAAGCGGCATATCACCTGGAGGTCACGGCCGACGGGTCGACCAAACAGCCCGAGGTCTGGTCGCTGGACCACTGATGCGGAACTTCTGTTCTGCGCCGCGGGCGAAACCCGCCAACGGCGGCGTAGAACAAGTAAGAAACTTACCCAGCGTCTGCGGAGAACCGGTGGAGGTGACAGATGAAACAGAGTAGGCAAGCCTCACCAGCGTTACGGGCCGCCGCCTATGCCCTGAGCATGCTGGCTGCGGTCGTCAGTGGCTCAGGATTTGTCATCGGCGGGATGGTCGGCGCCGCCAGCGGGTGGTCAGCGGTCCTGCTGGCCGGCGCCGTTCCCGCCGCCGCTCTGATCTGGGCCTGGACCCTGTCGCTGTTCGAGAGCAGGAACACCACGGTGCTCCCCCTAGCGGGGTACGGCCATCCGGTGCCGCCCCACCCCCACTCAGTCGTCGGACGAGGATCCGATGGTGGAGGTGGTACGCAGCGGCTTCTCACGGATCAGGGAAGACAACACCAGCAGAACGGCCATCATCGGCACCCCCCACCAGACGACGTCGACCACCGAATCGGCCACCGAGTCGATAACGGCCCGGCGCAGGTCCTCGGGTAGGTCGTTGACCAGGCGGGGGGTCCGGATCAGGCCCTCGGCTCCTCCCACCTCCGCCAGGCGGGCGGCGCCGAGGCGCTCGGTGAGCCCGTCGTCGAGATGCACCCGCATGAGGGCCCCA
>Ga0316192_10001417_pt1 | contig 17614 bp, 17 predicted proteins | sample MerIslwburrow_MG_FD_204931 | JGI IMG/M metagenome (GOLD analysis project Ga0316192, IMG submission 204931) | Coastal sediment microbial communities from Maine, United States - Merrow Island worm burrow | ecosystem: Environmental > Aquatic > Marine > Coastal > Sediment | place: USA: Maine...
CATGGATCCGCGGTGTCGCGAAAGAAGTCGATAGCCAGTTGCGGTTGCAGCACTTCATCCTGATCGTGTTGAGCGCCGGGTATAAGCTTTATTTGCACCGGTCGCTGCAGACTGACTAATTTTTCATACAGGCCGACGCTCTGTTGTGTCGGAACCCGCAGGTCGGCATCGCCGTGCACGAGCAACAGAGGCTGGCGCAATGTTTCTACCCGATTCATCACGTTGCGTGCCCGCCAGCCTTCCGGTCCGCCGCATTCCTCCATGATGTAATCGCGTATACCGTCAATGTTGGTCTCGTCACCCCAGCGGCCGGGGTCGACAACCGGGGCAAAGGCAGCCACCGCCCTGACAGGTGCGTTGCGAGTTGCAGCCAGCAGCGCTACCTGCCCGCCCTGAGAAAAGCCCGCCAGAAAACGGCTGCCTGCATCAACTTCGGGCTGCTGCCCAAGCCAATCCAGTGCCTGCAATACATCATCAACTTGCTGACCAGCACAATCATCATCACCGCCACTCGGCGGCCAGCCACGCATGGTGGGTACCAGCACGGTAAAACCGGCGCGCTGGAATTCACGAGCAGGCATCACCAATCCAGCTGAGGGATCATATTCCGGCCAACTCCAGCCATGCAACAAAATAATTGCGGGACCCGGTTCGTCGCTTGCTGCCGGGTAGAGTCGGGCACTCAGTCTGATCCCACTAACATCGATCGCGACAGTACGCACCATTGGCAGCTGCTCGAATAAGCCGGAACGGGCAGTTGAAAGCACCGTGATACTCAGCAGCAAAATCATCAGGGGTTTTCGCATCAGTGACCTGCGACATCATCCTGGTAGAAATACATACCACCAAAACACAAGTCGGCCTCGAAATCTCGACCTATGGCAAACAGTCCGACACGAATCAAGCCGTCAGCCTTGAAGAGACTCGTGGTTCGACAGGCTTGAAACTCACTAACATGAAGCACAGTTTTAATGACTCCAAAATATCAAGCCCAAAACCGCTAACAGCGTTATCAACTGAAAGCCGTTAATGAAAACACTTACAAAGTGAAGGATTTTGAATCGCCTGCCAGCACCCTGAATGTCTAGAAGTTCATCATCACGCGCACGATTGATCAGTGGCATCAATGTTTGCCTGACGAAGACGAATAACATCGCCACCAGAAACAGCACAACACTGGCTGTTGCATTAGTCCCCATGGCTATCGCGGCGGCCAGCAGTGCGACTACCAGCCCCCACAGATAGTAGCCAGGAAAAAAAGCCCGAAGAAACTGGCCGGCATGCTCTGCGGACAGCGCGTTGAAAACAGTCGGTGCCACGGTCACGGCAAAAAACAGCATGCTGCCAAAAAGCATGCCCGCAAGCCAGATTAATGCCGTTGTTTCAATATTCATTAGCTATTCTCCCACAGGTTAAATCGATTCTACGTCCTCCATAGATGAATAATGCCAAAGTAATCAGTTTTTGTCCATTACAAATACTTGACATTATGCAATAAATGAGATTATATATTAGACAATATATGGACATATTGAGAGAAAACTGAACCTGATTCAGCGAAACAAATTAATCAGGATCAGTGACAGAGACGGCAGCATTCATATAAGCCTCTGATAATCAATGCCTTATATTGAATACAGCAATGCTGCCGATAGATGCAACGCGATTGCCCAGTGACCACAACGCGGATTGACAAAACCTCGACAGATCGACGTCGAACCAACAGAAGTACGGAGAAATAAAATGAAAACAATGCTATCCACATGCCTGCTTACGGCAGCAATTATCACAGCTTCGATGCAGGCATCAGCCAATCATTGCCCGCCAGGTAACAAATACAAGAAACACAGTTATTACGACCACCCGCATCACCACCATTCCCGCCCAATGCCGATGAGGCCGTATTATCCGCATCATTCGAAACCCTATTGGCACGCCGACAAACACGCGAGCCAATATCGACCAGGCGAAACAGCAAGCACTGCTGTGCCTGCCGCAACGTCCGCCAATATCATTGATACCGCAATAACCGCCGGCAACTTCAACACCTTGATAGAAGCACTAAACAGCACCGGGCTTGTTGAAACACTTCAGGGACCAGGACCATTTACAGTCTTTGCACCGAGTGATGAGGCGTTTGCAAGAATTCCACAAAAAATACTTGCCGCCATTATGGCTGACAAGGAAGCACTCGCAGAACTGCTCAGCTATCACGTTGTATCGGGCGAAGTCACAGCGGCTGATGTCGCCATGCTTATCTCTGCCGAGACAGTTCAAGGCTCAGCCATCAGCATTGATACTTCGGAAGGCGTCAAAGTTGACGGGGCCAACGTGGTTACAGCAGATATACGCGCAAGTAACGGCATCATTCACGTGATCGATACTGTGATGATACCCAACTGAAAGCCACACTCACACCCGGACAAGGTTAAAGCCGCTCGTCCGGGGATGAGGATAAGCAATGATGCGCATACCCGAAAGACATCAACAACACGACCAACAGGGGTGCCAGCGGTGCTCACCAGCGGACAGGTCGCGCACTGGCCAGAGCCTGTTGTTGGTAAATTTTAATAACCCACTAGCTGTCAAAAGCGCGGAGAAGTAATATGAAAATTTCCAGTAATAGCAAAACACTTACCTTAACAGCGCTGGTTTCTGCCACCGCACTGTTTGCTGCCGTAGCCAAGAACATCAATGCCGGGCAGGGAAATTACGGCAATTACAGATATCACGGCTACGACACAGGCTATCAGCGCCCTACCCCTCCAGGCTATCAATACTATGCACCCGGAATGCCGCACAGAATGCAAGGCTACAGCTACCCCGCACGCGCTAATCCTGAAACTAACGCTTCCGCAAACAATGCCGAGACGATGTCTGTAGCGAAAAAAGTAGCAATTTCCGGAATGCAGTTTGAGCCTGCCATGATACGCGTAAAAGCCGGTGAACAGGTAACATGGATGAACAACGCACCCATGCCACATACGGTTACCAGCCCCGACAGTGGCACGTTGGCATCAACCCGACTGAACCAGGGATCGACATTCAGCCACACATTCGAACAATCCGGCACCTATATATATTATTGTGCGCTGCATCCTTCTATGACGGGCATGGTCATCGTCGAGTAGCCTTGTAGGCCCGAACGGAATCGGGCCTGATAAGCTTTATACAACAGAGCCCTTTCTGTGATTCTGCGCAGCGCCCGCCCATAATGTGCATGTGAATTTGCTTGTTTGATCGCTGCTTTACCGACGAAAAGCTCTGCTGAATTTACAACTCTATATTCTCAGCTTCTATAACCAGGCCAAGCGCATTTTCAAACATCTGGCGCGCATTCGAAGCCGTGCTACTCAGATATGCATGTAATTCCGCATCTTTAAGATTTCGACTTTCACATTCTCCACTGTATTTTTCAAACGCGCTGAGACTGGTAATCAGCTCGGCAAGATGCTGCGGGCACTCACATTTGATCGTAGTGGAAAGACCCGCAAGCCTTGCAAGCATTTCATCACTATAGCGGCGCGGCGGTGCCGATTCGCCTGAGACAAGGATGTAATCAGTCTCTTCGGCCTGAACCCTCGTTCGCTGCCCGATTTGGGCCAAACAATGACTTTGAATCGTCTGCGGATCAACCGGCGCCAGCAAAGTTGTGCACTTCGATCGCGGCAGTTGCTCCAGGGCTTCGCGCGTCGCAAAGCGATACACTATGACGGCGTGAAAGGCATTAATACGGGCAATCCAGTCGGTCACCTGTATAGCCGTTTCTGCCTGCAATGTGGGTTGTTCGATAATCAGAATATCCGCCTCGAGAATACCTGTCTCTGCAAGAAAAGCCTGCAGCGTATCGTAGGATGCGGTTAGCGTGATGCCTGCCAGTGAGTCCCTCTCAGCCTCCAGCTTGAGAGCAAGCAGTTCACCAACAACCACAAGACGGCACGGCGTTGACGGCACCTCCACGGCAGCAGCACTCCGGGTTTCAGACAGCCGCTCCTGCAACTCATCGTGACTCAGGCCAGCGACGACACTGATAGCGTCCCCCTTGTCCACAAGGCGCCTGATCAGCTTCAGGCGCGCAATGTCTTCGGTCGTATACAGGCGACCCCCTCCCGCCGAGCGCTGTGGCGTCACGGCCGCATATCGCCGCTCCCAAACGCGTAGCGTATCGGGAGAAATGCCAGTGAGCTTGGAAACAGCACCTATCTTGTAACCGCTGGCTGATACTTCGGTATTTGCCATAAATCTTTACTCCTGCATGAAAGAATGAATAAACATAAATAATTTGTATTATACAAAATCTTGACAAAACTTAAATGCTCAAGTATTGTCCTAGACATTACCGGAATAACTGGTATGTCAACACAACATGAGGGTTTCGCCATGAAGTATTCAAATGCACGTGTTCTGAACGCAGAAGACCGACTGATTAGCAAGATGACACTAACTTTCCTCTTCACACCGCTGGTCTTCCTGGTCCTTGCGGGTGCTATGATTTCAGCCTGAAGATCGGGTAAGTGATGCTATGCGCATTATTAATATTTGGACATAACCTGAACAAGTCGGTCAATGGATCTCAACCGAACACCGACTTGTCCAACGATGTTCCCAGCACAGGTAGATGAACTATGAACAAGATTGCAATGGTTACCGGAGCATCAGGTGGATTGGCCAGCGCACTGGCGGGCAAATTATCGGGAAAAGGCTGGCAGCTGGCGTTGGTTACGCGCGATCTGAACCGGCTGAGCCAGAATCCGGCGGTAACCACCTCATGTCTGATAGAAGCAGACGTCTCAACTGCAAACGGCGCCGCCGAGGCAATCACCCGCTGTGAGACAGAAGTGGGGCGAACACCAGACGCGTTGATAAACTGCGCTGGCTCGATCCTGATGACACCGTTGCACAAAACAACAGAGCATCAATATCGAGAATGCATGGCAGCCAATCTTGATACCAGTTATTTCAGCTTGAAAGCGTTTATCAACGCCTGTCTGAAGACAAAACAGGCCGGCGTCGCTGTCCTGATCAGCTCAGTGACAGCCCGTATTGGCGTGAGTAATCATGAAGCCGTGGCCGCTTCCAAGGCGGCCGTTGAGAGCCTGGCGCGTTCAGCTGCAGCCACTTATTCGCGCAACGACATACGAATTAACGCCGTTGCACCCGGTTTGATGCGATCACCCGCTACCGAGTGGCTGTTCTCAACACCGAATAATACCCGCCAGCTCGACGCCCAGTACCCGCTCGGGCGTCATGGGCAGGTCAATGATGTGGCAAGTACCATCGCCTGGCTGGTTTCTGAAGAAGCAAACTGGATTACCGGCCAGGTATTACCCGTCGATGGCGGCTTCAGCGCTGTTCGCCCCCTGCAAAGAGCCGTTTGATCATGGAAGCTGCTGTGCCTATGGTATTTTATGATGGTCAATGTCCGTTGTGCCGCCGTGAAATCAATCACTACAGAAGCCTGCGGGGCGCTGAGCGGCTAATGTGGATAGATATCACACATGACGAGGAAATGCTGCAGATACACGGCTTGCAGCGAGAAACCGCGATGGCACGATTTCACGTGAGAGATGCAGTGGGCAACTGGCATATCGGCGCCCGGGGATTCATCGAACTCTGGTCGCACTTACCTGTTTACTCCTGGCTGTCCCGTATGATTCGAGCACTACGACTGGAAAATGCACTCGACTGGATTTACACACGATTTGCAGACTGGCGGCATAAGCAACGCTGTAATGATGGAAGCTGTGATGCCTCTTTACGCTCAAAATAAATACGAACAAATGACTCTACACAGGACAGGGAACTGAAACATGGCCATCAACCGACAACTAACAGCATCGCGCATCGGACGCCTATCCCTGCTAGGAAAACTGGCCGGCGGTATCGTTGGCGGCATGGTAAGTGAAGGCGCACGCCAGCTGGCACAAGGCAAGCGCCCCACGTTCGGTGATATATTACTCACACCTGCCAATGCTCACAGGCTTACTCACCGCCTGTCTGAAATGCGCGGTGCGGCTATGAAGGTCGGACAGCTGTTGTCGATGGACAGCGGCCAGATACTCCCACCCGAGTTAAGCGAAGTACTTGCACGCTTGCGTGAAAGCGCCCATCAAATGCCGTCAACCCAGGTCACCGCGGTACTGGGGCAGGCCTGGGGTAGCCAATGGCAACGCAAGTTCAAGCATTTTGATTTCAAACCGCTCGCCGCAGCTTCGATTGGCCAGGTCCATCAGGCCGTTCTGCAGGATGATCGGCGGCTGGCGGTAAAAATTCAGTATCCGGAAGTCGAGCGCAGCATTGACAGTGATGTTGATAACGTCGCCTCGCTGCTGCGCCTGTTTAACCTGATTCCACAGGAGATGAATTTCCTCCCGGTGTTGAACGAAGCCAAACGACAGCTGCATGCTGAAGCTGACTATCAACAGGAGGCTCTGGCACTCAAGCGGTTTTCCAGCTTTACGCTTCAGGATGAGCGTTTTTCAATGCCCCAGGTCATCGAGTCACTGACCACGTCAAAGGTGCTTGCAATGACCTACATGGATGGACAGCCAATCGAAAACCTGGCTGAAAAACCCGCCAAAGAGCGAAATGCTGCTGCAGCTGCGATCCTGGAGCTCGGCATCCGTGAGGTGTTCGACTGGGGATTTGTACAAACCGATCCGAACTTCGCCAATTATCGTTATGAAACCCATAGCGGACGCATACAGTTACTCGATTTCGGTGCCACGCGAGAATATTCCGAAAAGCAACGACTCGCATTGCATTCCCTGCTCGAAGCCTGCATGCACGGCAATGACAGTGATATCGAAAACGCCGCGGCTGACGTGGGCTATCTCGATCGGCGTGACCCGCCAGGCTACCGTAATGGCATCCTGGCGCTTCTGCGTGATGCCACCGAGCCGGCCAGGGCCGCCGGAAGCTACAACTTCGGCACCTCCGACCTGGCCGATCGCATGCGCGACCGTCTCGTGCAGATGCGTTTGCACGATAAATTCTGGCGCCTGCCTCCAACCGGCGTGCTATTTCTTCACCGAAAACTGGGCGGTTTGTACATGTTGATGGCACGTTTGCGTGCAACGGTTGCAGTAAGCGACCTGGTAGACACGCTGGATGCTGAATAGTCATAGCTGCAACTCAGATCGAGCTGTAGCTGCCGCGCAGCTGATTCTGCACAATTCCACATATGAATTCTGACAGCGCGTTCAATATAAGCCTTGTTATGCTTGCTGACATCGGCTTCATATAGCCCTGGCGATGCTCCACACATCGACGCGGCTGACCCCTGCTCTTTTCAGGGTGCGCGCCAGTTCATTCGTAGTAGATGCCGTGGTTACAACATCATCAACTATGGCTACGTGTTTTACACATAATGGTTCAATGACTTCAAAAGCGGCACGAATATTTTTTCTGCGCTGTTGTTTATCCAGCCCCGTTTGTGATTGTGTATCACGTACACGTTTAACTGATTGTAAATCCAGCGGTATATTAAATGTGTTCGCAACGGGCCGGGCCAGTTCTATTGACTGGTTGTAGCCACGCTGCCTTAAACGTTTTTTATATAGCGGCACCGGTAAAATGCAATCAGGCAGCTCGACACCTTTTTTATCGATGACGTCGGCAAGCATACTGCCCAATAATCTTGAATTCGCCAGTTTCTCGTTGAACTTGAGCTGGTGGATCAAGGTGACCGTCTCTTTTTCATAACTGAACAGGCTGACAGCCTGGTCGAATAGCGGTGGTTTTTTCAGGCATCGACCACACTTGAGATGATCACCGCTGTGTTTGGTCAACGGAATTGCGCATTGCGTGCATGCAGATTCGATCCACGGCAAGTCGTGGTAGCAGACTTTACAGATGTCCATGTCACTAAAACCGGGAGAGCCGCATAAAACACACCGGGGCGGGTAAACAGTGCTGATCAGACGCCGAATCAGGCCGGCACTGTAGCTGGGAACGTCCATATTCATGATCACTCCATGTCATGTAGAATAGGCACCCATTGTACTCAATTAGCCGATACGTATGAATTCCCTGCGCCACGACTGGACCAAATCCGAAATCTCCACCCTGTTTGATTTAGCGTTCAATGATTTGCTGTTTCAGGCACATAGCCTGCATCGACGGCATTTCGACCCGAATCATGTCCAGGTCAGCACCCTGCTCAGCATCAAGACCGGCGCCTGTCCTGAAGACTGCGCCTACTGCTCGCAGAGTGCGCGTAATGACGCCGAGCTTGAGCGCGAGCGCCTGTTGCCTCTCGAAGAAGTCGTGGAAAAAGCCCGGGCTGCACAACACAACGGCGCCAGCCGTTTCTGCATGGGCGCGGCCTGGCGCAATCCGACCGACAAGAGCCTGGACAAGGTCATCGAAATGGTCGAGGCAGTACATGCGCTGGGCCTGGAGACCTGTGTCACCCTGGGCATGCTGACACAGCAGCAGACACAGAGATTGAAGCAGGCCGGGCTGGATTACTACAATCACAACCTGGATACCTCGCCGGAATACTACGGTGACATCATCACCACCCGCACTTACGAAGACAGGCTCGATACCCTGGAGCATGTACGCGATGCCGGCATCAATGTCTGTTGCGGCGGTATCGTTGGCATGGGTGAGCAGCAAGAAGACCGCATCTCGCTGTTGCAGCAACTCGCCAACCTGCCTAAACATCCGGAAAGCGTGCCGATTAACATGCTGGTACAGGTCGAAGGCACGCCCTTGCACGGTGTTGAGAAACTCGATGCACTCGACTTTGTCAGAACGATTGCAGTCGCCCGCATCCTCATGCCCGAATCATGGGTCAGACTGTCAGCCGGCCGCAGCGAAATGAGCGACGAGATGCAGGCATTGTGTTTCTTCGCCGGCGCCAATTCCATTTTCTACGGTGACAAGCTGCTAACAACCTCCAACCCTGACGAGAACCACGACCGCATCCTGTTCGACAAACTGGGCATCAACACTGCTGATACAGCAACACAAGATCTGGACACGGCCGCAACTGCTTGATTTGTTTTGTTTTCCGCAAAGGCGCAAAGTTCGCAAAGAATACTTCTGTTGGTAATAAATGCAGGCGCTAATGCCTCGTTAAAAAACTGGCTGCACACGGTAATAGTAAATATAAAATAGCACTTTGCGTACTTTGCGGTGAAATTATTTTGAAAGATCTAAACAAAGAGCTGCACCAGCGTAAAGCTAACCACCTCTATCGCAAACGCCGCATCAGTGACGGGCCGCAGCAGCCCGAGATGATCATCGATGGCAAACAGGTCATCAGCTTTTGCAGCAATGACTACCTCGGCCTGGCCAACCATACCGAGGTCAAAGCTGCATTCATTAAAGGCGTTGAACATTACGGCGCGGGCAGCGGCGCTGCACACCTGATCAACGGCCACTCCCGCGCGCACCACGCACTTGAACAGGCGCTTGCTGAATTCACCGGTTACCCGAGGGCCCTGCTATTCTCCACCGGATACATGGCAAACCTCGGCCTGGCACAGGCACTGGTCGGCAAGGGCGATACCGTACTCGAAGACCGCCTGAACCACGCATCCTTGCTTGATGGCGGCCTGCTTTCGGGTGCGCGCATGATGCGTTATCAGCATAACGCGGCTGAAGACCTGGATACGAAGCTCGCCAGCAGAACATCCGGCGAAAAACTGGTGTTAACTGATGGCGTATTCAGCATGGATGGCGATATTGCAGAAATCACCGCGCTGGCAAATATATGCCAGAAACATGGCGCCTGGTTTATGGTTGATGACGCCCATGGATTTGGCGTGCTCGGCGCCAATGGACGCGGAACACTGGAACACCACGGTGTTGCGACAGCCGACGTCCCCATCTACATGGCCACCCTGGGCAAAGCCCTGGGTACGGCCGGTGCATTCATTGCCGGTAGCGATGAACTGGTTGAAACCCTGATTCAAAAAGCCCGCACCTATATTTATACCACCGCGTCACCCCCCGCGGTGGCTGAAGCCACGCGCGCCAGCCTGGACATCATCAAATCACACCCGGAATTACGCGGCCGGCTGAAAAACAACATTCATTATTTCACAAGCTGTTGTGATCAACTGGGTATTGAACTGACGAACAGCCAGACGGCAATCCAGCCAGTCATTATCGGCGATACCCAAACCACGGTTGCTGTCAGCGAACAGCTTCTGGCACAGGGCATACTGGTCACCGCAATTCGCCCGCCAACTGTGCCCGAAGGCACCGCCCGCTTGCGCATCACACTTTCGGCTACACATAGCCATGCGCATATTGATAAACTTATCTCAGCCCTGGATGTCATACAGTCATAACTTATGCGTTTAAACAAGTCACAAAAGATTGTATTTATCCTGTTCGCCTGGTTGGCGCTTTCGGGCCGTAGCTGTACGGAGACAACAATTACCACAGGCCTCGACTCAGTGCAGAAGGTATCTGACACGGCCGGCAATTTTGAGGGCGTGCTCGAAGACAACGACCAGTTCGGCAGCGCCGTTGCCAACATCGGTGACCTGGATTTCGACGCTGTTACCGACCTGGTCGTCGGCGCACCGCTGGATGATGACGGCGGCACCGACCGTGGCGCTGTTTGGATACTGTTCATGAATGATGACGGCACGGTGGATATTGACCAGAAGATCTCGGACAGCGAAGGCAGACTCACGGCCCTGCTCCAGGCCGGGCTCGATGACAACGACCGCTTCGGCAGCGCCGTTGCCGAACTCGGCGACCTGAATGGCGACGGCATCCTGGATATCGCCGTGGGCGCACCGCTGGATGATGACGGCGGTACCGACCGCGGTGCCGTGTGGATACTGTTCCTGAATACCGACGGCACCGTGCAGTTCTCGCAAAAAATATCCGACAACGCAGGCTTTTTCAACAGCGTTCTGCAGGACAATGATCAGTTCGGCACTGCGATTGCGTTCATCGGTGACCTGAATAATGACCTGTTACCGGAGATCGCCGTCGGTGCGGTCGGCGATGATGACGGCGGCACCGATCGCGGGGCGATCTGGATTTTATCTTTAGCCGCAGATGGTACGGTCAATAACTTTCAAAAGGTGTCAGATCGTGATGGCAATTTCACCGGAACACTCGATGACAGCGACTTTTTCGGCAGCTCGATCGCCGGCATCGGTGATCTCGATGCGGACGGTATCGAGGATATTGCCGTGGGCGCGATCGGCGACGATGACGGCGGCGTAGACCGTGGTGCTGTCTGGGTTTTATTGATGAATGCTGACAACACCGTTCGATTTGAACAAAAGATTTCCGAAACAGACGGCAACTTTAACGGCGGCCTTGATGACAGCGATCACTTTGGCAGCTCTGTGACCGGGCTCGGTGACGTTAACGGCGATGGTATCATCGATATCGCCGCGGGTGCGGACCTGGACGATGATGGCGGCAACAATCGCGGCGCTGTCTGGATCATGTTCATGGAAAGCGATGGCGGAATTATTTCTGAATCGAAAATCTCCAGCGTCTCCGGCAATTTCACCGGCACTCTCACAGATGGCACGCAATTTGGCAGCGCCCTCGCTAATCCTGGCGATCTTGACCTTGATGGCACAATAGATATTGTCGCAGGCGCAAAGCTTGATGATGATGGTGGTACTGATCGAGGCGCACTGTGGACTTTATTCATGAAAAGAAGTGAAACCGATAGACAAGTAACACTGTTTGACGACAAACAGTAAACGCCGGGGACGACCTGGCCATATCCCGACCTGCCCACGGTGTTTCGCAGGCATGCATAAGCGAATCCTTGCAGGCAACTCGCATTGAACAGCATAGCCTTATGCCAACATGCCAACATGCCAACATGCCAATATTAATCTAAAGGAAAATATTCAATGGCCTCAGGCACAACCAAAGTCATCATCGCGGCGCTTATCGGCAATACACTTATATCGATAACAAAATTTACCGCGGCATTTATTACCGGCAGCTCCGCCATGCTGTCTGAAGGCATCCACTCACTGGTCGATACCGGCAACCAGGTATTGCTGCTTCATGGCCTGAAGCAGGCGAAAAAACCCGCGGATGAGCACTTCCCCTTTGGCCATGGCAAGGAAATATATTTCTGGAGCTTCATCGTCGCCATCCTGATTTTCGCACTCGGCGGTGGAATCTCGATATACGAAGGCATACAGCATATACGTCACCCGGGACCCATCACCAACCCGATGATCAACTATGTTGTGCTAGGCCTTGCCATGCTATTCGAAGGTGCCGCCTGGTTTTTTGCATTTCGTGAATTCTCCCGTGTTAAAGGCAGGCATGGTTATATCGAAGCAGTACAACGCGCCAAAGACCCGTCAATCTTTGTCGTACTATTCGAAGACAGCGCAGCGATGCTGGGGCTGTTAGTGGCTTTTATTGGAATCGCGCTCACGCAATGGACAGGTTATCTCTATTTCGATGGCGCTGCTTCAGTCATCATCGGCCTGATACTGGTTGGCACCGCTATCTGGCTGGCTCATGAAACCAAGGGGCTGTTGATTGGCGAAAGCGCTAACCGGCATGTAATCGACGGCATCAGGTCCATCCTGAAAACCCATACATCAACCGAACACGTCAATGAAGTGCTGACGATGCACATGGGTCCCGATTTTGTACTGGCAAATATCAGTATTGATTTTCATGATGAACTGACAGCAGAAGAGATAGAAATAGCCGTTGCCGAAATGGACAAGCTCATCAAAAACAAATACCCGCAAATCAAACGCATCTTCATTGAAGCCGAAAAGCGAAGAAACAGGATTATCGCCCGGCTGGAGAAATAATCATCCTTTAATAAAGCTGTTTAGCCGCAAACAACGCCAAAGGCGCAAAGATTATTTGTGCTGGTCGCGACTTAATCTGATAGTTGCTGCATGTTGTCGCTTGGCCGATAAACCCGCCTTAACATCCTTTTTTCTCGCAGAGACGCAGAGAGCGCAGAGGTGACATGAATTTTTTGCAAAGACAGCATCGTTATCTTCATCTTCCTTTGCTTTCTCTGCGCCTCTGCGAGAGTAAATATCTATTGCCTTTTCTATTAACCCAATCCTGGTTGTACTGACAAAAATCATAGTCTGAGTTTGGGTTAATATGTCACTGTCTGTCAGATCAAATCCTGACTACTGAAGATTATTTTAGTTTTTAAAACTATATTTCTTTTGCGTCTTTCGCGTTATTTGCGGCTAATTACTTTTTAATATTCAAATCATGCCAGTGCGCTATCGAGTTGGCATAATACTGAAGCATCACTATTGAATCCTCCCTGGCCTTATACAGGTTATCCTGTGTATCAAGCCAGCCTCTGCCATCGATAATATCCAGCGCACCGCTGAGAATGCTCTCTGTTGTATTTGATGAAATCCGGATTGGCGCGCCCTGTTTTTTTAACACTTCAATTCTTTTCAGCGCCTGCACCTTGAGTTCAAGCTCGCTTTTCCAGGCATGCCTGTTTGCAAGAATAATTTCAGACATTAATGCGACCGGCGTAATGGGTATGGCTGCTCTAATCTCCAGCATGAGCTTATCCGCCAGTTTTGAAACCTGCTCAAATCTCGGCTCCTGCTCCAGGTGAACAAACTCCAGCTTGTTCTGCTCGCAATATGCTTTTGCAGAAACCGGGCTACCGAAATTAACATTTGCATAACCAAAACGGCGCAGTCGCATTTTCCTTGGAAGTAACAATGTTTTTACGATAAATCGAACAGTCGTTTTAAACACGAACCATTTGCTGCGCTTTTCAGCATCATCATCAAGCTTGCGCACCAGGCTCCTGTCCTCGATCACGCGGTCATAGTTGATGCCGACCGGTATGAAAGTGATATCTCTATCCGTATCAGAATGAAAATCACGCAACATATAATCCAGGAAGCCAAGACGCGGGGCTCGCAAGGCGCCGTCCTTACTCAGGCCGCCTTCCAGAAACACGGCCTGACAAACACCTGCACGTGTAGACATGTTCACATAACGCTCAAGCACGCGGCGATAGAGTGGGTTGCCCGAATTCCTTCGTACAAAAAAAGCACCCATCGATTTAATCAAGGATTGCAGCGGCCATATACGTGCCCACTCGCCAACGGCATATGAAAGCGCCGTCTTCTCCGCCACCAGAAATGAAACCAGCACATAGTCCATGTTACTGCGGTGGTTCATCACAAACACAACAGTTGACTCCGGGTCGACTTTGCTCAATTCGTGATTATCAAAAAAACCAACACGCATCCTGTATATCAGCCGCGCCAGTTTTTTTGATATCCAGTAGCCAATACGAAAGTACATGTAGGCGTTGAAAGCCGGGGTGATTTCATTGGCATACTTTCTTGCCTTGTCCTGCACGACTGAAGCCGGCATGCCTTTTTCCTGTGCAGTTTGCTTGATTGCATCAAGGACTTTTTCATCGTAAACCAGGCGTTCGATCAGCGCTTTTCTCTGGGTGATTTGCAATGGCCGTATTTCTACATCCAGCCGTGTATTGATTTCATCAATAACGCGATTAACACGCCGTCGAAAATACCAACGCATGCCGGGCATGAGGAAACGGTCCAGCACCATAACCGCGGCAAACACGGCGATAAGGACGAACAACCAGAGCGGTAATGTTATTGTGCCAACCATAGTCCTCCCAGGCTTTTATGAATTCAAGGTCCACACAGGTGCCTGACAGCAGACCACATGACCTTGCGGGCCATGTATGTGACAATACGCCCCGAGTGATAATGAACGCAAGGTCTAGTTGATGAAGAAATACAATGTGTACGGGCTTGGTAATGCCCTGGTTGACATGGAATTTGAGGTTGAAGACGGCTTTTTGAACCTAATGGAAATTGACAAGGGCGTTATGACACTGGTCGATGAAGAAGAGCAGCATCGCCTGATGGCGCACCTGGATGCCTTTGAAGGCAACCGTGCCAGTGGTGGCTCGGCCGCAAACACCCTGATTGCCGTCAGCGCAATGGGCGGTTCATCGTATTATGCCTGCAAGGTTGCCGATGACGATCTTGGACACTTTTATTTGCACGATCTTAAAGAAGCGGGTGTAGACACCAACGTCAATGGCACCCATGCCAACGGCATCACGGGAAAGTGCCTTGTGATGGTTACACCCGATGCTGAACGCACCATGCATACCTATCTTGGAATATCTTCCGAACTATCGGTAAACGAAATCAGCGACAGCCATATAAAAGAATCGGAATATCTGTATATGGAAGGCTACCTGGTGACATCACCGTCCGCAAAAGAAGCCAATATACATGCTCGTAAAATTGCAGAAGCCAATGGCGTAAAAACTGCATTTACTTTTTCCGACCCTGCAATCGTTGAGTACTTTCACAAAGAATTAACAGAAACCATCGGTGATGGGATTGATATGCTGTTCTGCAACGGGTCTGAAGCGCTGACCTATACCGGCAAGAACTCGATTGATGATGCAATTGAAGTCATTAAAACCTTTGCCCGCAGCTTTGCTATTACATTGGGCTCGAAAGGCGCGCTGATATATGACGGAACACAGCCCCATAAAATTGATCCATTTACGATAAAGGCCGTTGATACCAATGGTGCGGGCGATATGTTTGCAGGCGCTTACCTGTATGGCATAACTCATGGTTACTCGACAGCAGATGCCGGCAAACTGGCAAGCCTGGCGGCATCACATGTTGTACAGCAGTTTGGGCCGAGATTGCCTGTAGAAAGATATGCCAAGTTGCTGGATGAGGTTTCAACGGCCTGAGTAATTGATTCAGCCAATCGAAGAACTATACATCCCCTTGAAGTTTGCCGAGGCATTCAGCTTTGGTAGGGCCAAAAAAATAAAAAGATGGCCGACAGGGATGTCGAATTTAGTCCTGTCGAGTCCGGACGGCGAGTCAGGACGGCCCGTTGGCAAAGGCGAATGGTGAGGGAACCCGCAGGGAAAATTGATCGGGGCGGCGTTCTTTTGGTTACTTTTCTTTCGCTGTTGACTGTTGCCTGGAGCAAATTTGCACGCGTAGCAGCCCAAAGGGTGGAGCACAGGGATGTGCGCAATTCACGAAAAGTAACTCGCCATCAGGGCGAAATGAAATCTATCCGGTTACTAAACTGCTCTGATAGTGTAATAAAAAGGACTCTGGATGCCTGCCTCCGCAGGCATGACGATCTTATTCCTGACAGCAACGCGCTTTCGCGGGAATGACAATTGCATCTTTCTCGGGTCGTAACCAGATACTTCCAACATCAAAAAATCCAATACCAATCATAAGCTTACCTCCCCCCTGTCAACCAATCTCCTACCCGCGCGTTAAATAGTACATACGAGCGATGACTACCGTTTGTGCTTCTCGCTTCCGCCAGCATTGGGAGGAGAGCCGACTACTGTTTATTGCTTTTGATGGTGAAACAAGGAAAACAACACATAGACATGCTGAACTCATTACCAATGTTAAAATGCGCTTTTTGCGATGCAACCGGGTATCAGAGTATATCCGGTAACCCTGCACTGATTCTGGGGCAGAAAATTTTTAACACGTGTAATGAGGCCAACATCCTGGATAACCGTCAGGCATTAGACCAATTTCTGGCAAGCGTTGAGAAACGCGCCTTTCGCATGGCCGAAATCGCCACCGGCAACCCGGACCAGGCCATGGACATTGTTCAGGACGCCATGTTGTCACTGGTAAAAAATTACAGTCATAAAAGCGAGGCTGACTGGGGCCCATTGTTTCACAGAATCCTGCAAAGCAAGATCAGGGACAGGTATCGACGCTCTCGTACACATAACAAAGTATTCAGCTGGCTGCGTACCGGCTATGAAGATGAAAATGACAGCTATGATCCAATACAGCAGGCAGCGGACAGGGTTTCATTGCCGCCTGACAGCAGCGCAAATAAAGAACAGCTCATGGGCGTTACCCTGAATGCAATCGGGCAGTTGCCGCTTCGACAACAACAGGCATTTCTGTTGCGCGCGTGGGAAGGATTTGACGTAAAGGAAACGGCTAAAGCCATGGGCTGCAGCCAGGGTAGCGTAAAAACACATTATTCACGTGCAACAAAAGCACTCAAACAGACTCTTGAGGCATATATTGCATGAGCGATAAACATGACACAGACATGAATAAGGTTATACAGGAATCAGTGATCAAGTCACTCGACGAGAGTATTGAACACCTCGACGCACACACATTATCGCGCCTGAACCAGGCCAGGCATCGCGCCCTGGCGCTGGCAGAGAAGCCGCGCCTGTTTAATCCGCAGTGGTTGAAAGCAGCAGCCTTTGCCGTCCTGCTTGTCACTGTCATCAATGGCTGGCAGTTTTTTTCGACCTCGAATATTCAACAGATGAATACGGATGATTTCGAGATGATCATAGCCAATGAAGACTTTGAACTTATACAGGAGCTTGATTTTGTTGCGTGGATGATCGAGGAAGAACATGCGAGCTAGGACAATAACACTCTTATTGCTTTTGTTATTGCCGCCAGTCGCCTTTGCAGACAACAAGCAGGTTGACGAACAACAAACTGCAAAAGAATTGCCTGATGCAGAGCTGCTTGAATTTATTGCCGAGTTCGAGCCACTGGATGGCCAGTGGATCGACCCGATACAACTGAACATGATATTTGCCGAGAACAGC
>Ga0316192_10001419_pt1 | contig 17609 bp, 15 predicted proteins | sample MerIslwburrow_MG_FD_204931 | JGI IMG/M metagenome (GOLD analysis project Ga0316192, IMG submission 204931) | Coastal sediment microbial communities from Maine, United States - Merrow Island worm burrow | ecosystem: Environmental > Aquatic > Marine > Coastal > Sediment | place: USA: Maine...
CGCGGCAGCTACACGACACGTACTTAGGCGAACCACGGCGAACTGACGCCGACGATGATCGCAGCTCAACGATCCTGAACGCACTAACCTGCACCCCTTGCAGTTGCCTGATAAGGGTGAGGTCCCAAGTTCAACTCTTGGTAGCCCCACATACAAAGGCCCTGGTCACAAGGCCAGGGCCCTTCAGATTCTGGGTGCCGGCCTGGGTGCCGTGAGCCACCGGACTTCGGTTTTGAGGTCTGGTGAACCCCCACCGAACAGTCGAGAACTCGTGGAACCTGACGGTCGAGAGAAGCTGAGTCGCAAGGCCGACATCGTTCAGGTGACCAACGGTGTCTTGGCCTTAGTCCTCCAGGTGTTCCTGATCGCGGTTGCGGCAACCAATGTGCACCCTCGCTGAGCAGGAGAAACAGCCGTTTCCCCTGTGCAGAACCCGAGGCCCACTCTGGCTTCTCACGCCAGTAGCAGCACATGTGTAAGTCATCGCCGTACCTCAGTTGTCGTTGACCTGGTGTTCTCGGCAGCGGTTAGTGGCGAAGGGAAGTGATCGTATTTTGTAGAGGATACCCGCGTGACTGGAGACGAGTAGTACAGCGCCTAGGAGGACGAAGATCAGTGGTGTGATGTCCTAGCTGTTGGCACCGACCAGAAGGAGTGTCGACACGCTTGCTGTCATCATCGACGTCCAGGAGATTACCGCGACCCGCCATTTCGGCATCGTGGACGTTGCCCCGACCCGCCGGCGTTGTCTGAACCCGGTGGAGCCTTTTGGGCTACAGTCCGCGTCAGGGGACGTGCTGCCACCGAGCGTCAAGCCGGAACGTTGGCCCACCGGCACGCCGACGGGAGCAGGGCGATGACGGGGAAACTGGACGGACAGGTCGCCCTGGTGACCGGGGCAGCCAGCGGCATCGGCCGGGCCACGGTGGGCCGGTTGGCCGAAGAGGGGGCAACCGTCATCACCGTCGACCGGGACGCCGACGGGCTGGCCGATACCGCGGCGGAACTCGAAGCGATTGGGACCCCGCACTCGAGCATGGTCGCCGATCTTGCCGACACCAATTCGCTGGCCGCCCTGGTCATGGATGCGTTGGCCACGCAGGGGCGGATCGACATCCTCGTCAACGCCGCAGGCATCACCGGAGACCAGACCAGGCTGCTCGACATGGGTGACGACAACTGGGACCGTGTCCAGGTTGTGAACCTGAAGGCCCCCTTCGTCCTGATGCGCGAAGTCGCTCGGCACATGGTCGACCGGGGCGGCGGCGGGAAGATCGTCAACGTCAGCTCCAGCTCCGCCTTCCGGGCGATGCGGTCCAATACCGCCTACGGCAGCTCCAAGGCGGGCATCGTGCAGTTGACCCGAAGCGCGGCGGCGGAACTCGGCCGCTACGACATCAACGTCAACGCCGTTGCCCCCGGTTTAACCAGGACGGCCATGACGGAGCCGATGTTCGGTGACGAGGAGGCCATGGAACGGGCCGTCACGATCGGCCCCGTGGCCAACGTCTTCCGTCGCCCGTCGGAGGCGATCGACGTCGCCGAGGCCATCGTCTTCCTCTGTCTCCCGGCCGCCCGCCAGATCACGGCTCAGACTATCCACACCAGCGCCGGTGCCGCTATCTACTGATCGCCTTTCCCTCGATCCGCTCGTGGACAACCGTTGGTGTATGTCGAGCAGCCTCTACCCGTCTGCAATCTCCGTTCGTTCCGAGATTCTGACCTCGCACGAGGTGGCGATCCGACACTGGGCCGCACCGGGGACATAGTGGTCGGCGGCTGAGCGCCTGGCCATTGTCGAGGAAAGCCGCAACGCATGGGACGGCCCCGAGGTTGCGCCGTGGCAGTCCCCGTCGATGGTCGAGGGCCTGATCGCCGACGATCACATGCTGCCGTCGGCGGCCATCGACGTCATCTGGCGCGTCACCAACCATGTGGCGACGCTCACTCCCCAGTGGTTCGCTTCTTACGTGCCCGATCTGCTGAGTCCGGGGCACTACGTCGGCCTCGTTGCCCAGGCCACGCTCGTTGATCGGTTCGCCGATGGACTCGGCGTCAATCGGGTGACCCTTGCCTACCCCGAGCCGGGTGAGCCGACCGGCGAGCGGCCTGAGGGAGCCGAGACGTCGAACGTGCGCAAGGCGTTGAGTCTCGTTGCCGCCGAGCGCGAGATGCAGTTCGAACTGATCGACTCCCACTATGTCATCGACGCCGTCGGCGTGAGCGCCATGTTCCACATGATGAACCGGGTGGCCAACGCCACTGGCACTCCGCTCGACGTGTCTACCCGGCGCTCGAAAATCGTTGTCAACGTCACCTTTGGTGGATCCGAATTCGTCAGCCGCGCCGACACCCCTTAGGCGCCAGTCTTCGACGACTGCCCCAGTTGGAACGGCACCGACGGGCACCTCCGCCGCCTTCGAAGCGAGCGCCCCGATCTCACGGTGAGCCACCGCGTCGTCGACAGCCCCGAAGAAGCAGAACGGGCCGGCTACTGCAGGTTGAGGGGGTTTGTGTTCATGGGGGCTCGATTGGCCGCTAGCGCCATAGCGGCCCGATCGGCTAGGAACTCAACATGATCCACGAGCTGCGCATCTACACCGCACACCCCGGAAAGATGGGTCCCCTGCTGGCCCGGTTTCGCGACCACACAACCGCCCTGTTCGAAAAGCACGGCATCACCAATGTTGGCTACTGGCTGAACTCCGTCGGCGGTCGCAGCGACGAACTCTGGTACATCATCGGTTTCGAGGACCTGGCACAGCGCGACGAGGCGTGGGCCGCGTTCGCCGCTGACCCCGAGTGGCAACAGGCCAGGGCCGAATCCGAAAAGGACGGCCCACTCGTGCACCACATCGAGAACCGGCTTCTGAAACCCACTGATTTCTCGCCAGCACGTTAGCGAGCGGCTGTCCGTCTGGGCGTAGATCCATACCGCCACACCGAATCCTGACAAAGCCTGTGCCGAACTGAGAGACCACCTGTCCGGGCCACACGGTGAGAAGTCGACGATTCACCACGCCCATATCGTCCGGTCAGGGTGTTTCGATGAAAGCGCTGCAGCGCTGGTGTACCGCCTGGGCGGAGGTGCCGAGGGGGCTGCCGATGCGCCGCCACGACATGCCCTGGGCACGCGCTGCGGTCACGGCCTCGATGACCTGGCGTTCGCTGCGGCCTCGGGCCAATGCGGCGCGTTCAAGGATGTCCTGGATCGTCCGAGGCATGGCTACTCCAGGAACTTGGAGCGGGCCGGCATGGCGTGGACAATAAATTCGATTCCTTCGACGGTTGCGATGCTGATCTCCAACAGGTCGGCCGACCCGGTTGGGACAATGAGCATCGTGAGATCATCGAGGTTGAAGGCTCGGATTGGGTTCTGGTAGGCGTGCGCCATGTCGTGATCGCCTCCCGGCAAGCGCAGCCGCCGATGACTTAACCGGTCCTGTCGTGGTAAGAGCTCGCCGGGGTGGCGACGCGTGTGCTCGTTCGGGTTCGGATTGGATGTGGGGCGGTTGGGTCGAGTCTTGAGCCTGGGCTGCCTCGCCTATTGATCTTGGGCATCCTTACTGATCCGTGCCTGAATAGGAGAAAAGCTCTGTGTCTGAGTCGGCATACCCAATAAATGGATCTAGGGATCGCCTCGAATTTAGTCCGCGGGTGGGGTAGGGTTGGGGGTGCGTAGTTTTTCGGTGTCTCAGGATGATGTTGATGGTTTGTTTGGGGTGGTGGGTCCGTTGTTGGATGAGCGCCAGACTCGGCTTGTGGGGGCGGCTGTTGCGTTGATGTTGGGGCGTGGTGGGCGGGTGGGGGTGGTGGAGAGGCTTCGGGGATGACCTTTGAGCGGGTTGCTGCGGGGGTTTCCCAGATTGAGTCGGGTGAGGCTGGGCCGCCGACTCGGCTGCCGTCATTCACGAGGCTCTAACCAGACCCGCATGAATGCTGAGCAATGCCCAACACCCCGCTGAAGGCAAAGAAGCCAGTGATGTGCTCGCGCTAGACGTTCGACCAACTCGTCCATTATGTTGTGACGGCTGCCACTCCTGAGTGGCGCACCGAGAAGATCCTTTAGGGGGAGTTACCAATGAGTACAGGTCAACGATGGCCGCGGTTTTTTACGCTTCTACTTGCGTTCCTTCTGATCGCCGCCTCGTGCGGTGGCACTGATGACAACGCTGTCGAGGGGTCCGAGACCGAGGCTGAGACGGAAGAGGCATCGGACGCGGGAGCGATCGACACCGAAGAGGCGGAAGATGCGGTAGAGGCTGCGACCGCCGAAACTGAATCGGATCCGTCAGAGGGGTCAAGCGCAACGACGTTCGAGGAACTAGAGGCCGAGTGGGCATCAGCCCGCCAGCTCATCGTCGACAAGTTGGTCACCGGGATCGACGCCGGCGACTACGGCCTGGGTGACGACAACATTCTGCGAGGTCCCGGTGGTTTCCAGGTCGATCTGACCAGTTGCCCGACAGATTGGACCGAGACTCAAGGCATCGGCGACACCATCAAGGTCGGGCACCCCGGACCTCAGTCGGGCAACCTGGCGGCCTACGGGAACATGGGCATCGGGTGGGACACCTACTTCAACCATGTGAACGACAACGGTGGCATCGGTGGTATTCCACTCGAGCTGCTTCGCCGGGATGATCAGTACGTGGCCACGGTGACGATTGAGCTGGTTGATGAACTCATTCAGACCGAAAAGCCATTTGTGTTCCACACCCTGGGCTCGCCCAGCACGTTGGCGGTCTATGACACCCTCAACGAACGGTGTATCCCGCAGATGTTCGTTGCCACGGGCCACCCTGCATGGGGCGACCCGGTGGAGCATCCCTGGACGACCGGGTCGCAGCTCGGCTACTTGACGGAGTCGATTCTGTGGGGGGCTTGGATCAAGGCGAACATGGCCGACCAACTCCCGGTGAAGGTCGCTGGTCTGGTTATGGACAACGACTTCGGCCTTGCCTACCAACAGGGCATGGAGAAGTACGCGGAGGAGAACCCCGACGTCATCAGCGAGTTCCTGGCGATCCCCTTCGACCCCACAGCGGCAACGGTCACCAACGAGATGACGACGATTACGGCCGCCAAGCCCGATGTGGCCATCGGCATGATGGCAGGTAATCCTTGCCTGCTCATGGTGGACGAGGCGGGCCGAGGTGGCTTGAAGGAGTCAGGTGCCGTTCTCTTCATTTCCTCGACCTGCAAGGATCCCAACTCGTTCATGATCCCAGCAGGGGAGGCGGCCGACGGATGGCGCATTGTAGGTGGGGGCCAGAAGGTCAACACCGATCCCCAGTATGCCGATGACCCCTACGTGCAGTTTGCCAACGAACTGCTCGCAGATGCGGATTTGGATATCACCGTCGGCTTGTACTTCACCGGCCTGTTCTACGCTTGGCCATTCGTCGAGACGCTGCGTATCGCCAATGAGCTTCCTGGTGGCTTGACCCGCTCCAATGTCATCCTGGCCAACCGGAGTGTGAGCTTGAACCATCCGCAGTTGATCGATGGGGTGTCGTTCGAGATCAACGGCGTCGAAGATGCGTACTTCGTCGAAGGCTCGGATTTCAGTGTCTTTGACGCAGCCAACGAGACCTGGGTCCAAGAGGGCGGCATCGTTGACCTCAACGGCAGCTCGCCCAACTGCACCTGGACCAGTACCGGTTGTGGCTGACGCATCAACCTGAAGTAGACAACTAAAACTGCGCTGCTCGAGGCGCCGAGCAGGTCTCAGGAGAGACCTGCTCGGCGCCTTGGTGATTTTTCCAGACCGACGGGTGGGTGATCGGTGGAGCGACGCGGGCCGACCGATCAGATGGCAAGATCGCTGGTCGAGTCTGAAGCTATCGAACCAATGCAGTACGGCGGGTGGCCGGGATGCCCGGAAGACCCGCTGGGGGGTCTTCGGGGGATATCCCCGATCCCCGTTCGGGATCTTGATGCAATTCTCTGTGTATGGAGGGACTACCTACACAACCACGCAGCTGGCTTGAGCGAAGCCAATCCGTTCCAGGATCTCCGCTCCCACCTGGGCTGTTGACACCGATCGTTGTCATTGGCAACGGCCCGCCGCCACCATCGCCAACGGATTTTCCGTATTGCAGGCGTGCTGAACGCGTCCTTACAACTGTGAGAGCAGTTGAAGGGCTCGCTCAGGGGGGTGTGTGTGATTCGCAATCGACTCGTTTCCGTGGTCCCGCCATACCCACTGGAAGCAACTTTCTTACCCAGAGGGGAGAGAACGATGCCGATCATTACCGCTCCCCACGAGTTCAATGAATCTGACCTGTACGTCGACATTCGATCGATCGTCGGTGATTCGCTGTATCTCAAATGTGAAGGCTTCAACTTCGCAGGCTCGATCAAGCTGAAGGCGGCCACCGAGATGGTCGAGGCCGCAGAACGCGACGGAACCCTGAAGCCGTCGTCCATCCTCATCGAATCTTCGTCCGGGAACCTGGGCGTGGCGCTGAGCATGCTCGCCGCCAGCAAGGGCTACAAGTTCGTATGCGTGAGTGATGCCCGGTGCAACCCATCAGCCCGGTTGGTGATGGAGGCCCTCGGAAGCGAGGTCCACGTCATCGAAGAGCCGGCTGAGGTTGGCGGCTTCCTCGGTGCACGTCTCGACTATGTACGAGCTCGCCTTGAAGCCGACGATCGCTTCGTGTGGCTCAACCAATACACCAACCCCGGTAACTGGAAAGTCCACCATCGCAAGACCGCACCGGCCATCGCCTCGTCCTTCCCGGAATTGGATGTGCTGTTCATCGGAGCCGGTACCACCGGAACCCTGATGGGTTGCGCCCGCTACTTCAAGCAGTGGCACCGGTCGGTGAAGATCGTGGCCATCGACAGCGTTGGCTCGTCGACCTTTGGTACCAGGACCGGCCCGCGAATGATTCCCGGCCTCGGCACGAGCGTTCGGCCGCCGTTGCTCGACGAGCCAGAGCCTGCTCTCCGCCACTGAGCTCCGGTTCCAGCTCGAGGCTCTGGCCGGTCCGCACAAGGAGCTACCTGACAGCCGGTTCCATGAGCTGTTCGAGCAGCGTGTGAGGGAACACCCCGACGCCATCGCCGGTGTGCACGGCGACCTCCAGTTGACCTATCGGGAGGTCAACGCCCGGGCCAACCGGCTCGGCCGTGCCCTGCTGAGCCGTGGCCTTCGCCGCGGAAGCGTCGTCGCCGTGGTGACCGAACGCAACCTGGACTGGATGGCTGCCGTACTGGCCATCTTCAAAGCCGGTGGGGTGTACCTGCCCATCGAACCGCACTTCCCTGCCGATCGCATCGCCACCACACTCTCCCGCGCTGGATGCAGGCTCGTCGTGACCGAACCCGGGAGCACCACAACCCTCTACGGCGCTCTCGACTCACTTGCCGGTGTTCAGGGGCTCTTCATCGAGACGGCGTTCAAGGAAGGCCATGCCGACGATGATCTTGGTATAGGGGTTGACCCCGGCCAGTTGGCCTATATCTACTTCACCTCCGGCTCGACCGGTGAGCCCAAAGGGGCGATGTGCGAGCACGGGGGCATGCTCAACCACCTCTACGCCAAGATTGACGACTTCGAGGTGGGCGAAGGGCAGATCATCGCCCAGATCGCACCCCAGTGTTTCGACATCTCGCTCTGGCAGCTGGTCTCCGCTCTCCTGGTCGGTGGACGGACACTCCTGGTCGAACAGGACACGCTGCTCGACCCTCAGCGGTTCGTCGACAAGGTCATCGCAGGCCGAGTGGCCGTGATGCAGGTCGTGCCGTCCTATCTGGAAGTGCTGCTGACCTATCTGGAGCAGCACCCCCGGGAGTTCCCCGACCTGCACTGCGTGTCGGTCACCGGCGAGGCTCTCACCCTGGAGCTCGTTCAACGCTGGTTCGCCACCCTGCCCGGGATCAAGCTTGCCAATGCCTACGGGCTGACCGAAACCTCCGACGACACCAACCATGAGGTCATGGACCAGGCGCCTGATGGCGGGTCGGTGCCCCTTGGCCGTGCGGTCAACAACGTCGACATCCGCGTCGTCGACGAGCTCCTGGCGCCGGTGCCACTCGGCGCTCCGGGCGAGATCGTGTTCTCCGGTATCTGCGTTGGCCGGGGCTACATCAACGACCCCGAGCGCACCCGGCTGGCCTTCATGGACGATCCGCTGCGGCCGGGCGAACGGCTCTACCGCAGTGGCGACTACGGACGCTGGCGGCCAGACGGCAAGCTGGAGTTCCGAGGTCGACGCGATGCCCAGGTCAAGATCCGGGGCTTCAGGATCGAGATCGGCGAGATCGAGAACGCCATCCTGGGCGTGCCCGGGGTCCGTCAGGGCGCAGTTGTCGTCACCGAACGCGCCGACAACAGCAAGCAGCTCGTGGGGTTCTACTCCGGCGAAGAGCTGGAGTCCGGCGTCATCCAGGACCAGCTCGGTGAATCACTGCCCGAGTATATGGTGCCGACGACCTTCCACCGGCGGGACGGCCTGCCATTGACCGACAACGGCAAGGTCGACAAGAAGACCCTGAGGGTGCTCGCAGCCGAACTCGATGTGGTCGACGAAGGCCACGAGGCGCCGCGGACACCGACCGAGAAGTGGCTCGCCTCCAACTGGGCGACCGTGCTCGGCATCCCGGAGGACCAGATCGGCCGCCAGGACAACTTCTTCGACCGGGGCGGTACGTCGTTGCTGGCGGTGAAGGTGGCGATCGCGCTGGACCGTGCGGTGACGCTCAAGGAGCTGACCCGTGTTCCCGTGCTCGCCGACCTGGCCGCTCTGGTCGATGGCGGCTCACCCCGGTCCTCGGAGCTGTTGCAGACCTTGTCGGAGCCTGCCGATCCGACCTCGGCCCTGGTGTGCATTCCCTACGCAGGTGGAAACGCCGTGAGTTTCGAGCCCCTGGCTCGGGCCCTTGGCGACAGCGGCCCAGCCGTCTACGCCGTCGAGTTGCCCGGTCACGACCTCGCCGCTGAGCACGAGCCGTTTGCTCTGATCGATGCAGTGGTTGAACAGGTTGTGGCCGAGATCTCCCAGCGCGGCCTGACCAACGTCATGCTCTGGGGCCACTCGTCGGGCACCCCGTTGGCAATAGAAGCGGCCAAGGCACTGGAAGCAGATGGCGTAGAGGTGCAGCGGGTGTTTCTCGGTGCGCAGCTTCCCGGCGCTGCTTCGGACCGGAGAGCGGCCAGGGAGGATCTGGCCACCCGAAGCAATGGCGACATTGCGGCCGGGCTGAGCGCCGACAGCGGCTATACGAAACTCGGTGACCTCGATGCCCAGCAGGCGGAGCAGGTCGGGGCCGCCTACCGGCACGACTGTGGCTCGGCCCACGACTGGTTCGTTGACCTCCTGGACAATCCGCCGACGGCGAAGCTCTCAGCCCCTGTCACGGTCGTCGTCGCCGTCGATGATCCGGCCACGGCCAACTACGCAGAGGGGCACCTCGATTGGCAGCTCGTGGCCGACCAGGTCGACCTGCAGCAGCTCGTCGAAGGCGATCACTACTTCCTACGCACCAATCCAAGTTGTGCAGCTCAGCTGGTACGCCAAGCAGCGTGCTCTGAGCGGGTGCCTCAATGACCATCAGCAACCCAACAACCAGCAACCAACACGAAAGCCGAAAGGACATCGAGATGTCGACACCATCCAACACGCGACTGGACGTGAAGCCGACACCAGGCGGACTTCCTCTCCTGCTCGCCGAGACAAACGGCGACCTACCCTCCTGGGTGACCGCGAACCGGGATTCGCTCCGGGCCGCGGCCACCGAACATGGTGCGGTGCTGGTCCGTGGACTTGGACTCAATGACCGGGCCTACGTAGCAGCGCTCTTCCAATACCTTGCCACCGACCTGGTGGCCGATCGGGAGGCCTTCGCCCCCCGGCCGACCCACCCCGAAGGGGTGTACTCCTCGACCAAGTGGCCCGCGAACCAGCAAATGTGCATGCACAACGAACTCAGCTACACCCTGCAGTTCCCGGGCCTGATGCTCTTTGCCTGTCTCACCGCACCGGTGAATGGCGGAGCCACTGCGGTTGCCGACGCCACAGCCGTTCTTCGAGCCTTGCCTACGGAGTTGGTGGAGCGCTTCACCCGCGAAGGCTGGATCCTCAACCGCACCTACAACGAAGAAATCGGAGCGTCGGTGGCCGAGGTCTTCGGCGCCGATGACCGGGAGACGGTCGAAGCCTACTGCCGGGCCAACCACATCGACTTCCAGTGGCAATCCGACGGAGGTCTGCGGACCCAGCAGCGCCGGCATGCCGTTCTGCGTCATCCGAAGACCGGTGAGCTGTGCTGGTTCAACCAGATCGGCTTCCTCAACGAATGGACCATGGAACCGGAGGTACACGAGTTCCTCGTCGAGCTCTACGGTCCCGACGGGCTGCCGTTCAACACCCGATTCGGCAACGGCGACCCCATTGGTCGAGACGTGGTGCAGCTGCTCAATGACGTTTATGACACCCACACCGTTCGGGAACCGTGGCAGGACGGCGACCTGATGCTGGTGGACAACATTCGAACCGCACACAGTCGAGAGGCCTACGACGGTCCACGCGACGTACTCGTCGCCATGGCCGATGCCGTAAACCTGGCCGACTGCTCACCGACCAAGGAGACCCCAGGACAATGACCACCATCGAAAGTGCAGCCAAATCAACCACCGAACCCGCACCGCTGACCGTGCCCCCGTTCTCGGTGATTCCCGGCGCTCAGGTCCAGCAGGTCCTGCAGGGCCGGGAGAGCCAAATCATCGACCTGGTGGAGGCCACCTATCGCACCCATGGCAGTGGCGATTCGGTCAACCCACCGTCCTACTTCCTGCAATTCCCCGACCGACCAACGTCGAGGATCATCGCCCTCCCAGCCTCGGTTGGCGGTGAGGTGCGGGTTGACGGCTTGAAATGGATCTCCAGCTTTCCGCAGAACGTGCAGAGCGGGATACCGCGGGCCTCGGCCGTGCTCATCCTCAACGACCACGACACCGGCTACCCGTTCGCCTGCCTGGAGAGCTCGATCATCAGCGCCACCAGAACGGCGGCCTCGGCGGCTCTGGCTGCTGACTGGTTGAGCCGTGAGCGAGGGCGCCCGACACGTATCGGGTTCATCGGCCTGGGTCTTATCGCACGGTACATCTCCACCTTCCTGGCCGGTGCCGGCTGGTCGTTCGACGAGGTCGGCCTGCATGACCTGTCAGTCGAGAGTGCGAATGGATTCCGGGAGTACCTGGAACACTCAGGCAGCGAGTGTCCGATAACCGTGTACGACGATGCCGACCAGTTGATCCGATCGAGCGATCTGGTCGTTTTTGCCACGGTGGCCGGTGAGCCACACATCGGCGATCTGTCGTCGTTTGCCCACAATCCGCTGGTACTCCATGTGTCACTGCGGGACCTCTCGCCGGAGATCATCCTGGCCTCGACCAACGTGGTCGATGACGTCGAACATTGCCTCAAGGCCAACACCTCGCCGCACCTGGCCGAGCAGCAAACCGGCAACCGGGAGTTCCTGCACGGCACGCTGACCGACGTGATGGCGGATCCGGCCGGGCTGCCGACCGACCGTCCGATCGTGTTCTCGCCTTTTGGTCTCGGCGTGCTCGACCTTGCGGTCGGCAAATATGTCTACGACGAGGTCAACCGGTCAGGCGACATACAGGTCATTGACGGGTTCTTTCATGAGCTTCGACGCCACGGGTAGGAGGCTCGCTTGACGACATACGGTTGAGCTGTGTCAGACACCATGACTGCGAACCGGCGCCGCCTACGGGTTCCCGGGAGGATCGTCGTTCCGGGCGAAGCGGCCCCCGGGACCTATCGCCTGACCGGAAACATCAGCTTTGATTCCGAGGATGGCTCAACCGGGCGAGAAACCGGCCAAGCGTTCTTCGTGGTGACCGACTGACTCTTCGGTCTCGGGCAAACTGTTGGTCGATGGTCCCAAGCCTGAACCAGGGCTGGCTCGGGGTCTGGCGGCTCCCGCTCAAGCTGCCTGAGCAGCCAGTCGATACAAGGTCAGCAACACCTACGTTCCATCAAGATTCGGCGGGACCTCACGATGCTGGTAATAAATCTGCAGCGACAACACGTTGAACTGCTCCGTCTGGCCACTGAACTTGACGCCGCGACCCGGGCGATCGAATCGCCTGTTGGTCCTGCCCAAGCTCGGCGGGTCTGCGCCCAGTTGGCGGGCAGGCTCAGGGTGCACTTGGCCATGGAGGACGAGTTCTTGTATCCGACGCTCATGGACTCGCCAGCGGCCGAAACCGCAGCGCAGGCACGGCGTTTCGCCGATGAGATGGGGGGGCTGGCCGGTGTCTTTGGTAAATACTACGACCAGTGGCGTAAGCCTCAAGCCATCGAGGTCCAGTCCACACAGTTTGTGTCGGAGACCAAGTCGTTGATCAGTGCCCTGGGAACTCGCATCAGCCGCGAAGAGAGGGAGTTGTACCCGCTGGTGGCCGAGCCAGTGTTCTGAGGCGGTTCTGTTTCCTGGCCTGAGTCGGCCACGCCGAGGTCGTCAGGACCATGCGGCATCCACGTACGCCACGGAGCAGTTGCGGCAACGTTCCGACTCTCGTAGTGAAGATTCGACTAGCTTCAACCGGGATGCACTTTGCGACGCGTGTACTCACCTACGACCGGGCGACCTGGGTGAAGGTCGCGAACATCACGATCAAGGTCGCCTTGGTTGTCGCCTTTGCGGTAGCGATCATCTTCGAGCCCGTGGGAGCGCAGGGGAAGGGGATGGAGTACCGGGCGCCGGCCTTCCTCGGTTCGGCAATCCTGGTGCCACTCATCGCCATCAAGCGCAAGTGGGATCCGTTTCCCCATGCTGCCGACGCCTTGCTCGCAGCTCCGTTCCTGCTTGACACCGTGGCGAATGTGGCAGGCTTCTACGAGCGGTTCAACGCGACCGACGACGTGCTGCACCTCACCAACTGGATCCTGCTCGTCATGGCCTTCCACGCCTTCCGGTTCCGCAACGTCCACCACCGGAAGGATGCTTTGCTCCTGGGCTACGGCATCGGCGGTTTAGCCATAATCTGGTGGGAGGCCTTCGAATGGCTGTTGTCGACCGAAGGGCCGCTCACTGGCGGGAAGGGACTTGAGCTTGGCTACACCGACACCGTCGGCGACCTGATCTTGTCGTCGTCGGGCGGAATGGTCGGGTCGATACTCGCCATCTATCTGCTGGGGCCAACCAGAGCTGGGGTGAGCCAAACCTCGGCACAGGACCGACAGGCAGGATCGTTGGGAGGACCCACGACGGCCGGGACCCTCCGCTGAGTTGGTAGCTGGTCGTAGGGTAACGGAGTCATCGCCGTAGCCTGCTGTTCAGGCGTCGAGACGGTTGGACATCTCATCAGCCAGAGCCAGCACCATCAAATGGGTGTTGGCCCGGGGGACCTCGGGGAAGACCGAGGCGTCGATGACCCGGAGTCCCTCATGGCCGAGGACCCGGCAGTCGGGGTCGACAACGGTGCCCATGGCGGCGGTGGCGCAGATGTGTTGGGCGTCGGCTGACGTCGCCCGCAGCCACTCGTCGATGGCTGAGTCGGAGTCGAGTGCCGTCAGCGGCGTGCCGCGAAAGTCGACCGAGATCCGTGAGCTGATCGTGTCGAACGCCGATTGTCGAGTGAGGTCGATCATGCGACGGGTGGCATCGCGGAGCCGTTCGAGGTCGACGGCGTCGGCCAGCATGTTCTCGTCGATGACTGGTTGATCATCGGGGTCGGCGGAACTGAGCCGTAGTGAACCACGGGAGAACGATTGATTTACCCACCCGACCAGTAGCCCGCCGCGTTCGCTGCGGGCCGAGTGGTTCATGGTCACCACCATCATGTCATTCTCGCCGGCATCGCCGAGCCCCGAGGTGTAGCGCAGACAGCAGTTGGTGTGCCGGTCGTCAATGGTCTCGGGTCCATGGCCGGGTCGATAGTCGATGAAGAGGATGGCGTTGGCGTGATCCTGGAGGCCCTGGCCGACGGGCAGGCCGACCTCTGGTCCGACTCCCGATCGCAGCAGAATGGCAGGGGAGTGGACCGCTCCGGCCGTGAGCAGGATCTCGTCGCCGACCACATCGGTCCACTCATCGTTAATGCGGACCCGCACCCCGATGGCCCGCTCGTTGTTGAGCAGCACCTTGTCGACGAGGGCATCACCGATCACGGTGAGGTTCGGCCGATCGCGGGCGGGTTCGAGCCAGGCGTCGTTGGTCGATACCCGCTGGCGGGTGTCGGGGTCGGCGTTGATGGCGTAGGGCGACACTCCGGTGCCGGCGAGGGCGTTGTGATCGTCGCACACCGGGTATCCGAGGTCGGCGGCGGCGTCCCACAGCGCACGGTCGACGGGGCCCCACTGCTCGAATGGCATCCGGAAGATCGGCAACGGCCCGTCGTTGCCGTGGTAGGGCTTGTGGCCGAAGTCGACGTCGTTCTCGATGCGCTGCAGGGCGGGGAGGACGTCGTCGTGGGACCAGCCAGGCTGACCCCAGCGATCCCAATCATCGGGGAGGGGGCGGATGGCGATCATCCCGTTAATGGTGGAGCTGCCCCCCAGCCCTCGACCGCGCCAGAACAGGCGACGGGTTTGGCCCGCCACCCGAGCGGCCACCAGCCTTGGCCACTGGAACTGATCGAACTTCTCCTGAGCGACTATCCGGGCCGGGTTCAACGAGCGCAGCTCGGGGGAGGCATCGGGCGATCGCCAGTCGGGTCCCGCCTCCAGCAGGAGTACGTTGGTGCTGGGGTTGGCGCTGAGGTTGGCGGCCAGCACACAGCCAGCGGAACCGCCTCCCACGATGACGTAGTCGTAGTTGGCGGCTGGCCTGGCGGTGGTCATGACCCCTCGTCTAGTTCGCCCTGACCCTTAAGGCAACCGGTAGCTGCTGGGCTCCGGCCGATGATGACACCTCGGTCGGTCAGGCCACGTTCTCCACTGGACTCAATCGGCCGACCGTGTCGCTGTGTGGGACGCCAGGTTCTCCCTTGTGTCCATCCCATTCGATGGTGGCTCTGGGGCTCTCCTTGCCGGGGCCTGATACTCAACTGTGTATGAAGCCAAGATACCATTATTGGCCGTACGGTGGTCGAGTTGTTTCGGGCTTGTATTGGTCGTCGATTGGAGTACCAAGTGGATAGTTTTTGAAAGCCATTGGCAATAGCGGTTTCGGACCATTAATGAATCGAACGAACGACGCACTTGCGCTGGGCCTGATCGATTTTCACGCCCCGAGGTTACTTCAATGTCGCTGATGTAGCAATTGTCTACCTCTCGGCTTGCTGCGCAGTGGTTGCCTGGCAGTCTGTCGGTCGGCCAGGCAATCAAAGCTCAATCTAATGTGCGTACATCGCTGATGATGCGCTCGGAAGAAAGGTGGCAAGAGAACCTACTGCGATTGCTGCTCCGATGATGTGTCGACGGATGGTTGCGGTGTTGACTCCTTGTTGTCTGACACGATTTCGGTCAGTATTGTGCCTTGGTCTTGAATGGTCAACCAACCACAATCACCGATGACTCATTTGCTATTTGTGGCCAATGGATATCTGTGAAGAAGTTTGGGAGGGTGAGTAGCGAAGATGGGCTGCCGGTTTGTCGGTGAATTCAACCGTGCTCTGAAGAAGGCTGCCTTGGCTCTTGCCGATCGGCTATGAGATGGTCGTGCGGTCGGTGCATTGGGCCGTCCAGGATGATTCGGCTGTAGTTGATCAAGTGACCGTCGACCACAGGTACTTGATGCCCCCGAGCGCTCACCCCGACCTCGTAGGCCTGCGGGTAGAGCTCGACTAAGCCTCGCTTGCTGCCTGGCATCCCGCCCGTGTCCAAGCCTCAAGTCGGAGGTTGGCAGAAGGCCGCCCGGCGATTGCGTCTGGATGCCTCGAGACTACGGTTGATGCAACTAGATTCTGTTCCGGTCGAGGGGTGGCGTGGAGGCAGTAGCCTGCGATGCCAATGACCCCTGCGATCTCATTTCTGACTTGGAACATCGCCTCGATGCAGCCGTCGGCGGATGCTCCGGACTCCTGGACGGTGGCCGACGGTGAGTCCGCCATGCGGAGCGAGTTGCAGGCGGCCGATGCCGACGTCATTGCCCTTCAGGAGGTGCCGAACCCACGGCGAGCTCCGACAGTCGAGTCCCATCGTGCGCTGGCGGCTACGACGGAATCGCATGCCGGACTGATCTCGACGATGGTGCGAACGGCGATGGTCGCATCGGTTCAGCAACAGGTGCTGGTTTGCAGGGGCTTTGCCGTCATGGTCGCGTTCGACTCCGGCTTGACGGTGGCCAATGTGCATCTGGCCCCGTTCAAGTCCAGCGCCGACCTGCGTTACGCCCAGTTGGCGACCATCGTCGACGCTTCCCCCACCGAGCATCTTCTGATCATCGGAGACACCAACATGACCGCCGCTGAGATGGGAACCATCGCCGCGCTGGGTCTAGGGGCAGAAAAACCACCGGAGTTCACCATCAACTGGCGGAGGAATCGTTTCCATCCCGATGGCCGTGGGCCCAGGATCACCACGTACTACACGCGCTGGTTGGCGACGGAAGGGGTGACGGTTTCCGACGTCAAGGTCTGGAGTGATCCGGTCCCGGTGGCTGGGGGTCGGGGCTTCTACCTCAGCGACCACTTTGCTTTGAGCGGGAGAGCCGAGGTCGCATCCGGCTGACGCTCATCCGGCACCCAGGGGTACCGAGGTTTCGTGGACCCGTTGCCACAACAGTCCGTTTGGGGCGTCGGCATCGACGGTGAACACGACGGTGCTGAGCCGATCGGTATGGGCCTCGCCTGCAGGCAGATGATGCTCGATGTAGCGGGCAACGACCACCTCGTCGCGCTGGAGGATCAGACGGTGGCCGCTGGTGGTGATGACCATGTCGGACGCTTGGCCTCCGCCATCAGCGATCACCTGGATGATGGCGGCACGATCGGATTCGGTCCCATCGGGGGCCACGATCGTGAAACCCGACGCCAGCACCTGCTCGACTCGATCGAGGGACGGCTCGGTACCCAGGAAGTAGCGTTCGAAGAAGGCGTGGAGCTCGTCGATTTCGCGGTGCCAGCCCATGACCCGCACGCTACTCCCGCGCCGGCGAGGGCGTCGCTGGGTCGGGATGCGGTGGGTCGGGAGGCGAAGGGAAGCGGCCGAGAATGCCTTCGATGGCGGCCGCCGCTTCCAGGGCGACACCCTCGGCGAACCTCCGGGCCACGATCTGCACGCCGTTTGGGCGACCGTTGGTCAGCGACGTCGGTAGGGCCGCTGCCGGGAGGCCGAGGAAGTTGAACGCCACCAGCGGGGTGTTGGCGGTGAAGATCTGTTCCAATCGACGTCGTGAGGTGGTGTCGTCACCCGCGGGCCATGCCGGTTCCATCGTCACCGGGAGGACCACCACGTCGACCTCAACGCTGAGCAATCGCTGCCACTCACGCAACTGGACCGCCCTCCGGGCCAGGACAGCGTAGAGACCAGCGAGATCGACGGCGGGGCCGACGTCGTCGAACACTTCCAGCATGGCGGCAATGGCCGGTGAGCCGAGCTCCAGCATTGTGTTGCGGCTGGTCAGGTGGAAGTCGGTGTTGATCAGGGTGGCCCAGTCCCGCGACGAGGTCTCGAGATCGGGTA
>Ga0316192_10001420_pt1 | contig 17603 bp, 17 predicted proteins | sample MerIslwburrow_MG_FD_204931 | JGI IMG/M metagenome (GOLD analysis project Ga0316192, IMG submission 204931) | Coastal sediment microbial communities from Maine, United States - Merrow Island worm burrow | ecosystem: Environmental > Aquatic > Marine > Coastal > Sediment | place: USA: Maine...
AAGTAAGCATGCCGCATGCAAAACTACCAGACCAAAGATGAAACGATCACAGTCAGCAATATCGACTACCTGATCCACTCCCTCAAAGACCGCCAGCAGTTCTACGATCATGAGCAACTGGCGGAAGGTATTGGAATTTCCTCTGCTACATGGTCGTTGTTTGGCGTGGTGTGGCCATCTTCAAGGATACTGGCTGCAAGCGTTTGCATACTAGATGTTGAAGGCAAACGTGTGCTGGAAATTGGCTGCGGCCTTGGCTTATCCAGCATTGTCCTGCACGGCATGGGCATCGATATTACAGCGAGTGACTATCATCCGCTCGCCAAAGAGTTTCTGGATGAAAACGTACTCAGAAACAAAATGTTGCCGATAAAGTTTCAAACGGCCAACTGGGAGGTTGATAATCCACTACTGGGTGAATTTGACCTGATTATCGGCAGTGATGTGCTCTATGAACCTGCGCATGCCGCATTAGTATCACAGTTCATCGACTGTCATTCAAGCGATAACGTTAACGTGGTTATCGTAGATCCAAATCGAGGCAATCGCGCGAATTTCACAAAAAAAATGATTGCTTTGGGCTACGCACACCACTTTGAGCGATTTAATGAGCAAGGCAACGATGACGTCAGCTGCAAAGGCCGAATATTACATTATCGGCGCCAGGGATAGTCCAATCATTTAATAAAGAGGATCAGGCACTGTTGATGCCTTTGTGTGATCAGATATCGCACATATAGTTAATATCAGCGGCATGTCATATCTATACCATCCAGATACATGAAATCATCTGAATTACAACGGATCAATGAATGCACATTGAAGGTGTCACGAAAATTCTGGCTATAACATGCAACCTCGAGTCCACCGCCTGCTGGAGAAGTCCAGACTGAGCATCGCCAATCATTATATTTTCCCTCGACATTAACATGATTTTCTCCAGCGGCAGCGTTAACCCGCAATGTACTATTGAATACAAAGCTGCGATCTTTACGGGAAATTTCTAATGTATAGTCTTTTGCTGTACAGACACCGCTATAAAGCAAGAGTAGTAATAAAGAAAGGCTAAGATGTTTCATGTCTGTATTCCTGTTGTTGGGTACAGCGTAGCTTTGCAGATTATGACCACTCATCCCCGTCATTCCCGGGACAGTATACATAATTAATTGAGCGATGAAATAAGTATACACTCCCTGTATAGCTCCCTATACAGGGATAAGCTACTATTGCTGCGAATATCTGAATATATCCGTATCGGTTTTTAGATCGAAATTAATCTTCTTCCCCACCTTGATGCCATTTTTGGAAAACCAGCCCCGATTGACTTCCAGTGCGTAGCGGGCGGGAACCTTTGAAATATAACGGCGGGCAGGATCACGCGGATCCATGTCATGGATCTCAAGTACCTTGCCATCAGCATCCAGAAAGGCAATTGAAAGGTGGATGTGAGTATCTTTCATCCAGAAGCCGAGGGTCTGATTCTGCGCATAAACGAACAGCATACCGTGATCAGCGGGCAAGTCCTGACGGAAGGCGAGCCCGCACATGTGACCGGCGTGGTTTGTGGCAACCTCTGTGGTCAATGCATGCCCATTGGCTGTTATGCGAATGTATTTGTTGGCAACCGGACATGCCTGCCCCTGGCTGGTGCATGCCAGCAGTAACAGCAGTGTGCAATATTTTATGAACGCAGCAACGTTACTGCACCAGGGGCTAATAATCAGGGAGGTGCTCCCTCTTCTATCAATTGTCTTAATCCAGCATATGGTCATTTTGTAGACAGTATACATATTTACTGTATGTGAACGTCCACTTTAAGTGCGTTCAGCCGGTCAATCCGACACCTGCGTTAAATCCTTCCGCTGTGTCTAGAAGTCTAACGTTTTTACATGGTTGCCAGGTCAATCAGTTCAAAATAGTTGTCAATGTTCTTTACAGATTCAGATTAAGATCTGGTAAGTTTTACACAGAAATTATGTATCATATTGATTAATAACAAAAATTAATAATGGGCATGATATCTGCATCATTACAGGCACGATGCAGGAAAAACAATTAACAGAACTGGACTTTGATACGGCAATGGAGCTTGCCCGGACGGACCCTGAGGCCTTTGAACAGTATCGCCAGGATGTCGTCGAGGCATTGATTGCGAGAGCGCCCGAGAGAAACCGGCAGCATCTACGCCGTTTACAATGGCGCATTGAGCAGGAGCGAAAGCGTGCCTCCAACCCCTTGTCCGCATGCGTGAAACTTTACCGGATGATGTGGGAATCTTTTGCCGGAGAGTGCGGACTGATCGATACACTTCAAAATACTCGCAACTCACCCCACAGCCTGGACAGTCTGCGACCCAAGGCAAAGGTAGTATCATTGTCCAGGGTTGTCACTACCGAGAGTCCTACCGAGTCATAAATGACCAGGGCAATCTGATATTTATAAAAGTGGACGCATCAAATTGAAGCACGACACGCGCCATCATGGCCGTTGATTTCCCCCTAGTAAATAGCTTCAGGTGGTATATCTAGCACCTGCTAATGGGTATACTGTCCCCCGAATTATTCGCTATCCAGGTACGCTCGTGGAATCCTTGATGAAAAACAAGAAACGCATCTGTGTAAGAGACATAATGAAGACAAGCTTCGGTACCATCGACCGAAACGCGACCATCGCGGAAGCCCTTATAGAGATGAAAAGGTTAAAAACCTCTATTCTCGTTGTCGATAAAAGGGATGAGGATGACGAGTACGGTCTCTTGCTGGTGTCAGATATCGCGCGCCAGGTGCTGGCAAAGGATAGAGCCTCCAGCCGGGTGAATACCTATGAAATCATGACCAAACCTACGGTCTGTGTCGATCCCGACATGGACATCCGTTATTGTTCACGCCTAATGGCCACATTCAACCTGATGCGCGTCCTGGTTAAGAAGGACAATGTAGTTATTGGCACCGTGAATCCGAGCGCCCTGGTGCTGGAAGGACTGGTTGCTATCGAGTCAAACGACTGACTTGCCACGAAAGCAGGTTCAGGGAGCGATTAATCCTGATATCAGAAACTATTCCTCTCTGTTCCGTCCTTTCCCCTGTTATTCGCCTTCATGAAACCCCGTCAGTCATCGCTGCCGGACTGTTCCAGTTCTTTTTCCAGTTGATGTGTGACGGCTTTCGGCGAACCCGTATATCTGCCAACCAGGTCATAGGCCGTGGGTACGACAAACAGGGTGAACAAAGTGCCGGCAATAACGCCGAACAGGATCACCACGCCGATCACGAAACGGGTTTCGGTACCGGCACCCGACGAAATCAGTAACGGTATGGAACCGGCGGCAGTGGTAATCCCGGTCATGATGATGGGACGGAAACGCACATCAGCTGCTTCGATCAATGCCTGTTCAAATTCACGGCCCTGGTCACGCAGCTGGTTGGCGAACTCGACGATCAGGATGCCGTTTTTGGCCGAAAGCCCTACCAGCATGATCAAACCGATCTGGCTGTAAAGATTGAGTGATTGGCCGGTCAGGTATAAACCCAGCAAGGCCCCCGTCATCGCCAGCGGCACGGTCAGCATAATCACAAACGGGTGTATCCAGCTTTCGAATTGTGCCGCCAGTACCAGGAACACAACCATGATACCGAGGCCGAAGATAAACAATAACGATTCACCGGCGAACTTGTAATCACGTGACTGGCCCTTGTAGTCGATAATGACCTGCCCTGGCAGGTATTCCTGCACCAGGCCTTCGAGATACGACAGCGCTTCGCCAAGTGAATAACCTGCTTCGAGGTTAGCTTCCAGCGTAATAGAGCGTACCCGGTTATAACGGTTGAGCGAAATCGAGTCGGCGAACTCCACCAGCTGGACCAGGTTGGATAACGGTATCAGTTCGCCGCTGCGTTCGGAGCGCACATAGATGTTCTGGATATCGGTCGGCGTGCGCTGCGCCTTGCGTTCGCCTTCAAGCACGATGTAATACTCCTGGCCTTCATCGATGTAGGTGGTGACTCTGCGCGAGCCGAGCATGGTCTCGAGGGTACGGCCGATATTGCTGACAGTAACACCAAGGTCGGCGGCGCGGTCGTAATCGATCACGACCTGCATCTGCGGTTTGGTTTCCTTGTAGTCCCAGTCGAGCCCGCGCAGTCCCGGATTATCCTGATTGATCCTGGCCAGCAGGATGTCACGCCATTCAGCAAGTTCTTCATAGGTGCCGCCGCCAATCACAAACTGCACCGGCTTCTGGATACGTGCACCAAAACCCTGGCGCATCACCGGGAACGCGCGTACCCCCGGCAGGTCACTCAGCTTTGCCCTGACCTCATCCATGATTTCCCAGGCAGAGCGGCGCGCGCCCCAGTCGTTCAGCACCATGATGATGATACCGTTATTGAAAATCGCAACACTGCCGAAACTTCGTGGCGCCCTCACCAGCAAACGCGTCACCTCGCCCGACTCGACCAGCGGCATCAGGCGCCGCTCAGCTTCATTCATGTATTCCTTGATGTATTCGTAGGATGCGCCTTCGGGCCCGTTGACCAGCACAAAAAAAGCGCCGCGGTCTTCTTTGGGTGTGTATTCATCGGGTATGTGCGTTAAAAACCAGGATGAGGCTGAACCGACACCGATGAACACCAGCACGATAATCCACTTGTGTTTCAGCGAGGTCGCCAGCAGCGCATGATAGCCGCGTTGCAGACGCTTGAAACCGGCATCGACCAGTTGTGTTGCGATGTTTTCTTTTTCGCTCGGGCGCAGGACCTTTGAGGCCAGCATCGGTGATAACGTCAGCGCAACAAAACTGGAGAATGTGACTGCCGCCGCCATGGTAATCGCAAACTCGGAGAACAGGCGGCCGACATCACCTTGCAGGAATGCAATCGGTACAAAAACCGATACCAGTACAACGGTGGTGGCAACAACAGCGAAACCGACCTGGCGGGTACCGCGAAAGGCAGCGACCAGGCGTGTTTCGCCGTATTTATCCATACGCCGATGGATGTTCTCCAGCACCACGATGGCATCGTCCACCACCAGGCCAATCGCCAGTACCAGTGCAAGCAGTGTCAACATGTTGATCGAGTAATCCAGCGCCAGCAACACCAGTGATGTCGCGATCAATGAAATGGGCACGGTGACTGCCGGTACCAGTGTTGCACGTACACTGCCGAGGAACAGGTAAATAACCAGTATCACCAGAACGATGGCAATGCCGAGTGTTTTATACACTTCTTTGATCGCACCTTCGATAAATACCGAGGTGTCATAACTCTGGGCAATCGTCATACCCTCGGGCAAGGATGGATTCAGGCGTTCCATTTCCGCTTTGGCCGCACGCGCTACCATCAATGTGTTTGCCGTGGATTGCTTGATAATGCCAATACCAACCATGTGTACGCCGTTGCCGCGGAAGAACAGGCGGTCCTCTTCCGCCGTGCGTTCAACCCTTGCGACATCGCCGAGGCGGGTCAGGTGGCCATCACTGCCCTTGGCGATGACCAGGCGGGAAAAATCATCTGCCGTTCGAAACTGGCGTTTGATGCGCACGGTAAACTGACGCTCTATCGAGTCGATACTGCCAGCGGGCAACTCGACGTTTTCAGTGCGCAACGCAGTCTCCACATCGGCTACGGTTAAAGCGCGAGCGGCCAGCTTGTTGCGATCCAGCCAGACACGCATGGCATAGGACTGCTGGCCACCGATGCGCACCCGGGCAACGCCGTCCAGCACCGAGAAACGATCGAGCAGGTAACGTTCGGCATAATCGGTCAGTGCAGGCACAGTGAGGCGATCGCTGGCAAGGTTAAGCCACATGATGACATCGTCATCACTGCTGGCTTTCTGGATATCCGGCGGCTCGGCTTCTTCCGGCAGATCATCGAGCACGCCTGAAACACGATCACGAATATCATTGGCCGCAGCATCGACATCACGGTCAATATCAAATTCAACGGAGATCCTCGAGCGCCCGTCTTCACTGCTGGATTCGATAAAGCGTATGCCTTCAATACCGGCAATACGATCTTCAATGATGCGTGTAACACGGCTCTCGACCACATCAGCGGAAGCGCCGCGGTAAACCGTATCAATAGAAACAACCGGCGGGTCGATGTTGGGAAATTCGCGCAACGGCAGGCGGTCAAAAGCGACCAGGCCAAAGGCGATTAACAGCAAAGATAAAACCGCTGCCAGTACCGGGCGCTTAACCGACAGATCTGACAGGATCACGCTTATTTACCCTTGTTTTTCTGGCCTTTTATGATGGTCGCAATATCAACGCTACCATCATCAACAGCCAGTACATCGAGACTATCACCGGGGCCTACCCTGCTGTTGCCGTGAGTTACAACATACTCGTCAACACTCAAGCCACTCAGAATCTCTACATAGCCCGGCATACGAATGCCGATTTCCACCTCTCTTTTCTCGACGGTGTCCTTGCCATCCCTGTTGACACGCACCATCACATACTGCCTGTTTGCCAGTGGCAGTAACGCTGCTTCCGGTATAACGATTGCCTGGCGCGTATTACGCAACAGATCAACCTGCATCAGGATGCCGGGGATGATGCTGCCATCGGGATTCGGCAATATTGCACGCACCTTGACGGAACGTGTCACCGGATCAACGCGGCTGTCAATGCTTTTAACTTCACCCCGGTATTCCTTGTTGCCAAGTGCCGTTGCGCGTGCCTTGATCTTAAGGCCCGGTTTCAGTTCGGCCAGAAACATCGCGGGCACGGAGAAATCGAGTTTGATCTGGCCGGTATCATCCAGCGTCGCAATCAGGTCGCCGCTTTCAACCAGCGCACCGGCACTGATGTTGCGCAAGCCAACCACGCCGTCAAACGGTGCGCGAATGACACGGTCACTGATCCTGGCTTTAATCGCAGTAATGCTGGCATCGGCCTGCGCCAGTTCTAGACGCGTGCGATCGATTTCATCCGGTGCCGCCAGCTTGCGTTCGTCGAGTTGCTGCAAACGATCCAGTGCCAGTTTTCGCTCACCACGTACAGCCTGTGCCTGTTTAAGATTGGCCTGCTCCTCTGCCTGGTTGAGTACAACCAGTATTTGAGCGGCCTTTACCGTTTGACCGTCCTCGAAGTGGATCTCCTTGATTTTTTCCGAGACATTGGTAGTAATGTTGACTGATTCATTAGCGCGAGCCGTGCCAAGTGCTTCAACACGGTCCGATATTTCCTTGAGCACGACCGGCGCCACAATCACATGTTTGGGTTTGTCTGCAGGCGCTGCAGCTGCATAGGTAGTGAAATTGCCGGCGATCAGCATCAAAACCGGCATCAACAGGCAGCTGCGCAGTTTATAGACGCTACAAGAAAGCACGCGTTGATATGTAAACATCTGTCACCCGGTTGGTAGCAATCTCGAAACTTCGCTGAATCCTACTCCCTGTTATCAAGCTGAGCCACCCCTGATTAATCCAGTTCTCGAAGTGCAGCCAGAATATCTTCTGGCTCCATACGCTGTTTATAATCAGCTGATACGTGCTCGGCCTGAATCCTGCCTTGCTGGTTTACTATGAATGTTCCCGGTACCGGTAATTCAAATGTGTCTGTGTCGTTGAATCGTGGCAGGTCGATACCGAATTTACTGTAAATAGGCCTGATTTTTTCTGATAGCGAGAAAACAAGGCCAAACTGGCGTGCAATAACATTGTCGACATCGCTAAGCACGGTAAAGCTGAGATCATATTTCTCGGCAGTGCTCATGGATTCGTCCGGCAGCTGCGGGCTGATTGCGATTAGCGACGCACCCAGCGCTTCTATCTTTGGCAGGTATCGCTGCAGCGCGTGTAACTCAAGGCTGCAGTACGGGCACCAGCTACCACGATAGAATTTAATCACAAGCGGGCTTATTGCGCGCAGGTCTTCAGAACTGATTTCCCGGGCTAGCTGATCCGGCAGTATGAAGTCCGGTATCGTATCTCCAACTGCAAGCGCATCTTTGCCGACACCACTGCGAACAACTTCCTCGGTGTCCATGTCCAGCTGTTTAGCTTCTTCAGGCGCGCTTGCCATAAAGTCATCGTGGGCCTTGTTCAGATCATCTTGCAGTGACATTGTTAATACCTGCCGTTGAATAAATATCGAAAACCATTGTGGCAGATGTTGCCTGCATAATGTCATTACTCATTATCATGAATACTTATGCAGTCGTAACGCCGCTTGTTCCTTTAATCGAAACGATTGCTTACCATTACCTCATTCAGGTCCAGCTGACCAGGCCTGGGCCATGAGTCTTTGGTGCCTTTGCCAATCGCAATCATAAAGGCAATGCTGTGGTCGTCTGGCATGTTTATGATCTTTGCAACCGCGTCAAAATCAAAGCCATCCATCGGGCAGGTCTGGTAGCCCAGTTCCTGGGCCATTAACATGATTGCCTGACCAACCAGCCCACAGGAACGCATGCCCTCGTCGCGTTCGACCTGGGGTTTATCACGATAATAAGTGTCGATGGCAGGAACAAGATAATCCTGGACTTCCTGTGGTGCGTTACGCCAGTAACGTTGCGGATCACGTTCCCATGCCTTGTTATCGAAGCACAGCACCAGCAGCTCGGAAGCATCAGTTACCTGTGCCTGGTCCCATGCGGCAGCACGAATTGCCTTGCGTTGTTCCGGGTCGGTTACACGCACGAAGCGCCAGTTCTGAATGTTGAAAGCTGTGGGTGAGAGAATGGCGTGTTCCATCAAGTTACGAAAGGTTTCTTCCGGCATTTGATGTTCTGGGTCATACCATTTGATTGCACGTCGCGCGCGTATTGCTTCGTTTACTTTCATATTATTAGCCTCCTGATTGGCCCGTTAATTTATCTAAAGCTTTAGCGAGGGGTTCTTGGTCCACTGCTGCCTCGCATACATATCATTCAAGTTGCTGTCCAGTAAATGTAGCCCGGATGGAGAGAAACGAAATCCGGGGATGGTCCATGTCACCGCAAGTATTTCCCGGATTACACGTTGTTTCATCCGCGCTACAAAAATCAGTTCGACCTGACTTAACTGACCTTTATCCACTCAAGGCAAATCAAACACAAGTGCTTCACAACTTTCGACACCAACGAACTCAACCTCAGGGGTTTCTGTTACCGTTGCGCCATCAGCTTCACTCAACTGCTCACCATTGACGCTGATGGCACCAGCAACAACATGCACATACATTGTGCGCCCGGGCTCAAGTGAATGTGACGCGGATTGACCGCTATCCAGGCAAAGCTGGTACAGGTAAGCATCCTGGTGAATCAGTAATGAACCATCGCGGGCATCGGGTGAAGCAATCAGCTGCAAGCCCGTCATGGCGTCGAATTTTTTTTGCTGGTAACCGGGTTCGATACCATGAACATCAGGCTGGATCCAGATCTGCAGAAACTCCAGCGGTTCCTGTATCGACGGGTTGTATTCACTGTGAGTCACACCCGTACCGGCACTCATAAGCTGAAATTCACCGGCAGGTAATCGTTCGACATTGCCCATATTGTCCTTATGCTCTATTGCGCCTTTTTTTACGTAACTGATTATCTCCATGTCCTGATGGGAGTGAGTTGCAAAGCCGTTACCCGGTGTAACCTTGTCATCGTTGATCACACGCAGTGCAGAAACCCCCATGTGTTCGGGATCGTAATAACCGGCAAAGGAGAAGCTGTGGCGGCTTTGTAACCAGCCATGATCGGCGGGGCCACGTTCATCGCTGTGTCGTATCTTGATCATGACGCACCTTGAGTAATGTCTGTTCAACTGTGGCCAAGCATATATGCTCGTTTTGAGTAGATAAATATGCTAAAAGTTAATTATTTGTTTCCTCTGGGTAAACAATATGGACAAACTCAACAGTATGGCTATTTTTGTAGAAGTGGTTAACGGCCAGAGTTTTACTGCTGCGGCAGAGAAAACAGGCCTCTCCCGTTCCCAGGTCAGCAAATCAGTCAATCAACTGGAGACCTACCTGGGTGCACGCTTGTTAAACCGCACAACACGACGCATCAGCTTGACCGAAACCGGCAGGATCTATTACGAGCGCTGCAAAGCGATCTTGAATGATATCGAGGAAGTCGAAGGCATCGCCGGTGAACAGGCATCCAAACCGCATGGCAGACTGACAATAAGCGCACCGACTTCATTCGGCATTCTTCATTTGAATGAGGCGATTCCTCAGTACATGAAACAGTATCCACAGGTACAGATCTCATTGAGTCTTGCCGATCGTTTTATTGATGTCGTAGCGGAAGGCTTTGATCTGGCAATCAGGATTGCCGAACTGGAAGACTCGAGTCTCATTGCCCGCAGGATAGCGCCATGTAAACGCGTGTTCTGCGCGTCGCCCGAATATCTGGATAGATATGGTACCCCAAAAGTGCCACAGGACCTGGCGATTCACCAATGCCTGATTTATTCAAATGATTTGAAACCGGATACCTGGATCTTGCATGGGTCTAATGGTACTGAATCAATAAAGGTCAATGGACCGATGTTTGCAGATAATGGTGACATTCTAAAAGCCGCAGCCATATCCGGACTCGGTGTTACATTGTTGCCTACTTTCATCGCGGGTCCAGACCTTGGTGCGGGTCGGCTAAGGCAGGTACTACCCGATTATTGTCCTCCCGAAATTTCAATTTATGTTGTGTTCCCCTCACGACGTTATCTTTCAGCAAAGGTGAAAACTTTTGTTGATTTTTTATCCGGCTATTTTGGCGAAAGCCCGAGCTGGGATCGACTTAGCTAAGGCGTGAACTCACCTGCACTAATGGTGAGAATGTGGACAGCAGTGACAACGACCCTTCTTATTTCACTTTACAAAGCCTGCGCACCTGCGCACTGTCCTTTTCCATACAGACTTGTTGAGCAAGTTCTTCTGCCTCGGGCAAGCTGGCCTCGCTTGCGATTTTCGCGAGATAAGGAACCATCACGGGCGCGACTGAGAATACGCGAAAGCCCATACCGAGCAACACAGGCAGCACAGCAGGCAACTGAGGCAACAATCCGCAAAGTTGAACGCTATCAATATTGTCACCTGCAGCTTCGGCTGCCTGGTTAAGAAATCGAAACAGCTCTGGTGAATATGGATCAAGGTGGCGACTTACCTCGGCAAGATCACGGTCGGCAGCAAACAAACACTGCATAAGGTCATTGCAGCCGATGGCAACGAAATCCGCGACTTCAAACCAGTGTGGCATCGCCAGTACAGCAGCCGGTGATTCAGCCATGGTGCCGATGGCAAGGCCTTTGTGCAGCTGCTGCTCAATTCTGCTGCGCCAGTAGCTGAACTCGTCGAGACTGGTTACATAAGGCAGCAGCAGCTTGAGCTCGTAATCTTCAGCGACCTTGTTGATTGCATCCAGTAGTGCACGCAGCACGCCCCGTACCGGTTCCACATCGTAGAGTCGAACGCCTTGCATACCCAGGGGCCCGCTCATGCCGAAAAGCGGTTCGAGCCAGGGTACTTGCTTGTCTGGAGCGATATCGGGCAGCCGTAAGGTAACGGGCAGCGAACGGGCACTCTCACATAGCTCGCGCAATGTCCTTGCATAGAAGGCAGCATGGGGCAGTCCTCCCTCTTCCGGTAGCAGGAACTCGGTACGTACCAGGCCGATCGCCGCTGCGCCCTGCTTAACTGCCAGGGCTGCATCATCGGTGTTGAAGATGCTGGCACGCAACGAAACATGGCTGCCATCATTTAAAGCGATCGCCTCGCCAGCCTGTGGCGGTTCAGGTGCAAGCGTTGTCTCCAGTCCTGATTCAGGCGATTTGATTATCGTGCCTTGAAAGCCGTCGATAACGACTTCCTCGCCCTGTTCAAGCTTGTTGACTGTATCGCCGGAAAGCAGGACAGTGGGGATGCCCTGGGTAAGTAAACGAATCATCGGATGTGACAACGGCGCACCATCGATTACCATGATCCCGGCAGGCCGGACATCCAGTTCGCCCACTTCCTGCTGTGTGAGCATAAGAATGCTATCTGACGATGCACCCTTGTAACCGTGGCGCAGAATACCCCGGGCGGTGCCTGGAACAAAAGGTGTGACCTGCAATATGGACATAGGCTTCTTTCTGTTAGTGACGTATTTATACTTTTATCTAAATCAAGCGATGGTGACTGGTTAAAACTAAATCACTCAGATCTCTTTAATGCCTAACGAGATCTTCAGGGCTTCGATAAAACTCTCCTGGTCAACATATTGAATGGCCTGCATACCGGTTGCCATTGCTGAAGCTACATTCTTCTTGCTGTCATCGATAAACAATATGGCAGATGGATCCAAACCCAGGTCAGCCGCCACATCACTGAAATGAGACGGGTCTCGTTTACCCTTGCCCAGGTAATAGCTGTTGTAGATATGATCAAAGTACTGGTAAAAGTGGTCCCTGGCATCGAGTCTGTCCAGCCAGTCGGTCTGATCACTGAGGATGCCGGTAACATAGCCTTCCGCCTTGAGTTGCGCTACCAGCTCCAGCATCCATGGCCTTATGACAAAACCATCGAATACCCGGGCTCTCAGATACGAATCATCACCACGCAAGCAGGTACGTTCACGCAGTCGTATCCAGAAGTCGGACTCGCTCCCTCTGCCCAATACGAAGCCGGTATCGTAAACAGCATGCATGCCTTCTGCGGTCATGTCTTTTACCGGTAAATTCTGTTCCTTGGCCAGGGTTTCCAGTGTGTTGCTGAACCCTTCTTCCGCCAGCACACCGCCATAATCAAATAAAACCGCTTGAATTTCACTCATGTTACTTCGGTTATGTCATCTCGAACGAATGTGAGAGATCTCCCGACGTCGGGGGGATTTACTACGGGCTTCCTGCCCTCCGCCCTGCGGGCCAGCGTTAGAATTACGTCCTGTGTCGCCTTAAAGGCCGGGCTTCGGCCATTCAAATTTGCTCCGGGCAAATTTAGTCGGCTGTTCAAATCGCTCATGCGATTTAGTCTCACGTTCGTTCGAAATGATTGTCTTTTAATCATTAACCGGATTCTGCCTTGTTATACCCAGGCTACACACGTGAGAGTGCAAATGTAACTGGTGTTAAAGATTATTGTTCTATGAATATAAGGGTAGCATCCCCTATATTCATGTAATTAAAGGGCCGCCTGTTTAATTCTGCATTTTCTTCAAGGCATCAATAATGGCAGTTGGTTCCATGCGTTGTTTATAGTCCGTATCAGCATGCATCGCTCGCACCACGCCATCGCTATCGATTACAAAACTGCCTGGAACTGGCAGCACATTACGGTCTTTACCATTAAAGGCTTCAATGTCCAGACCATGTTTTTTGTAAACAGCAACCAGGTCGTCAGGTAACTCGAAATACAGCCTGTAATCTTTCATCACCTTGCTATCCAGATCACTCAGCACTTCAAACGGATAGCCTTTTTGCTTGAATTGCTCAACCGATTTATCAGGCGTTTGTGGTGTAATGGTAATTAACTGGGCGCCATATTCTTTAAACTCTGGCAGGCTTTCCTGTAATACATGCAAATGCATGTTACAGAAAGGACACCATGCACCCCGGTAGAAAACCAGCACCACAGGGCCTTGTTTTAATTTGTCTTTCAAACTGACCGGTTTACCCAATGCGTTATTCAGAACGAAATCAGGTGCTTTCTCACCAACCTTGATGCCTGGGGCTGGCATACTACTGGCAAGATCGTTTTCCGCTTTTTCCATGACAGTCATATCAGTGGACGAAAATGGCGATTTCTCTTTTGCTGATTTTTCCATGTACTGGTCAAGCGACTGCTGATAGCTCGGGAGCTCATCAGCCGCTGCAATGCCTGCGGGTGCAAGCAGTAGTAACAGACTCAAATAACACAAACCACGATTTAGATGACGCATGGATTTTTTCCTCGGCTTAAAATTCAGATCAAACGATTATTACAGCACGGATCGAATAAGCGTATCAAATCCCTTTAATTCTAGTAATAGAGAATATTGATCTCTGACCCTATTTATTCTGATTTAGAAGGACGTCATCCCCGTGTAGACGGGACTGAATCTGCTTGAGCAGATTTGAACACACTATGCTGGGCCCACAGGTCGAAATACATGGATGTATTTCGCAATCCAGCGTCTTTGTAGAATCACAACGATCAATCGAGTCAGACTCGATTGATCGTTGTGAGATGGGTTATTCTTCTCCTACGCGACCTAATACCAGGATTTCAACACGACGGTTCTTCGCACGTCCTTCCTTGGTATCGTTACTGGCAATCGGCTTGGTTTCGCCCTTGCCGGTGGTAATCATTTTACTGGCATCGTGACCTTTACTGATCAGGTAATCGCGCACAGATGCGGCACGCAGCTTCGAAAGCGACATATTGTCTCTTTCGTCACCTTTGTCATCGGTATGCCCGATAATTTCGATAAAAGTAGCACGACTCAACAGATCGATCGCAGCCTGACGATTTGTTTCAAGTAATGCCTTCCCCTGCTCGGTTAACTCGTAACTTTTGCGCTCAAATAATGCAACGCTCGGAAATATCAAGGTATCCAGGGCGCGCACTTCAGCGACCACAAGAATATCCACACGACGATTCTGCATACGGCCTTCACGGGTGTCATTCGAAGCAATCGGCTCATTAGGTCCTCGCCCGATAGTACGTACCTGGTCTTCATTAACGCCGGTGGATATCAGGTAATCAGCCACACTCTTGGCGCGTTCGCGCGATAACCACATGTTGTATTTCGGATCACCTGAACTGTCCGTATGACCTACGATGACCACCATATAAGCATCAGTGATTTCAGGCCCGATGGACTTTCTATATTCTTCGATCGTTGCTATACCATCTTCATTGAGCACTGCACTATCAAAGTCAAACATTGAGGCAGCAACAATACCCATGCCTGCAATTACGCCCGTGCCATCGCCTTCGAGCACCTCGACCTCGGCAACAGGTTCCGTGACATCCTCACGGGTATCGTCCCCGGCACAACCAGACAGTAGCGCAGCTGCTGATAGCAGACCAAGCAGTCCGGTGAAGATTATCTTGTTTTTAATATTCATAATGAGCCCTCTTCATGTTTAATTAATTATTTGTAGAATCTGCCCTGCTACCTCTGCTTCAGGATAAATGATTTATCCCCCAATAAAAGCCACAGGAGGTTAACAGAATCTCAGGATAAAGAAGTTACCTGGAGTCAGTATTGATATGCGTCAAATTATGCGTGCATAAGACCTGGTAAAGGGGCATATTCAGGCTAAACACGATGAAGTGCAAATGTTACAAGCGTTAAGACTAGTGATCAGTGTATATAAGGGTGGCATTTCCTGGTATTCACGATCTGTTGCTGTGAACAGTAGAAGTTCACACGGAAATGGTGGTCGGCCCCTGTTATTCTGAACACATCACGGCACAGTTCCGTACAGGATAATACGCACCTTATCTCCCGGGGCAGCCACAAAGCCACCGGCTCCACAATCCCAGTTAGCAGAACCACCAAGCGGTACGAAAACCTGTGAGGTGGTTGTTGTATTGGTACAAATTGCAACTGCCGGTGAGATTCCTGTTATCGAACCACTGACCGAGGTGGGGCTGGGCGTCCTGGTTCCTAACACGACTGCCATTGCTGTATCACCGCTGGCGGTGGTGAGGCCGTTATCTGTACAGTTCCAGGTTGTCGTAGCGCCAAATACAGGGTCCAGTGCTGTGGCGACAGTGGTCAAATTTTTGCAGTAAGTATAATTCAGGCGGATACCAGCAACGGTTCCCGCAACTGGTGCTGGAACTGTTGTTACACCGATTGAGAAGCCATCAGCGAACAGGAGCACTTGCTGAACATCTTTTCCCTTCAATTCCCGGAGTTCGACAGTTTGGAAACCATCGGTATCAATCACACCAACAAATGTCCAGTTGTCGGCCAGCACGCCTTCACGCTGCCAGTTGTCAATATTGTCAGTGGCATTACTATTGATATCGACGCCATCCAATAAGAAGCTGACCTTACCAGCATTGGCTGTATCGATTCGCCCACCAAAAGCATACAGGGTGTCGCCAGTTTCGGATCCGACTTTTAAGCCGTCGTTCTGAAAGCACTCGATTGGAATAGGATCCGGAGCGGAATCACAATACAGCCCTGAGTCTGTCGTCTTTCCATGGGGGAGCGAGTAGATTGCATACACCCCATTCGGTGCACTGCCACCCACATCACCAGTGGCGATGTTGTTCTCGGTATAATTCGATGTCCAAACAATCCCCTGGCTGGTTACAGTCGGTATGCTTCCGGGGTTGGAAATCGTATTGCGAGAATCTGCCCACACAGTATCATCCTCGAAACTTTCATGGATGACCGAGTATCCGAGTGCCGCCAGGTCGGCAAGAAACAATGCCTTGTCAGTGTATACGACGGGTACAGCATATGTGCTACCGGTAAGGAGGAGTAAAGTGGTGCCAATAAGTATGTTTTTCATGTTAGTCCCTGTTAAGGTTAAAGTATTACTTAAATCAAGCAATGCCAATCAACCCATGCAATATGGGGACAGTATATCGGAGGAAAAATTGTCATACCATTCAGATTAATACTATTTCATTCCTTGCAAATCATTAGAATTAGCAAATACTCCACCACCGCAAATAAAAAACCCGCCATTAATGCAGGGTTTAACCTACCCTTCATACATATTTATTTAAGTTAAGTGCAACGGCCTATAAAACAAAGCTGACCCCTCAAATGTAAATGATTCTCATTAAGCAGTTTAAAACCATAAGTTATTGCCCCCTGTTCGGAGGCATCCAGAGATAAACTCAGATGGACTTACCACCCAGCCGGTGGACGACTGATGACACTGTACTGCGGAATTGACCTGGAAAAAAGAGACAGCAGTGAGTCCGCCGCCTTGAATTTTTGTTGTTAAACTAACGCATAACAAATAAATAAAAGGAAATTCAAATGAACACCGTAGTCAAAACCACTATCGTATTGCTAACTGCCCTGTTTATAACAGGCTGCTCCAGTAGTCCTCCGCCTCAGAAAGATCCATACAATCAGTCTGATTCGCAGAAATCAAATGCACAGCAGGCACAGGATGAACTGTCTTCAGAAATAGACAAGAAGAAATAATTCTGTAAGACATTAAAGAATTAATCTGATACTCAGTGTCAGATTAATTCAAACTTCGATCAAGAATTTTGTCAGTATTGCCGAGTTTGGCTGTATGAAAAACGACTATAGATATTTACTCTCGCAGAGGCGCGGAGAACGCAAAGAAAGATGAATAAAACCATACGTTCTTTACAAAAATACATGTAATCACTGCGTACTCTGCGTCTCTGCGAGAAAACAGGATGTTAAACCCCAGCATAAGCTGGCTGGTTTTCCGCCTGGGATTGAAAGAGTCTGGCCCGATGATTTCTTGAGCAGAAATTTAACGACTTGTGGGTGACTCTTTTGGTCTATTCATTTGAAATTGTTCACGCGAGCCGTAACCGTGCGAGTGATGCACAAGTATTCCCGCCACTGATATCGGGAGTAATGTTCATTTCGAGTATCAACACACCATCGAGATCGACAGTATAGTCTTCCAGTTCCCGGGTATCAGCAGCCGGGCTGAAGTTATACTGCTGGCGCACGATCTCGCGGTTGGTATCCTCGTCATTC
>Ga0316192_10001421_pt1 | contig 17598 bp, 17 predicted proteins | sample MerIslwburrow_MG_FD_204931 | JGI IMG/M metagenome (GOLD analysis project Ga0316192, IMG submission 204931) | Coastal sediment microbial communities from Maine, United States - Merrow Island worm burrow | ecosystem: Environmental > Aquatic > Marine > Coastal > Sediment | place: USA: Maine...
CTCTGCAATTCGCTGGTCGATCCGTCCGTTGAGGCAACCCCAACGCCAAGGACCTGCTGCATGCTGGATGGAAACGCGTTGTCCGGAGCGCCGCTGGACAGACCGGCGGCGACAACCACTACGCCCGCATCGATTGCCTTTTGAATCAGCTGTTCCAGCAATGGGTCGTGTGGTCCGCGCAAGCTGAGATTAAGAACATGCGGTGGATCTTCCAGCACAGCGTCAAGGGCTTTCAACAGCGAAAAGCTGTCGCAGACTGCAGCTTTGTCGGCGCCAGCACTCCAGCATGACACATACAGCTCCAGGCTCGCCTCTGGTGCGACGCCTACAATTCCTAACGCGTTATTTGAACGCGCACCAATAACGCTCGCAACAGCGGTGCCGTGGTATTGATCGATCGACTGCCCCTTGACCAGGAACTCCCGGGTCAAGCCAACGCGGCCCGCGAGGTCCTCATGGCTCTCATCAATGCTGCTGTCAATGATCGCGATTCGAATTCCGGCGCCTTGCGTTGTTTGGTGCGCCGCCGCGATGTCCAGAATATCCAGTCCATACTGCAAATTCGCGTAAGTATCGTTGTAGCTATCTGTCCTGCTAATACCGGTTTCGAAGCGTTGCAGGGCCTGTGCCGAATCCACTCGAGCATCGGCGCTCAGAGTCTTGATGATGGTGTCCCGGTCAGCACCTTCCGGCACGCGATAAACGAAGCAATAAACAGACAATGATCCGATCGGCCAGTGCTCTATTTCCTCAAGCGAATATTCTTTTTTTATCGCCGCGGCATCCCGGCGCACTTTTTGGGCGATCACGTAGCGTTTGCGATGCAGATACGGGGCGCTGGCTCCCGCGCTCGTCGAGGCAGCCGAATCATTGTTGAAGGTGACAAGAATGTCGCGCTCGGGGTCCGGTAGTTCCTTTGCCGCAACAGGCAATGACAAGGAAACCAGGACTACTACCAACAGATACTTGTACATTCGCATGGCCTTCACCTCACGGGCAACTGAAGCGCCGTAAACTTCGCCGATTGTACTCCTGTAATCGAATCGGTGAGCTCCTCGTACTCTTGCAAGACCTGCAAGCTTGGCGCCGCAAGCCTTACGTGTACCTCGTAGACGCCCTTGTCGTTAATTGCCCACTTGACCGCACCGTCAAGTTCCGCCGCAATCCTCGCGCGATCGGACTCGCTAACCTGTTCTTCGAACTGCACCTGCAAGACATAGTCAATGCTGCCCGTTGACCCTGCAGACGTGGCTGTCTGGAATGTTTGACTGCCTGTTTCGACGGTGTCTTTCGGGTACAGGAGCAAGAAAAGGCCCATGACAAGAATCGCAATGCCCGCGGCAAGCGCAGCGAAGCGCGGCGCACCTGGCGATTTCACTGCCTGATGGCCTGACTCTCGATCAACCTTTCCAATGATATCTTCCGCCCTGGTGGCTGGACTCATTGGCGACAGTTCCCGGCCAAGCACAGAGGCTTGCATTTCCGTGTGTAACTGCAGGTCCGCCTGGCAATCGACACAGTATTCCAGGTGTTCGCGTAGCGTGGCAGTTGCGTGATCCGACAGGGTTCCGTTCACCAACCACGGAATGTTCTTCCGAGTCTCGTCGCAACACCGGTCCGGAGCTGAATTAGTCATCTGAGATATCCTTTCGCCATTCTTCAGGAACTCCACTTGCGATCAGGTGCTCCTTCATATTCTTCCGAGCATGAAACATGCGCGTCTTGACTGTGTTAACCGGGACGCCGACCGCGCTGGCTGTTTCTTCACACGACAGGCCAAGAAAGTACACCAGCATTACCGTGAGTTTTTGTTTCGCCGGTAATGCCTGTATGCCCTGTCGGACCCAGTCCTCGCGTTCAAATTGTGCCCCGGTATCACCGACTGTCGCATCGTCATCCTTGATCGATACGAGCGTCAGTTTGCGTTTCCTGAGGTGCGCCAGCGCCTTTCGATAGGCGATGCCAAATACCCAGGTCGACACTTTCGACTCGCCGCGGAATCGGCCCGCGTCTTTCCATAGGGTAAGCATCACATCGTTTGCCAACTCCTCGGCGGTACCGTGTGAACGCGTAAGGCGGAACAGGAATGCAAACAGGCGCGGATGGTAGATTTCGAACAGTTCCTCGAATGCGCCGCGATCGCCATCCGCAACACGCCGCAAAAGCAGTGCTTCTGCCGCGCCCTTGTCGTTGCCCGAATTGCCTAACCTGACCTGGGTCATTTCCGCACTCGACTTGTGCCCTGTATAGCCAATCTAACCTTTCCGTACCGGTATGTGGGCATTTCCATCAAAAAGGTTCATTTCCCCGCCCCATGAACCTTTTGCCATGCCCGGACTACGTACAACACGTCCGAGTCAGCAATCAGGGTGGAAAAAATTGATCTCGTCGCATTCCAACAATAACAAGGCTGCCGTCACTGTTTCGCTGGTCGCCATTCTTTTGGGCGCCTGCACCGGTGGCGACGGCAGCAGTCTGCCACCAAGGCTTCCGCCGGAATCGATCGGACCTAACTTCTCCGAAATCCAGGCGAGTATTATCGAGCCGAACTGTGCGACGACGGGATGCCATCTCGGCGCGGCGGCACCACAGGGCCTGCGGCTCGACAGTGCCAACAGCTATGGCATGCTCGTTGGCGTCGCCAGCTCTGAGGCGTCCTCGATTCTGAGGGTGGCTCCCGGCAACCCCAACAACAGCTACCTGATCCAGAAACTCGAAGGCACGGCGTCGGTCGGTGCACAGATGCCACTGGGTGCTCCCGCGCTGGAGCAGGCGGCCATCGATGTCATTCGACAATGGATCAGCGACGGGGCAATTGACGACCGCGTACCGTCTTCGAATCCGATCAGGCTTACTTCTCTCTCACCCATCCCCGGCAGCACGCTAAGCACCGCGCCAGCCAATATTGTTGCGATGTTCGACCGGGAGCTCGATGTCTCAACCGTCAATGCGATGACCTTCCTCCTTGAGAGTAGCGGCGGCGACGCCACGTTTGACGACGGCAACGAAACGACCATCGACGCGAGCGCTATTTCGGCAAATCCAACAACCGCAACGTTTGACCTGGCCGGCGTCTCGCTGGCGAACGACACCTACCGGGTCAGATTGCTCGGCTCGGGTGCCTCCATCGTCATGGACCTCGACGCCAACGCACTTGACGGCGAGTACTCCGGTACGTTCCCGTCCGGCGACGGCGAACAGGGTGGCGATTTCGAAGCGACCTTTTCGCTGGATGTACCGGGTAGCGGCGCGACACTGGACGAACTTCAAGCGAGCGTGTTTACGCCGAGCTGCGGGTTTTCCGGGTGTCACAGCGGGCCCACTGGCGGCGGCCTTCCTGCCGGGCTGAACCTGAGCAGCGCCGATGCCAGTTTTGCGAATCTTGTCGGCGTTGCGAGCTTGCAGCAGCCAGCGTTGTCCAGGGTCGCCGCCGGTGATCCCGACAACAGCTACCTCGTGCAAAAAGTTGAAGGAACAGCGGCATCTGGCTCAAGAATGCCGCTGGGTGGCGGTGCGCTCGATCAGGCCCTGATTGACGACCTGCGCGAATGGATAAGCAACGGAGCGAATCGCTAAATGAATACCTACAGATTTGCGTGGCTGCTTTTGGTCGCCGTGCTTCTCGTAAGCGCCCGGCAGCCCGCACAGGCGGAACCCTACTTTGCGGTGCAAAAAGGCATGCAGTGTTCGAGCTGCCACACCAATCCGGCTGGCGGTGGCAAACGCACGGTATACGGCAACGTGTTCGCACAATCCGAACTGGCAGCGCGCCGCCTCGGCGATGGCAAAATGTGGACAGGGGAAGTTTGGAGTTGGCTGGCGATCGGCGGCAACCTTCGCGCCGGTTTCGAAAGCAGCGACACACCGAACCAGGGCAGCACGTCGGACACCGACTTCAATCGCGGTAACTTCTACCTGGAAGCCACGCTGTTTCCCAAGATCCTGTCCATTTATGTCGACGAGCAATTCTCTCCAGACGGCCTCGAGACTCGCGAGGTGTACTTGCGACTCAATAGCCGGGACACGAGATGGTTCCTGGCCGCGGGGGAGTTTTACCTGCCTTACGGACTGCGCCTGCAGGACGACACGGCTTTTGTTCGACAGGCAACCGGCATCAATTTCGCCAATACCGACCGCGGCGTTTTCGGCGGCTATGACTCCGGCGCCTGGTCAGTGATTGCATCCGTCACCGACGGCAGCGGATCCGGCCAGGATACTGCCGGCAATCAATTCAGCATGGTCGCCAACTATGTGCAACCGACATGGCGGGCCGGCGCGAGCTTCAACGATTTCGACAACGATGACGGCGGTCGCACGATGTTCGGTTTCTTCGGCGGTCTGAAAACAGGGTCCATCGCCTGGCTCGCCGAAATCGACAGCATTAGTGACCACGTTGCACCCGGCGTGCCGATCGATTCGTTCGCGGCATTGTTGGAAGCGAACTGGACGTTCCTTGGCAGGAACAACCTGAAGCTGAGCTATGACTACCTGGACCCGAATACCGATCTCAGCGAGGACCACCAGGTCCGCTACAGCCTCGTTTGGGAGCTATCGCCAATACAGTTCTTTCAAACACGCGTCGGCTACCGATTCTATGACGGCATTCCGCAGGTCGACGCACAAAATCGCGAAACATTTTTTATCGAGCTCCATGGATTCTTTTAAATACACAATAACCGGGGGGAAATCCCATGATCACCGAACCTAGATTGCCGAATAGCCTGCTATCCATCCTGGCCCTGCTTGTCGTTGCCGGTTGCGGCGGTGGCGGGAACTCTGCACCACCACCGCCTCCCCCGGTGGATACGACATCCCCAACCGTATCGGCGGTGCAAGCTCCCGCCACCAATGTCAATCGGACCGTCAGTTTGACGGTGACCGCAACCGACAGTGTCGGCGTGACGACGGTACGTTTTTTCGTCGACGGAACGCTGCTCGGCAGCGACACCACGTCACCGTACAGCGTCGACTGGGACACATCCGGCGAGACTGAAGGTGATCACACGCTTACGGCCGAGGCTGAGGACGCGGCGGGCAACGTTGGCACTTCTGCTGCATCGACCGTGACCGTCCAGAACGTGCAGGTGTATTCAGTCATGGCGACTGGAGTCGAGGAAGTTCCCGCATCTGAGTCGCAAGCGACAGCGCTGGTCGATCTGACGATTAACGTCGCATCCGGTGACGTGCAGGGTGGCTTGGTTACCAGCGGCATCGACGCGACGGGCGCCCATATTCACGACGCCTTTGCCGGTTCGAATGGCCCTGTATTGATTCCGCTCGATCAGGACGGTGGCGACCCGACGATTTTCACGGTGCCCGGAGGCACCGTGATGGATGCGAGCGGGATCGATCGACTGCTTGCCGGTGCGCTGTACGTCAATGTGCACTCGGACGCACTACCCGCTGGTGAAATTCGCGGCCAGATTCTTCCCGATGGTTTTGTTTTGCTCTTCAGCGACCTTACGGGCTCGGAGACCGTGCCCGAGGTCAGTAGTGCTGCCAGCGGACGCGCCGCAACAACGCTTGATTCAGCGACTGGCACAGTCACTATTCACGCGCAGGCGACTGATCTCGACGATGCAACGGACGCGCACCTGCACCAGGCCTTTGCCGGCGCTACCGGACCCGTTCTCGTTGCCCTTACGATGGATATGGCAATTACCGGGCATTGGTTTGCCGAAGGTGCCGTGCTGAATGCTGCCGGGCTGGACGCGTTTGCTAGTGGGCAACTTTACGTGAACATTCATAGCCCGGCCTATCCGGCGGGTGAAATTCGCGGACAAGTACTGCCCGAGGGAATCGTCGTGCTGTTTACCGAGCTTTCGGGCACCCAGGAAGTGCCGAGCGTGGATTCGACGGCTGACGGACTCGCGTCGCTGACGCTCGATGAGGCCGGCTCGACACTAACCACACACGTCAATACCCGGGGTCTGGACGATGCGTCCGGCGCTCATCTGCACAACGCGTTCGGCGGCCAGAACGGGCCTGTTGCGATCGGCCTCGTTCAGGATGGCAGCGACCCGGCGCATTGGTTTGCCGAGCAGGAATCCCTTGACGCCACGCAACTGGCGGCGGTTCTTGCCGGGAGTACGTATGTAAATGTCCACACCCCCGATAACCCGGGTGGTGAGGTCCGCGGCCAGGTGATTCCTGACGACATTACTTTCGCATTCGGCAGCCTTGACGGCAGTCAACAGGTACCTGCCGTGAATACGACAGCCGGCGGCACCTTCGCGGTCACGGCAAATACCATCGCCGGTACCGTAGTCGCACACGTCAATACAAGTGGTGTCGATGACGCGACAGCCGCTCATATACATGATGGCTATGCAGGAACCAATGGCGGTGTAGCTATCGGACTCACGCAGGACGCCGGAGACGTCACGCACTGGTCGGCCATAGATGCCCCTGCCGATGCGGCGCAGCTGGCTGCCCTGGCTGCAGGTCGTTACTACACGAATGTTCACACACCCGCCAATCCCGGCGGCGAAATTCGCGGCCAGGTGGCGCCCGAGTCGATTGAGGTCCTGTTCACCCCGATGAGCGGTGGGCAGGAAGTCCCTGCGAACGCGAGCACTGCCAGTGCCATCGCTGCCAGTACGGTCGATCTCGAGGCCGGCACGATTACGTTGCACGCGAATGCGACAGGCGTCGATGACGCGACGGCAGCTCACATCCATCTTGGTTTTGCGGGTGAGAACGGCGGTGTGCAGATAGGCCTCACGCAAGACGGCGGCGATCCCGGACACTGGTTCGTCGCGGACTCGCAACTCGATGCCGACGGTATGGAGAGTTACGAGGCAGGTCAATTCTACGTAAACATTCACACTCCAGGCGTTCCTTCTGGCGAAATTCGCGGACAGATTGCACCGCCGCCGATCGAGGTGCTGTTCACAAGCATGGGCGGCGACCAGGAGGTCCCGGCGGTTGTGACCGCGGCAGACGGTATCGCCGCAAGTACCGTTAATCGCGACACCGGTGCGCTGGAGTTGCGCGTCAACGCGACCGGAGTCGACGATGCGACGGCCGCACACATACACACAGCGCCAGCAGGACAAAACGGTCCGGTTCTGATTCCCTTGGTTCAGGACGTCGCGAACTTTGGGCTCTGGTCTGTCAGCTCCTCGTTCGACAGCGACGCGCTTCTCGACTACAAAGCCGGCGGCTTGTACGTGAATGTGCACACGCCGGCCAATCCTGGCGGCGAAATTCGCGGGCAGATCGAACCACCTGATGCGGCGGACTTCGACAACATAGACCCCACGATCACTCTGACATCGCCGGGTTCACCGGTAAGTGGAACCGTGGCGCTGACGGCCGATGCGAGCGATAACCAGGGCGTGACCGCGGTCCGATTCCTCGTGAATGGTACAGAAATTGGCAGTGACGCCAGTGCTCCGTACTCTTTCGACTGGGACACGACGACGTCATCCAACGGCGCTGTCACGTTAACCGCCGAAGCAGAAGATGCAGGCGGCAATGTCGCCGTATCTGCCGACGTCAACGTCACGGTGGACAATGTCGTAGCGACAACATTGGGACAGATTCAGACGCAGGTCTTCTCGCCGATGTGCGCCGGCTGCCATTCCGGCCCGACGAGCGGCAGCCTGCCATCCGGATTGGATCTTTCCTCCGCCAATGACAGTTACAACGCCCTGGTCAACGTTGCCAGTCTGCAGGTCGGCAGCCTCGATCGAGTCACTCCCAACGATACGGCCAACAGTTACCTGATCCAAAAGCTCGAAGGGACGCAGGCGGTGGGCGGACGGATGCCACAGGGCGGACCCTTCCTCGATCAGGCAACGATGGACATGATCAAGGAATGGATAAATGATGGCGCGCCAAACAACTAGGCGCGCATCGGGAATCCGGCTCGGTATGTTGCGCACATACCGGGCGGGATCCCACTAAATCCGTCCGGGTCACTTAATAGCTGGATCCCGGACTGGCTTAAGACGTAACGCACTCATTTCATCCGGAGGAGTTGAGAGCTGCAACGACATGCTTAGGATCATTCTTAATTGCAGTTAATAAAGCGGCGGCCGGCCCATCGGGCCGCCGTCGCCCTTGCTCCCAATTTCGAAGTGTACCCACGGAAATATGAAAGAGGCCCGCAAACCTTTCCTGGGATAATCCAGTGCTCTCCCGGATCTCGCGTACGATATCCGACGTTACCTCGAACGTCCGTGATGGTTTGCGATCACCACTTACGATCTCCACTGCCTGAGATGCACTCTTCATCAGTTCTGCAAATAGTTTATCGTCCATAGTCTCAATCTCTACTTCAGCCGCCTGACAATATCGGCTAGTTGTCTTTTCTGAGCAGGAGTTAAATCGTCGACGGACCGATGGTCGTATGCCAGCAGGAATATGATTTGATCCGAGGCACTTCTGAAATAATAGATCACTCGCATTCCTCCGCTCTTACCGCCTTTTCGTCCTGATACTCTCCAACGGAGCTTCCTGCATCCCGCTGTGCCAACAATAACGTCGCCGGCAGTTGGGTAAATCAGCAAATACTCCTGCATCTGTTGATAGTCTTCATCGCCAAGAAGCTTGGTTACCAGTTCAGTAAACACTGGTGTCTCGATGAAGGTGAGTTTCATGCTCGGATACTACGCCATTGACGCATATGCGTCAATGGCGTAGTTCGCGTCCAGCAGTCAGTTGATGGGTGGAATGGATTCGCCAGGCCCGGTCCATCTGGATCGACGATAGCTGGTACACTTTTCCGCCAGGACATCATCAGATTTCTCGTGCGGAAACAGGTACTTCTCTTATTCTTTTTGACCGCGATGGCCGTGGTCGCCTGCAGTGAGAGCAACAACAAAGCCACGACCGGCGAAGCCAATCGCTCGCTCGTGCGGGGCATTGGTGGAGATCCGGAATCGCAGGATCCAGGACTGGCTGAAGACGTGCATGCATTTGCCGTCCTCATCGATACCTTCGAAGGGCTTGTTACCGAAGACGCCGCCGGGCAGAACGCACTCATTTTCTTTACCGGCGGCAGGCATAGTGCATCGAACTCGCGCATGGTCTTCGTGTTCATGGCACCGGCTTTGATCGCTTTCGTCAGGCGTCGTTGACTTGATCGAGCAGCGGCTCCAACAGTCGTCGACCGTGGACGACAGCAACGATTAGCACGTCGCTGTTCTGGACGCGATAGATGAGCCGATAGCTGTAGACGAAGCGTTCGCGGATCTTCTCGTCTGCAAGCTCTGGCACAACGCGCCCGGCGCTTGGGAAATCCTTGAGCTTTCGTACTGTGTCGCGAATCTTGACGACAACCGCACGAGCATAAGCCGGCGAGTCACGGCTAATGTACTCGGCGATGGCGTCAACGTCATCGAGCGCCGTCGGTGACCAGCTTACTCGGTAGTCCACTTAGCGAGTCGCTTCTCGGCCTCGTCATGCGGGACGCTACCGTGATCGTTAGCGGCCTGGATACCACGCTGCACTTTCTCGATAACGTATAAGTGATACTGGACATCCTCAAGACTGCAGTCATCCGGCAGCTTATTGAGCAACGCCTGCACTTCCTGTTTGGCCGCACTCATGGTTGACCTCCGTTTGTGGACATCATTAATTGTAACAACGTCGCTGCTATTTGGCTGCGTGATGAATCTGGGTCGTCTAGCTACATTTCTGAGTACTTGATCTGGTCCCGGGGGAAACTGCAATTTCTGACATAGGAGTTGCACCCAAGTGGTATTCAATACACAGAGAAAAACCTATTTAACCAATTGATTAACAGGGTGTTTTTGAGATTTTGTGGTGATGGGTGGTATGGGCCTCCGTCGACGAGGTGCATCCTGCACCTCGCCCCTCGGGCGCACCACGTGCGTCCAAGCCGGCTCCTGCCGGCTTGTCGGTCGGCCTGCCGCGGGCTGCGCCGCGCTCGGATGAACCATCGACCTACAAGTTATGAATCCACCGCTCTGGCCATCTGGATCGACGATAGCTGGTACACTTTTCCGCCAGGACCTCATCGGATTTCTCGTGCGGAAACAGGTACTTCTCTTATTCTTTTTGACCGCGATGGCCGTGGTCGCCTGCAGTGAGAGCAACGACAAAGCCACGACCGGCGAAGCCAATCGCTCGCTCGTGCGGGGTATTGGCGGAGATCCGGAATCGCTGGATCCAGGGCTGGCTGAAGACGTGCATGCTTTTGCCGTCCTCATCGACACCTTCGAAGGGCTTGTTACCGAAAACGCCGCCGGTCAGCTTGTGCCTGGCGTCGCAGAATCCTGGGACATCAGTGAAGACGCAACGACGTACACGTTTCATTTTCGCGAGAACGTCCGGTGGTCCAACGGCGATCCTGTGGTCGCGTCTGACTTTGTCAGATCTATGCGCCGCGTTGCAGACCCGGAATCGATGTCACCGTATGCCTCGCTGCTCGCTCCGATACTGAATTTCGACGCTGTTATGGCTGGACGCAAGGCGCCCGACGCGCTGGCCATTACAGCCATATCGGACGAGGTATTGGAAATCCGGCTGGCGGCCCCCGCGAATCACTTCCTGGCTGTCCTGGCCTTGCCGGTTGCATCCCCGCGGCACGAGTCGGGCGATGCGAGCATCGGCAATGGCGCCTTTGTCGTCACCGATCGCCAGCCCGGCGCCAGAATCCAGGCACGCAAAAACCGGCACTACCGGGATGCCGGCACGGTCTATTTCGACGAGGTCATTTATCTGCCTATCGTTGACCCAATGTTGGAATTCAACATGTTCCGCGCCGGTGAACTGGATTTGTCGCACAACATTCCCGACGCGACGGTCGCCGACATGCTGCGCGACGGCCGGACCGATGCCCACATTTCCGCGTCGCTTTCGATGTATTACCTGGCCTTTGATATGACCGCCCCTCCATTCGACGACCTGGCGCTTCGGCAGGCCCTGAGTATGGCGATCGACAGGCGAGCAATAGTGAAAATGTTGGGGCGCGGCGACCAACCCGCCTTCAGCGTGGTTCCGCCCGGCGTCAGCGACTACGACAACACGGCTTACGACTGGGCGGACTGGACGGATGAAGAGCGTTGGCAGCAGGCGCGGCAGCAGTACCAGGCAGCCGGCTACGATGACGATAATCCGCTGCAGATCACTCTAATGTACGACGCCGGCGGCGTTCATGAGCGGATCGCACTCGCTGTAACCGCCATGTGGCGCGACACGCTTGGCGTCAACGCGAGCATCGAGAAACGCGAGTGGAAATATTTCCTCGAAACACGCGATCAACGGGACGAATGGGACGTGATGCGGTTTGCCTGGGCTGGCGACTACAATGCACCGAATACGTTTCTCGACATCTTTCGGTCACACGACGCGCAGAACCTGGCGGGCTATGCGAGCGCTGCCTATGACAAGCTCATGGCCGATGCGGCGAACCAGGGCGACCGACAAGCCGCGGCCAGGCTTCTCCGGTCTGCCGAGAATGTCGCACTCAATGACTACCCCATCGCGCCACTCTACTTTTATTCCAGCAAGCACATGGTCGACCCATCGATCGGTGGCTTCCAGGATAATATCGTTAACCGCCACGCCAGCCGCTTCCTGTTCAGGAAACCCGCGACCAACTAGCTCGGACCCACCCGACGCAGGGTTGGTGAAATGTGCGCTGCCGCACACGGCACGCTTGTGCGTTATGTAAATATTGGCGCACCCAATACTGCTTCGGGACGTTATGGACTGTAGACGCCAAGAAAAGAGTGACCGGCGATGAGCGAACACGACTCTGCAAAGAGCCGCTTTACGTCGCTCGTACAGCCTCACTTCTCGGCGCTTTACGGAGCGGCACGACGTTTGACGTCGTCGCCGTCAGATGCGGAGGACCTGGTACAGGACGTTTGCCTTAAGGCTTTCGAGAGCATCGACGAACTTGAACGAATCGAGTTTCGTCGGGCCTGGCTCCTGAAAGTCCTGTACCACAAGTTCGTCGACCGGCGGCGCAGCCAATCGCGTTCGCCGGTCGATCAGGCCGACACCGGTGCGGATTCGTTCGAACCTGAGCAAATCGCCCGGAGCGAGATCCGGCCTGACGAACAGCTGGACCGGGATGCCAGGATTGCCCAGGTAACAAGGGCGATGGGTATCCTGAACAAAGAGGACTGCAGCTTGCTCGCGCTGCATGACATTGAAGGTTACTCGTTGGACGAGTTGGAACAATTGACCGGATTGAAGACAGGCACGATCAAGTCGCGCCTTTATAGAATCCGCTCGAAGCTTGGACGTCTGCTCTCCAGCGAAGCACTGCAACAACCGATCCTGACGATCGTAGGTGGCAAGAAATGAACTGCACAGAGTTTGCGGAACAGGTAACAGCACTGACTACGGGGACCATGCCCGAAGCAAGTCGTGCCGATTACCTGGCGCACGCAAAAACCTGTGCCGGCTGCGACGCGGCACTGCGCGGCCGACGCGCCACGCTGGCAATGGAACGCCTGCCCGTGGAAGAGCCGCCCGCCGGATTATTTGAACGCATCGCAGAAGAAGTGACTCGCAGCCAGCCTCGGCGCGGCAAGTCAGTGTCATTCTGGACGGGCACGGCGTTTGGTGGTGCTGTCGCCGCTTCGTTGCTGGCGATCGCGCTGACGTTGGGTGTAGTAGAACTCCCGGTCGATCAGCCGCAAAGCCTGGCGAAATTTTATGTGTCCGCGGACGAACCGCGAACCATGCATGTTGCAATCGAGGCGGACCGGGCCCTGCCCGGCGCCGAAATCAGTATTTTATTGACCGGCAATGTTGAGGTTGAGGGATTCGGCGGTCGCCGCGAACTCAGCTGGACCGACAACCTCGAGGCCGGGGTTAACAAACTATCATTACCATTGTTGGCCAGCGGTGAAGGTGGCGGACAAATGGTCGTCAGGCTTAGTCATCCGGACAGCGAGCAGCTATTCGTGATCGACCTGCCGATTGACGGTTAACAATCTGGAACGTAAACGCCTGGGCAAGGTATTTCGACGATGAAAAAGAAGACATGGACAACAGTGGCAATAGTCGTGCTGCTGGCAGCAAGCGCCGGTAGCTGGGCCGCGGACGACGCGGAAGCGACAATCCGGCTGATGGGCAACGCGGAAGCCGAGTTGCCAGATGCCGTAACCCGGGAAATCACGCTGCCGGAGCATTTGCTGGCAGCCGATCCTGAGGATCGGGTTGCTGCTGTGGAGAAAGCCGAGAAAGGCCTCAACAGGGCCAATGAACGCAATGCGAACGCCGAGATGACGGGGCAGGAAAAGGCCGCGGAAGCCCGCGAGCGCAGCAGCGAGATGAAAGAAAAGGCCAAGGAGAACCGGGAAAACAGGGGACGCTCGGAAGATCACCCCACGCCGCCCGAGACGCCGCCCGGGAGAAACTGATTCGACTGTGACTGGTGCCTCGTTTCGGGCACCAGATGGTGACCCAGGTCACATTACATAAGCCCTGCGCTGTCCTGCAGCCGGGGCTTTTGTTATTGATATTGCTGGTAAATTTAAGAGCAGTACCCATCACCCATGTCCGGTCACAAGCCGCTGTCGATTCTCGTTGCGCTCCTCCTCCTAATGTTGGCAGGTCGGGTCGTGGCCGATCCAGGTGGGGAATGGGAATCAGGAAGTGCCGCGTTTGCCTCCGGAAACTATGCCGACGCCCTAAGCTACTTCGAGTTGGCTCGCGACGGCGGTCTTGATAGTCCTGCCGTGCACTACAACATCGCTGTGTGCCAGTACTCACTGAACGATTACGAGGCTGCACGCGAGACTTTCCAACTGATCGCACGCCGGTTCCCGTCAATGCAGGGACTTGCAGAATACAACGTTGGCCTGGCCGAACGACGACTCGGCAATGAGGTCGCGGCGCAGCGACAATTCGTAAATGCCTACCGTCACAGCGACGATGAGAAGATCAAAGCGCTCGCAGCATCGCAATTAACGGAGCTCGAACGTGAGATACGCGCCGCCTGGCGCGGATTTGTGGGTGTTCAGGTCGGACATGACGACAACGTGGCCTTGCGAGACAGCCTGGGCCTGCCGGCAGGCGTCAGCGCAGAAAGCCCCTTTGTCGATCTGTTCGCGTCGCTGCGTGGCCCGATCGCCGGCGCTGCCGGTCTCGAACTGGACAGTAGCATCTACGCGGTTACCTATTTTGATGCGGAAGATTACAACCAGGCGGAGCTGCGCGTCGGCGGGTTATACACCTTCGACAGTGACGACTGGCGGCTGCAGGGTGGCTTGTACCTCGCGGCCGGTACGCTGGGCGGCTCGAGCTTCAATCGTGAAGTCAATCTCGATCTTCGATCGACGCGTTATTTCGATAACGATTCGGCGTTCGATATACGCCTGCGTCGTGACAATGTCAGCAGCGCCCAGTCCCGGTTTTATGGCATCGAAGGTTCACGAACACGACTCGACCTGCGGTACGGCTGGTACGGCATCAACCAGGCACTGGCCATTCGCTTCGGCCTCGAAGATAACGATCGTCTCGAGCCGGGCGTTTCACCGTCGAGGCAACTGCTCAAATTGAACTACGACTTCGCGATCAGGGACGACTGTCACCTGGAATCCACGATTTCCTGGCGTAACAGCGACTACGATGATATTGACGTGCCTCGCAAAGAGGACCTGTTCTCCGTGGCTGTCGGCCTCGTTTTCGCTGTGAGCGCCGACTGGCTCATTTCGGGCCGCTACCAATACTCGAAGAACGACTCGACGGACCCGACCTTCTCTTACGATCGAAACCAGCTGACCATTGGTTTCCAACGCCTGTTTTAGGTTTTACATAATCCATGAAATACACCCACGACGCTTCCAGTGTCGATCCTTCCAGCCGCGCCAACCCGGCCGCCGATCAAACGTGCGCCAATTGTGCGCTGGTCCAGGGGAACGACGGCGAAGCGTGGCGTCCTTGCCAGATCTTTCCTGGAAAATCCGTTAATGCAAACGGTTGGTGCTCGGTCTGGGCGCCCAAGAGCTGACGAGTACAATACCGACTACTACGACGGATGAACCACCTTGCTTCGCAGGGGCACCTCACCCTTCTAATTGTTCATTTTGTAAGGACTTTAAACTCAAAAGGGGAGCCGATTGGCTCCCCTTTTTCGTTTGGTGGTGATGGGTGCTATCGATCAGTCTTCGTATCTAGTTGATTAATAAATACTTTTTGACTCCACATTAGAGCAGTTGCCCCCAACGTTGCCCCCGGTAGTCGCGGCTGTAGCAGCACGGTAGTGGATGATTCCGCACCTCGCGGTTTCACTTCCGTCTCTGGCGAATCTCACGGGAAATCCTCATGCTTTCTAAGGCGCTTCTTGGCGTAGAGTGCGCAAGTTTTTGCAAGGCCAATGGAATCCAGGCCTGGTCAAACTAATGGCGATCTCGCAGGCAGGCTGAAGGAGCCCTACAGGGTATATTGCACTTTCATACCCTAGGCGGTATATTCTGGGATTATACCCTCAGGGGGATATCTATGGACTACACAACGCATACACCCAGGCAGCTTGGCCAAACCCTCCGCGGCCAGCGGAAGTCGCAGCAGCTCACCCAGAAAGACGCGGCGAAAATGGTCGGCCTGTTGCCAAAGACGGTCTCGAAACTGGAACTCACCGCCGAGACCGCGACCATCGAGAGTCTCTTCAAGCTGTTGTCGGCGCTCGAGTTGGAACTCGTGGTGCGAACACGATCTGCCAACGCCCAAGACAAGGAGTGGTAGCTCGTGCCACGCCGCTCCATGACACGACGCCTAGCCGTATGGATGAATGGCGAGCACGTAGGCAACTGGACCATCAATCCTCCAGGGCAGCACGAGTTTCGTTATGAACAGGCATGGATTGAGGCCGACGGTACCCGGCCACTGTCGCTGTCCATGCCATTGCAGCCACAAAATGCGCCTTATCGCGGTGATCTCGTGGAGTCTTTCTTCGATAATTTGTTGCCCGATAGCATCGACATACGACGCCGCGTCCAGGCACGATTCGGTGCAGCATCGACGTCTGCATTCGACCTCCTGTTTGAGGTAGGTCGGGACTGTGTCGGCGCCGTGCAGCTGCTCCCGCCCGATCAACCCTCCGACAGCGTCAGGCAAATCGATGGCGAAGCGCTAGATGAGGAAGGTGTTGCCGTCGAATTGCGATCGGCGACATCCTCGGCGTCGCTCGGTCAGCGCGACGACGACGCATTTCGAATTTCCATCGCCGGCGCACAAGAAAAATCGGCGTTGCTCTTTCATCAGGGCCAGTGGCACCGACCGTCCGGTGCAACGCCAACCACGCACATCTTCAAACTGCCGCTCGGGCGCGTCGGCAACATGCAGGCCGACTTGTCGACTTCGGTAGAGAATGAATGGATATGCCGGCAGATTGTCCACGCGTTCGGTATACCCGCGGCCGACTGCCATATTGCCGATTTCGAAGACCAACATGTTCTGATTGTCGAACGCTTTGACCGTCAGCTAGCCAGGAACAAGACGTGGTGGATCCGCTTGCCACAGGAAGACATGTGCCAGGCAACCGGTACGCCACCCGCGATTCGATACGAAGCCGACGGTGGCCCCGGTATCACGGATATCGCCACGCTGCTACTGGGCTCGCGAAACGCTGTTGCCGACCGCCGAACCTTTTTCAAAACGCAGATTCTATTTTGGATGCTCTGTGCCACGGACGGCCACGCCAAGAACTTCAGCGTCTTCATCGAACCCCACGGCCGTTTCTCACTCACGCCGTCGTACGATGTAATCTCAGCATACCCAATTCTCGGCGGTGGCAAGAACCAGCTTGCACCACAGAAGGCGAAGCTGGCCATGGCGGTACGCGGGAAGAACCGGCATTACAAGTGGGCGGAAATCCAGGCCCGACATTGGATTTCAATGGCAAAGGAAATCGGCTTGGAAGCCACGGCAGAAGAGGACATTTTGCACATGGCCGATGGGGCGGAAACAGTCGCTGAGACAGTATCCGCAATGCTGCCCAGAGCTTTTCCCGGAGAGGTGTCAGATCCAATTCTCGATGGGCTCCTGCGATCAGCGAACAGACTGGCTGACCTTGCGAAGCAATAGAAATAGCCGCCGGTAGCCTACCGGCCGGGATGCTCTGCGGAACAATCGCAATCAACGTCCGAGGCCGTCCGAATCTGGCGGCAACTGGTGATCGGCCTCTTGGGAGTTGCCCCCAAAGTTGCCCCCAGGCAGCCTTCGCTAAATAGAAAAAGCCTTGTTAACCCATTGATTAACAAGACTTGTTCGGGTACTTGGTGGTGATGGGTGGAATGGATTCGGGCCTTCGGCCCTCACCCTACGGGCGCGCTTCGCGCGTCTGTCGGCCGGCGTAGCCGGCCTCGGATGAACCACCTTACTTTGCAGGGGCGCCTCACCTTTCTAATTGTTCATTTTATAAGGACTTTAAACTCAAAAGGGGAGCCGATTGGCTCCCCTTTTTCGTTTGGTGGTGATGGGTGGAATGGGCCTCCCTCCGGTCGGCCTGTCGCGGGGTTGACGAGGTGCATCCTGCACCTCGCCCTTCGGGCGCACTACGTGCGTCCAAACCGGCTTCCTGCCGGTTTGTCGCCGCGCTCGGATGAACCACCTTCGGTGGTTCAATCACGCATTGCCGGCAAACAAAAAACGCCCCATAAAGGG
>Ga0316192_10001424_pt1 | contig 17575 bp, 17 predicted proteins | sample MerIslwburrow_MG_FD_204931 | JGI IMG/M metagenome (GOLD analysis project Ga0316192, IMG submission 204931) | Coastal sediment microbial communities from Maine, United States - Merrow Island worm burrow | ecosystem: Environmental > Aquatic > Marine > Coastal > Sediment | place: USA: Maine...
TTTCATGGCCCGATTGGCGGCCCTGGTTCCCAAACCCCGCGTCAATCTCACTCGCTACCACGGCGTACTGGCACCGAACCACCGATGGCGTGGGGAGGTCACCCCGGCCAAACGTGGCAAGGCACCTAAGATGGGCGCAAATGCGGAAGTAAAGACCCCGGCCGAGTGCCATGCTGCTATGACCTGGGCGCAACGCCTAAAGCGGGTTTTCAATATTGATCCGAACGCGGCCCGATAGAGACCTGTGGCCGGTGTGGCGGGTCGTTGAAAGTCATCGTCGATGCGTCGAACCGTTGCATTGAGGATCAGGACATCATCGATAGGATCCTGGCTCATCTTCGAGAGAAGCAACAGGACATTCCAACCCTCCCGTTACTCGTCCCTCCTCCCAGGGCACCACCTGAGACAAGGTGAATTGATGCGCAGCATCAAGAGAGGGTGCCCTGGGGTACATTGCCTCTTTTCGCTGGGAAGGAATCCAGTTCAACAGCACTCAATCAGCAGGGAAGCCACTGAGGAATTCGTTGGTATAGAGTTGTTCGTGCCAGGTTTCGAAGGTGAGCGAAAAAGATCTACAAGACCAGCAATGCGAGTACTAACCGCAGGCACTGCCCGAGCCTGCATCCACGATCTCAGGTTCCAAGACCACTTTCTGGACGACCAGTTACCCTCGACACCCCATTTATACTTCTTATACTTCTTATACTTCGGGTCAATATTAAGTGCAAATCAACAGCGTTTGTAAGTATTCATCGGCCGATTCTAGCAATTTCGTGCAGTTAACTTGGAGATACCGCCCAGCGAGCTGTTACAATCAGCATGATTCTCTGCGAATAATTGCTGCGATAAATGTGGTGATTACACCGCTATTTGCTTTTGAAGTGCCGGTCCAGTTTATCCAGTAGATCCAATCCTTTTTCAGACCTACCTACCGAGGCAAACGCTCGGAACCGGACCTCACTATCAAACTCCGCCAGAGCCTGAGTTGATAACTCTTCCATCAATTTATTGATACTCACTTTTCTATGTGCAGCCAGAGACTTCAAACGATCGTGTTTGTCATCTGGCAACCGTAAAGTCAGTGTACCCATCTCATTCACCTCTCAATATCTGCTGCGGTTTTAGTATCCGCAAATCGTCAAATTTCAGCTCTGCCGCCTCCAGATCTTTGACGTTGTTAGTCACAATTGTCCGACTGTTTCCTGCAAGAGCCAATTCAATCAGAAAATTGTCGCCCTCGTCATGCAGGTTCGGGCGCCACAGATAATAAATGGGCACCCAACTACACACGCTATAAAAGGAGTTTAGCAAATCCCGAATCTCGCCCGCTCCAAGCGGACACGCCTTCCGAACTCGTCTACGGGAGCTGACATCCTCATATTCCTGGAATAGCGGGTTACTTATGAGCGGCATATATTCGCCTGTAAGACATCGTCTGATTACCTCACGGCTCGCGCCTCGCTTTCCAATCAAGGCGCTTATCATGATACTGGTATCGATAACTACTTTTTCGGACATGACCAAATGATAGCATATACGACACCACTTGGAACATTGAGTTCCTGTGTGTTGTGTTTCGGTCCTAGTTCGGAGTTCGGTTTCAGAAACCCCTTACCCTTCTTCAACTTACTGCCCAACCGTCCCGCAAACCGACCCACACCCAGATTCGGCATACGCTCGGTTTCGGTTATCCCCGGTGACACTGCAAAAAACCCCGTTACCTTTCTTCCACTTGCTACCCGAATTTTCCTCTGTGCGTACGACTCATAATCGGCAGGTCGAAGGCGACGGTCCGACGCATCGGCGGGCGCTCCCGTTCAAATCCTTACCTACGCGGCCCGCAGTTCCCACCATTTTCTATAAATTTCATAGACTTATAACTCGATTGAGCACCCGACTATTCCCAGGGGATGGGTGACATCTCTTGGGCTGGAGTAGGTCGGTGTATCTGCTCTTCAACTAGCGCTTTGGGTTCTTGCTATAGCTTGCCGCCGGACCTTTGCAGTGACTCAACTTGAAGCGTAAGTAGTGCCAGATGGCATAGGGCATGACATCCGATGTGCATCGGTGGCGCTTGTTAGTGTTCATACGCCGATTCTATCAATTTCAGCCAGTTAACCTGGCAGTGCCCGTGGCAGTAATCATTGACCCGCTGCGAACATACAGTTCGACATCCATTGCGAGACATTTTTGGTCAGCATACCTGGACCAACCAGCTTGAGATTACCTGAATTAATTTCCTTTCTGTACGTTGTTTCACCCATCCAGATATCCGACAAGCACTTAACGGTGGAGGTGAAATAAACTTCGGGTTCTTTTCCCGGATCGATAGTGCATAAATCAACTTCCAAACCGTTTACGAGAATCCACCAGTCCGGCTGCTGCTCGATATCGGTAAAGTGAAACTTAATGACATTTTCCTTACCGGGTAAGTTACCTGGTTGAATGCTTCTCCTCAGGTAAGTCATAAGAAAGTCCACATCGAAATCGTTACTGGTCAGGTGCTCCCTGGTCCAGCGCATGCCCCAATTACCGATATCTATAAAGATTGGCAGTAGTTCTTCAGCAGATTTGGTCGGCAGATACTCATGTCCCCTCTGGCCGGGCAGCTTTTTCTTCACTATCAGGCCGTACTCCGCCAGTGTAGATAAGCGTTTGGTCAAAACAGCGGGCGATATCATACTTAGCCCTCTTTGCAGCTCGTTGAACCGGGAACTTCCCATAAGAAGCTCCCTGAGGATAAGTATTGTCCACTTCTCTCCAAGAATCTCTGTCGCTTTTGCGATGGGGCAGAATTGGCCATACTCCATGTTTTTCTCCCGCTGAGTGAGCACTCATAGTAACTTCATATTAAGTAGTTAGTAACTATGTTTTCCATAGTTAGTTGCTATGCATAATGAAGCTGCCTGGACCTGCCTGTCGGTGCATGATGCTATCTCGCTGCACAACAACCAGATCGGAGATAGACATATGAAAACGTTTAAGACACATACAGTTGATACGGCGCCCAGCGCTTCATATACAGTACTGCAAGGCGTGAAGGAAAACATTGGATTCATTCCCAATGTATTCGCGGCCATTGCAGAGTCACCACTAGCACTGGAAACCTTTGTCGCTCTTAACGGCGCCTTTGGAGCGTCATCCCTGAGCCCACAAGAGCAGCAGATAGTACTACTTGCCACAAGTACCGAAAATAACTGTGTTTACTGCGTGGCGGGCCATACGGCTTTTGCAAACCAGATAAACATGTCGCAGCAGGATATCGACGCGATGCGCAAAATGAGACCACTCAAAGACGCAAAACTACAGGCGCTGAACAAGCTGGTTCGCCAGATGGTAAGAGGCCGGGGCCGCGTATCTGAGACAGATATCGAGGATTTTCTGGCCGCAGGCTACACCCGGCAACAGTTCTTCGAAGTGATCATTGGCGTCTGTGTCAAAACCTTCAGTAACTACGTGAGTATCGGGCTGGAGCTCGAACTTGATGCAGCCTTCCAAACATACGCCTGGGAAGGACGAAATGCGAAAGCGACCAACTAGGGGCATGCCAGAAAATAACTTACCACCTGCGTCTCCTTTCAAGACAAGGTCGCGCCTAAACCAGAGGTCCACCTGAATGAAGCTTAATGTCCATTACATCGACGCATTTACTGAATCTTTATTTAAAGGAAATCCCGCCGCAGTCATCATTTCAGACACATGGCTGAGCGATGACCTGATGCAGTCAATCGCGGTAGAAAACAACCTGTCGGAAACAGCTTTTTCCGTTAAGACGGGAGATAGTTATCATATTCGCTGGTTCTCTCCCCTGACGGAGATAGAGTTCTGCGGTCACGCAACTCTGGCGACAGCTTATGTTCTGTTTAATCAGTACAGCAAAATAAAATCGATCACCTTCTATGCCAAAGCTGTCGGGGAACTTGAGGTCCATAAAGCCCAGGATGGCTTTATCCAAATGAGGTTTCCAAATCGAATGCCTGAGCCAGTCGATGATATACCTGAAGCACTGATTGACGGCCTGTCCATTAAACCGAATGAAGTCTACCTTAATCAACAAGCCTACTTCGCTGTTTATAGCGATGAGGAGCAGGTCTTTGCGGTTGAACAGGACCCAGATAAAATCAGGCAGCTCAAGCCTTACGATGTGACCGTTACAGCACCATCCGCGAAGTATGATTTCGTGTCACGTTATTTCTGGCCTGCTAATGGCGGCGATGAAGACCCCGTTACCGGCTCCATACACACAGGCCTGGCGCCATTCTGGTCTGAGCGGCTGGGGAAACATGAGTTAAGGGCTTATCAAGCCTCCAAACGCGGTGGCGAACTGCTGTGCAAAGTGGATAGAGACAGAGTTTTTATCCAGGGCAAAGCGGTGAGGTATCTCTCGGGAAGTATCGAAATTTAACATACACATGGCGCACCTAATTATTTGAGAGCACTCAAAGGAGGCACAGGATGACTGCGCAAAGCAGGCCGAGGATAGAACCGGTTGATGTGGATCTAAAGGAACCGCTGAAGTCGAAAATGGCTACAATATTTCCCGCTGCATTACCTTCACCAAACCTGTATCGCAGCGTGGCTCGCAATGAGTCTCTGTTTATCGATATGATCGATATGCGTTTTATTGGACCGGCCGGTCTGATGGACCGGAAAACGATACCGTCACGGCTTCGCGAACTACTTATTCTACGTACCTGCACGCTGGCCGGGAACGAATACGAGTTCAACCTGCACGAACGAACAATTTCAGAAAAGATGGGTCTCACAAGAGCAGAGATCGAGGATCTAAAGACCAAAAGTGTCGATAGGACGCTGTGGCCAGTTGCAGAGGTTTCACTGATCTCGCTGACGGACGAGCTAGTCTCGACCTTGTCAGTCTCAGACCCTGTATTCGAGCAGGCTCTTGAGCATTTCTCGACAGCTGAGCTTATTGAAATGACTCAGCTGGTTGGGCTGTACACGTCGGTCGCAATGCTGGTCTCGCTGATCAGGCCTGAGACAGACCCTTATTAGGGTTCTGGCAACTTAACTCACTTAGACCGCTGGAATCAGCCACCTGATCTCAGGCTACTGCCCTGCTCCACTCGCCGAACGCACCGATCCTAAGATCACGGTAATGCTGTGCGCCAACTAGATGCCGGCTCAGGTTGAATAGATTTTGAACAGCGGCATGCGCCGTCACGAATCTCTGAGCCTGTCTGACCGATTTGAACTTTCGCATTCCTCGCTCACGAACTCTGGTCGCCTCATGGGTCTGCTCTACCCGATTGTTGGCATACCGATCTGTCTCATGGATGACCTCAGACATTACCTCGCGATGAACAACCGGATAGCTCCGCAGCTTGACAGTAACGATTTTCCTTGGCTCGCCGCCATGGCTTCGTAATAGTCGCTTGAAGAACCTTTTAGCCGCTGCCCCATTCCGCTTGGCCTGCAAATATACATCAACAACTTCGCCATCCTGATCAACCGCCCGCCACAAGTAATGCTGCTTGCCGTTGATTTGAATGTTCCGGCACACCGGCGGCGACTGAGATTGAATCTGTAGTAAAGCCAGACGGCATAACTGATAATGTCAGGAGGAAATCGGTAACGCTTGTAGGTATTCATCGACCGATTCTACCAATCACCGGCTTTTAACTTGGCGGTACCGTTGATCACTATAAAGTTCGATAAATTCATCTGCTACAGCTGCAGCAACTTTTTTTCGCTCAGGCAGAGGCGCGGTTTTGACGCCGTACAATCTTGAGAGTAATTCCCTGTGCAATAGAGTGCCAAAGAACAGGTCTGTTGCGCGCGACGTATCGCGGATAGAGAGCTCACCTCGCGCCACACGCTCATCAAGAAGTCTCTTGAATTCTGTATAGCTCATCCCGGGGCCATGCTCGTAGAATGCCTTTCCAATCTCTGGAAACTGGTTGACTTCAGCCACCACGATTCGCATAAAGCGGATATAACGTTCTGAAAGAACTACTCTTAGGTATTGTTGCGCGATTCTGGTCAAGGCATCGGCTAGCGAGAGCTCAGATAAGTCGAGCGAACCGAACATCTGAACCGAGTCCTTGAGCATCTCGTCAACAACCGCGGTAAACAGACCAGCCTTGTTGCCGAAATGGCTATAGATTGTCGTCTTCGAGCCACCAACACGACGAACTAACTCAGAGGTGCTCGCGGCACTAAACCCTTTCTCGAGGAACAGCTCTGTGGCATTCGAGAGAATGTTTTTACGTTTGTTATCTGAAAAAGTATTGAGTGCCAAGCATTGCCCACATTCAGGTAAAAGTTTTTCGAAAAAATCTAAAACGAGTAGCGCAACTTGATACAGTCATGCGCTGAACACAAATGGTGAAAGTTGGAAACCACACATCTATTTGTCGACCAGATCGCCAACGCAAAAGTGGGCCATGTGTCGCTCTGCCAGCTTGCTGTGGTAAGTGCCAAACTCGGCTGTAGCGTCCTTACCAGCAAACATTCTGGCAACGAAAGGCCCGCCAGGATGGTGATTTTTCCATTCGCTAAAGTCATAGACCTTACCACGTATGATGATCCAACAATCGTCGAAAGTATTATGTTGCTGAACCTCCTCAAGAGTTATCTTACGATCTCCCTTGAGAAATTCATCAGGTACCCAGAGATTTTGCATTACATCTCTTCTGGCTTCTTTAGCCGCTCCAGCTGCACGAAAATCCCAGGGACCAAGTTTTACAGGGGGTATCTTGTCCCCAATATCGCGAGCATCGAATGCGTATAGCCATGAATCATCGCCTCCTGCACGTTCGGAATGATCAAAGACGGGATAGTCGCGCTCGTCCAACGCTTTTAAAATTTTCTGGCGCTGAGGCGAGTCTTCCGGCTCAAGATGTTTTAGCAGGAATTTTGAAGAGAACTGTACACGCGTGCCACGGTAATGACGAACGCGTTCATAGTGTAGCAAGGCGCTCGAAACATTCTCACCATGTAGTTCAAAACATTTTCCTAGAGCAGCGCCATCCTCAATGGCCAGGGCGGCACCCTGTCCGAATGTCGGTAGCACGGCGTGAGCGGCGTCGCCTAGTACAGCGATTCTTCCATTGTGCCAGTTTGGGTATGCATCCATATCATATAGACCCCACTTAGTCGGGTTGTCTACATTGCCCACCAAGGCAACGACATCATCCATTCGCACATCGTCTTTGAAAGCCTTTTTCGCATTTTCGATCACCTCAGCTCGGTCAGCAGAGAACCAGTCTCCTTCATCGCCTTCGAACTCGTCCGAATTAGGCTCGTAGTATCCAAACCAGACGTTTAGCAGTTCGCCGCCTCGCACCCAGTATGTCACCAGATATCCGAACTCTGACTTCCGGGCGTCCATGCTGGATGAATCAATTGGATTGTAATCCATCGGACTACCGTCCTCTTTGGTGAGCTTCGCTACTTTCTCACGTGGTATCAGACCGCGATAACAAACAACAAATGTCCAGCGTCTTGGTGGTGCACCGGGATAGACAAACGGGCGTGTTTTCGAATTCAGGCCATCTGCGCCTATAACTACCTCCGCTGAATCGCTTGTACCATCTTTGAATGTTACTGTAGCTAGATCATCTGTTTGGGATATTGATTCCAATCGCTTGGACATGTGAATCTGGATTGGGCATGTTTCCCCTGATGCAGGAGCAAAATCGAGACAACGTTTGTACAGACACATTAAGAGATCCAGACGATGCATATGATGAAACCCCGCCTGATCATTTGCCTTTGTATTATGATCAAGTGGCTTCACTGATATGGAGCCATCGTCCATCACCATTCGTGAACACTCCAAGATCGCTGCCCGGCCGCCGTCTACCGCGCCATCTGGCCCCTTGGGGTCTCCCCCGGCAAGGTCAACACCCAGCCATTTGCACAGTCTTGAACCGTTGGGCGGCATGGTAATACCCGCACCGGCAGTACTCGGGGTGCGTGTTTGTTCGTATACATCAATCGAAGCGAATTTACCTGACTCACGTAAGGCAAGGGCAGCATAAAGCCCTCCCATACCCGCACCAATAATAATTGCATGCATGCTGGCACCTCCTTGAAGCGACAATAACCAAAATGATACTTGCCTTTTTATGATACCGTACAGTACGGTATTACTATTAATCGGGAAATGCAACCATAATGAACTTGTGGGTGGTTTGATGGGTTCGATATGACTAACTTGCTGAATACGTCACACAATCTGTAGTGAATAAGACATTATGGCAAAGATTGACATATGACAATCTTTGCCATAATGTGCAGACACCTCTTCCCTTTAAGGAAACCACTATGGCGACCATGAATATATCTTTGCCCGATCAGATGAAAAACTGGGTTGAAGAGTGCGTTCAATCCGGACGATATGCTAATGCTTCTGACTATGTTCGAGATCTGATCAGACAGGATCATGTCAGGCTGGGGCAATTGCGCCAGGCGTTGATTGAGGGTGAGAATTCAGGCCCTTCTGCCGGTCTTGATATAGAGGCGTTTATTGCGGACAAAAAGCAGTCGCTCTCTCTGTGAGCGCGGTTATTTTATCCCCCAGGGCCAAATTAGATTTAGGTGAGATTTGGGATTACACGCTTTCGCAATGGGGCATCGAGCAGGCTGAAAAATATGTGCGGGATCTATGGTCGGCTATGGAACAGGCAGCCAGTGACCCAGCAAAGTGCGTAGATATTGGTGATGTAAGAAGGGGATACCGAAAAGTCAGGTCTGGCTCCCATGTCATCTTTTTCAAAATGACAGGTGCGGGGATTGACGTTGTGCGTATATTGCACAAGAGAATGGATTTTGAGCGCCAGTTTTAGCTAGTTTACCTGCGACATTCGTAGAGAATGGCTTGAACTGATTTACGGGAATGGTTTTGACGGTATTGGCAAATTAACTTCTCTAGATCACAGACATCCGACGTTCGCTTTCATGCCACTGCCCTGCTCCCGCCGAATCTAACAATTATGGCCGTTTAACTTGTCGATACCCGCCAGTAGACTATCAATGTCGCGGTGGTTCAAATTGAATCTATTGTAGAGTCAGACTGCGTAGCTGATGATGTGTGGAGGGCAGTGGTGGCGCTTGACAGATACCGCATCATACATACAATGTACATATGATTAAATTTGAATGGGATAAAAATAAGGCCAAGTCCAACCTCAAGAAGCACGGAGTTTCTTTTGAGGAGGCTCAATCCGTTTTCTACGATGATCTGGCCGTTCAATTCTTTGAAGAGGGCGACACCAGTGAGGAGAGGTTCATTCTCCTTGGCACTAGCAATTTAACTCGCGTCTTAGTTGTGGTTCATTGTGAGCGGGATGAAGGTGGTGTCTTGCGCATAATTTCGGCGCGTAAAGCCACAAAAGCAGAGATGCAATATTATCGAGGTGAGCAGTTATGAAAAAAGAGTATGACTTTTCCAAAATGAAGTCCCGCAAAAATCCCTACGCCTCTAAATTAAAGAAGCCCGTTACTATTCGCCTTAGCGAGGATGTCATTGATTACTTTAAAGCGATGGCAGAAGATTCCGGAGTACCCTATCAAAGCTTAATCAATCTATATCTACGGGACTGTGCTAACCAGCATCGTAAAGTAGATATTCAATGGCAGCCTTAGAAAACAGGGGACAGGGTTCTGACAGGTATCGGCAAATTAACGGTTCTGACAACTTAACTGATTGAGGCCGCAGGATTCTGCCACTTAACCTCAGGCAACGGTATTGGCAAATTAACTTCGCCAGATCAGGGAAACCCGGAACCTACGATCAAGCAACCGCCCTACTCCATTCATTGAACGCACTGACCCTGAGATTTCGATAATGTTGGGCCCTGAGTAGATATCTGCCAAGATTGAATAAATTGCTAACGACTGCGTGTGCACCCAGGAGAAAGTAGCCCCATGAATGTCACCAAAGCACAACTGGAGGACGCCGCGCGCAGTGGCCTGCTTAAACCAGAACAAGTCGCTCCACTTTGTGATTACCTGCAAGCCAACCAGGCAGCAGGCCCGCGATTCGATTTTACCCACGTTCTTTATTACCTTGGCGGGCTGATTGCTATCGGCGCTTTGACGCTGTTCATGAACCTGGGATGGGAGCAGTTTGGCGGCTGGGGCATCTTTTTTATCTGCCTGCTGTATGCCGGCGTGGGCCTGTGGATAACGAATCGTTTTAGTGCGGCGGGGCGCGCGGTCCCCGCCGGTATTTGCGGTGCTTTCGTAGTTGCCTTGACCCCGCTAGCTATCTACGGCATGCAGCAGGGAATGGGCTTGTGGCCAGAGGCACCGGAGGGAGGGACGGCCTACCGGGACTATCATCACTTCATAAAATTCCTATGGATTTATATGGAACTGGGCACCCTGTTGGTTGGCGCCCTCATGTTGTGGCGTTACCGCTATCCCTTCCTGTTGATGCCTATTGCGGTCACCCTGTGGTATATGTCGATGGACATTGCGGAGCTTCTCGTAGGAGATATCGTGGGTTTCTCCGAACAGGCCCAAATCACCATGTGGTTTGGCTTGGTTATAACTCTACTGGCACTGTGGGTAGATATCCGTTCGAGATATACGCAGGATTACGCCTTCTGGCTGTACCTGTTTGGCGTGATGGCGTTCTGGGGGGGGCTGAGCTCGCAGCAATCCGACAGTGAAATGGCAAGATTCGTTTATTTCTGCATCAACCTCCTGTTAATAGTCGTCGGCGTGGCGCTGGTCAGGAAAGTGTTCGTTATTTTCGGGGCACTGGGCGCGAGCATGTATTTCGGGCACCTGGCCAACGCGGTGTTCCAGGACAGCTGGTTGTTTCCGATAGCCCTGACTTTTATAGGCATAGCAGTCATCTACCTGGGGGTACTCTGGCAAAAAAACGAGGCCGCCATCAACAGCGGAGTACGCCAGTTCCTTCCGGTCGTGTTAAGGGAGTTATTGGAGAGGCGTAACTTGGCCGGCTAGTACGTTTGCGATACCTCACAAGTTTGGTTTCGACTTCCATGCCCTACCCGCCTGGGAAAACACGTTAGGTTTCCTGGGCTTACTGCGCGGATTCTGCTCGGTGCATTCTACGCATAATCGGGTGCTATAAAGAGCCGTCCATTCTGGGAGAAACATCATATGGATCTTTATGGGTTTTCTATAGAAGAGAGCATCCGACTATGGAGCGAGACATATAGACTGGAGTCGGTGGATGTGTGGTGTTTTTCAGGCAGTAAAAGCCAGACGGCGTAACGGAGGATGTCGGGGGGAATAGAACAGCCACACCTCTACATCAAAGAGGCTGGCTTTCTAAAAAACCTATTGCAAATAAGGCCGTATTTGGTCTATATTTGGTCTATCACAGACAAAGGCAAATACATGAAACTTTCCAGTCAAATCAAATCAATCAGCTACTTAAAGGCCAATGCATCCGAGATCATCCGCCACTTAGGCGATCAGCAGGAGCCAATGGTTATCACTCAAAATGGAGAAGCCAAGGCCGTACTTCAAGATGTTAAGAGCTACGAACAGGCCCAAGAAACGCTAGCTCTGTTAAAAATCCTTGCCCTCGGCAATCGGCAAATTGAAGATAACAAAGTTCAACCTGCAGATCAGGTCATCCAGGCGATCAAAGCACGCAGGGAAAATCGCTAATGCCATACGACGTTCTGTTGACAGACAGCGCGGCAGTAGACCTAGAAGAACTTGATGAATTCATTTTAAGCAATGACTCAGTTGAAAGCGCCGACTACGTGTTAGGCATGCTTGATGAAGTAATCGGTACCCTTGCTGAGTTCCCTGAACGTGGCAATTATCCGCCTGAGCTGTCTGCGCTCGGGATCCAGGACTATCGTGAAATTTTCTTCAAACCATATCGAGTTATCTATCGTGTTTTAGAAAAAAAAGTCTACATTTACCTGGTAGTCGATGGCCGAAGAGATATGCAAACCTTACTTCAAAGACGGCTGTTTTCCGTTTAGTCCTCAGCTGTTTTGGTGGTATTGGCGGTATTGGCAAATTAACTTCGCCAGATCAGGGAAACCCGGAACCTACGATCAAGCAACCGCCCGGTACCGACAAGTTAAAAGCCCCTAACTGGTAGAATCCGCGGATGAACACTTACAAACGTCATCGATTTCCTCCAGATATCATTTCCTATGCCGTCTGGCTCTACTACCGATTCAACCTCAGCCACCGCGACATCGAAGATATTCTGGCTGAACGCGGAATCACAATCAGTAGAGAAGCGATTCGTCTCTGGTGCATCAAATTCGGAGCAATCTATACCCGCCGATTGAAGCGAAAGCATCGAGGTTTCGGCGACACCTTTTACATCGATGAAGTATTCGCCGGTGTGCCGACCATTCAGATCAACGGCAAGCCGTATTACCTGTGGCGTGCTGTGGATCAGGACGGTGAAGTGGTTGATGTGTTTCTGCAAGCCAAAAGGGATGGGGCCGCCGCTAAGCGGTTTTTCAGAAATTTACTGAGAAGTCATGGCGGCGAGCCCAGAAAAATCGTTACGGATAAACTGCGCAGCTATGGCGTTGCTCACCGGAAGCTGATGCCAGAGACGATCCACAGCACTGAACAGTATGAAAATAATCGGGCGGAACAATCGCATGAGGCGACCAGGGTAAGGGAGCGGGGATGCGTCGTTTCAAGTCGATGGGGCAGGCTCAGCGCTTCGTGACTGCGCATGCCGCGGTGCAGAATCTTTTCAACTTGGGTAGGCACTTGGTCAGGGCTGAACATTATCGGAATCTCAGGATCAGTGCGTTCAGTGAGTGGAGCAGGGCGGTGGCGTAAACGTAGATACCGGATTCCTGCTATCCCGAGAAGTTAATTTGCCGATACCCCCGAGGGGGTTACACTGGCGATGCAATGTTGACTGCCGATGGCGGTCTGCCGGCAACATAATAACGCTCAGGGTTCTTATCATGAATTCAAAATATCTCACCACGGCCACTATCGGTCTGTTCGGTATGGTTCTGGCTTCGACATCACTTGCAGTCAATGCTGCGCCTGGCGCTGCCAAAGGCGAATTGTATTCGCCCTATGCTGGGAACTCCTATCCAACTAAAGTCCTGTTCGGGGACGTGCACGTCCACACCGGACTCTCCGGTGATGCCGGTGGCGGGGGCACCCGGTTGATGCCCAGCGACGCCTACCGCTTCGCGCGTGGTGAGCGGGTCACGTCTAATACCGGGCAGCCCGTGCGCATCAGCCAGCCCTACGACTTTCTGGCTGTTACCGACCATACGGACGGTATGGGGGTCATTCTTGATATTCTGGCCGGAACGCCGAATGTTATGGCCGACCCCTATGGGCGTGAGCTGAACGCGGCCTTTAATAAGGGGGGCAAGGCGGCGCACCAGGCAACAGTTGGTCTCATTGCGCGATTTGCCCAGGGAGAAATAAATGAGGCGCTCAACTACCAGCCGGGTCATCCCGCGTACAGGGCTACCTGGGAAAAAATCGTTAAGGCGGCGGAAGATTACAACGAACCCGGTCGTTTCACTACCCTGATCGGGTTCGAGTGGACGTCACTGGTCAAGGGAAACAATCTGCACCGTGTGGTGTTAATGCGTGATGATGCAGACAAGGCGACCCTGATTGAGCCTTATACCACTACGCCGCCACTGGGCAGCCCCAACCCGCGGGACCTGTGGCAATGGATGGCAAACTGGGAAGAGGAAACGGGCGGTAAAATGCTGGCTATTCCCCATAATGGCAATTTGTCTAACGGCTGGATGTTCCCCCTGGTGGACAATTTCGACAAGGATAACCCCCTGGATGCCGCTTATATGATCACGCGCAGCAGATGGGAGCCACTGGTAGAGGTGACTCAGTCAAAAGGTGATGGCGAGGCCCACCCGCTGCTTTCTCCCGACGATGAATTCGCCGGCTTCGAGACCTGGGACAACGGCAATCTGGATTTGAGCGAAAAAAAGTCGCAACAGATGCTTCCCGGGGAGTACGCGCGATCGGCTTTGAAGCGAGGGCTGGAGCTAGAGGCTTTGCTGGGAATCAATCCGTATAAGTTTGGCATGATCGGCTCAACAGATACCCACACGGCACTTTCAACCAACGCGGAAAACAACTTTTTTGGCAAGATGGCCCGGGACGAACCCGGGCCGGGACGGGGAGCCCATCTTTCCAAGGCAAACCGCGAGCTGGGCCTGAAACGCTTTGGCTGGCAAACGGCTGCAGCCGGTGTGGTGGCGGTCTGGGCGCACGATAATACGCGTGCTGAAATTTTTGATGCCATGCAACGCAAGGAGACCTTCGCCACCACAGGGCCACGCATTCGTCTGCGCTTTTTCGGCGGCTTTGACTTTACTGAACAGGATGCACTCACTCGTCAACCCGCTGCCCTGGGCTACAGCAAGGGCGTAACGATGGGCGGCGATCTTGACAATGCCCCTGCGGGTAAAGCCCCGACGTTTCTCGTAGCTGCCCAGAAAGACCCCCAGAGTGGCAATCTTGACCGCATTCAAATCGTGAAGGGCTGGGTTGATAGCACCGGCAGCACTCAGGAAAAGGTCTATGATGTTGTCTGGGGCGACGCGGACAAGCGCAAGCTGAATAAGGATGGCACCCTCCCTCCGGTAGGGAATACGGTTGATGCCCCCCGGGCATCATGGACCAATACCATAGGCGCCGCGGAACTCATTACGGTATGGAAAGATCCTGACTTCAACCCTTCCAGCAATGCTTTTTATTACGCTCGCGTACTGGAAATTCCGACTCCCCGCTGGACCACTTATGATGCGAGCAGGTTTGGTAACGAGATTTCCGAGGGTGCCCCCGTCAGCATCCAGGAACGTGCCTACAGCAGCCCGATATGGTATACGATGCAAAAGTAGTCTTTTTGCGGCCATCGACTGAAATCTGCCGCCTCGAGAGCGCTGGCGTAAAATCGCAAGTTGTTGTCGTTAAATATCAATATCCCGGATTCCGGCCGGTTTATGCTGCCGTGTTAATAATAATTATCGGAAGGCTGTTTTATGAAATTCATTGTCGCTTGTTGCCTGGTGTTGTTGTTCCCTGCCCTCTGCGCTCATGCAGATGCAGAGTCTGATCCCGGGACCGGGTCGGTTTCCGGAGATAACTACTCTCCCTATGTGAGTCAGTCTTTTCCGCGCAATGTTTACTGGGGTGACACCCACCTGCACTCCTCCCTGTCCAGCGATGCCTTTGGCCTGGGCGTGACACTTGGGCCGGAGGCGGCTTTCCGCTTCGCCACCGGTGAATCGGTCACCACCTCCCATGGCCTCGAGGCACGCCTGGCCCGCCCACTGGACTTTATGGTGCTGGCAGATCACGCCGAGTCGCTGGGCATGATGAACCTGGTGCAGGCCGGTGATCCCAGGGTGACCGGCGACCCTGAGATAAAGCGCTGGCATGAGCTGCTCAATGGCAGCCCCGCCCAGCGCAAAACCTTCAGCCAGGAGTTTTTCCGCCGTGAGACCCGACAGGTCGCCTTTACCAAGCTGGATGAGGCAAGTACCCCGGAACTGGCATACTCCATCTGGCGACACAGCCTCTCGGTGGCGGAAAAGTACAATGCACCGGGCCGCTTCACCTCGCTACTGGGTTTCGAATGGACGTCTGCACCCGGCGGAAGCAACCTGCACCGGGTGGTAATTTTTCGCGACGATGTGCAACAGGTGGGTAACGTCCTGCCCCTGTCCAGTCGCGGCGATGCACCGGTGGATGAGCTCTGGGATTACCTGGCGGACTACGAACAGACCAGCGGCGGCAAGGTGCTGGCCATTCCCCACAACGGCAACCTCAGCAACGGGCTGATGTTCCCGATGTCCGAGCGCCACGGTGACGGCGCCGTCGACGCCGATTACACGCAGCGTCGCGCACGCTGGGAACCGGTAATAGAGGTCACCCAGATCAAGGGCGACGGGGAGGCGCATCCATTGCTGTCCCCGGATGATGAATTTGCCGACTATGAAACCTGGGACGCCGGAAACTTTGAAGGTGCGCCGAAAACCGACGCCATGCTGCCCTTCGAATACGCGCGCTCGGGATTGAAAAACGGACTGCTACTGCAACAGCGGCTGGGCGCAAACCCCTATGCCTTTGGCATGGTCGGGTCCACCGATGCCCACACCGCCCTGTCGGCTGTAGAAGAGAACAATTTCTTCGGCAAGCACAGCGGCGTGGAACCCAGCGGGGAGCGCTGGAGCCACCTGGTGGGCCAGGCCGGTGAGCGCGCCGTGAAGGGCTGGGAGCAGGCTTCCTCAGGTTATGCCGCCGTTTGGGCCCGGGAAAATACGCGGGAAGCCCTGTGGGATGCGATAAAAAGGCGGGAAGTGTACGCCACCACCGGCCCGCGAATGACCGTGCGGTTTTTTGGTGGGCACGACTTTGCGCAGGAAGACGCCTCGGCGCCGGATATCGCCGCGTTGGGCTATCGCAAGGGTGTGCCGATGGGCGCCACTCTCGGCAAAGGTCAGGCCGCACCCACTTTCCTGGTCATGGCAGCCAGGGACCCTCTGGGTGCCAATCTCGATCGGGTGCAGATGGTCAAGGGGTGGCTGGATAGCGTGGGCGGCTTGCACGAAAAAATCTATAACATCAGCTGGAGTGGTGAGCGTCAGTTGAGTGCCACTGGTGATCTTCCCGATGTGGGTAGTACCGTGGCCGCGGCAAGCTGGGACAACGGCATCGGCGCCCCGCAATTGTCAGCGGTATGGCGCGACCCGGATTTTGACCCGGCGGAAGGCGCCTTTTATTACCTGCGGGTGATTGAGATTCCTACACCACGCTGGACTGCCTACGATGCGCGTCGTTACCGCATTGATATGGACGAAGAGGTACCCATGACCACCCGTGAGCGCGCGTATACCTCGCCAATCTGGTACATCCCGGAAAATAAGGATGCTCCATAACATCCCGGATTTCCCATCGAAACGATTTATTACCGGCGCTGCAGTGTTTATCGGGCGGGGACAGCTGGGCTATGAGCCAAAGATCCGTCTTGCTGAGGGTATGCCGTTCATTCGGCGATAGGCCCTGGAGGCGGATCTTGTCGCGAATTCATAAGTTGTTGTCGTAGATTATTAAGTATTAGCTGGGCGCCTGGTGTTTAATGACACGCTCGCATGGCTTTAACAAAACCTATAATGAAAGTGAGGAAAACAATAATGAAATATTTCAAGCACGCGCAGTTTCAGGTGACGGCACTGGCTATGGCCTTGGCACCGTTAGCGGCATTTTCCCAGCCAATGCTGGAAGAGGTTGTGGTCACCGCACAGAAGCGCACCGAGAGCCTGCAGGATGTGCCGATTTCCGTGGCGGCAATGAGCGGCGCAAAAATTGAAAACCAGGGCATCACCAACCTGGAAGAGCTGACTCTGTATATTCCCAACGTTAATATCAACCAGGGGCAGGCCCAGCCTAACCTGTACATTCGCGGCGTGGGTTCAGGCACCAATGTCGGTTTCGAGCAATCGGTCGGCATGTATATCGATGGCGTCTATTCCGGGCGCGGTGCCCTGGCGGCCGTACCATTGACCATGGACCTGGAGCGGGTGGAGGTCCTGAAGGGTCCGCAAGGTATCCTGTTTGGCAAGAACACCATCGGGGGTGCGAT
>Ga0316192_10001426_pt1 | contig 17573 bp, 14 predicted proteins | sample MerIslwburrow_MG_FD_204931 | JGI IMG/M metagenome (GOLD analysis project Ga0316192, IMG submission 204931) | Coastal sediment microbial communities from Maine, United States - Merrow Island worm burrow | ecosystem: Environmental > Aquatic > Marine > Coastal > Sediment | place: USA: Maine...
TTCCAGTGCATTATGCAGGCAAACTAGAGCATCCGTGCCGGTCTTCTGAGCCGCAAGCTCCATAGCACCATACACAATGGCCTCAGCCTTAGCCTTTTTGCCATCCAACATAACTTTGTTTACAACAGTCGAAACCTTGTGATCACCATATTTGGCATCCAGGACAATCGGACGACGTGTGACAGGACCTTTACGTGGCATAACTCAAACTCCTCGACTTACTTCGGACGCTTAGCGCCGTATTTGGAGCGCGCCTGCTTACGACCTTCAACACCGGTAGTATCCAAAACACCACGAAGAACATGGTAACGCACACCCGGCAAATCCTTTACACGGCCGCCACGAATCAGAACAACCGAGTGCTCCTGGAGCTTATGGCCTTCACCTGGGATATACGCGGTCACTTCATGACCATTAGTCAGACGCACACGAGCCACTTTACGCAATGCAGAGTTAGGCTTCTTAGGCGTAGTTGTATACACACGTGTACAAACGCCGCGACGCTGCGGACATGCCTGCAGTGCCGGAACCTTGTTGATCTTCCGCTTATCCTTACGGCTCTTACGAACCAGTTGGTTAATTGTTGGCATCGTTACCTCTTCTCCAATCTAAAACCTTCTTAAAGCAGGCACACCGGATTCAGGCCGCCTCTCGAAGGGTCGCGAACCATAGTGGCGCATCCTTTCGCTGTCAACCGCTTCTCAAAGGACATTTTTAATCCTCTGCAAATCAGTTGCAGACGCCCGTTCGAGTAAGCAAACGGTGTTGCCTTTATGGAGCCTTTGAATGCTTTAAAAAGAGGTAGTCCTGATACTCTTTTATATCCATCTTTCCTAAAATGTAGAGCTCATAATCAGCAAGTGTATCCGCATCTACCTCAGCACCACTCTGTAACTGATGCAGCTGAACCATCTCCCTTCGACGTGCGGACTCATTTTCATCAACGCCATTCGCGCGTCTCATCGCCGCTTCACACCACTCATCCGCAGTTTTATAATTCATACAGCCGCCTCAATCAGCTACCCTTCAGCCCCGTCCGCCCTCGGCTGAATCAGGTAGGGAGCATAGATCCATACAAAGGTAGCAAATGCCAATACCCATCCTGACGCAGAGATAAGCAGCGCCACTTCAGAAACAGATGGAAAAAGCAGAGGCATAAACACACGGATAAGGGCTGATGCTGCCAACAGTAGAAAGGCCCACACCACTGCCGGATGCGCTGATACCGGACGCCCCGTATGACCAAGTGCCACACGCGCCATCATACCCAGTGCAAACATGCCAATCGCTCCAATAGTCCAGCCATGCAGTGCCAGTAGCTTTGAGCCAGCGCCGAAGCCAGCCAGTGCCAGCAGAAGAAACCCTGCAACCAGCCAACCATATGCCATGTGTATCACCCAGAGCATCGGCTCGCGCCATGCGCCCCGACAACTCCAGCCATAGAGCCGAACAGCATGTAACAAAGCGGCAGCCAGTGCGGCAACTGCAGAAACTGTTCTGTCTGGAAAGAGCAGTTCCATCACCATCCAGAGTGCGATAACAGGAAGTGCCAGCCCTTCAACCATTGGATACTTCTTAATAACAGCATCTGGAATAGCCCGGCCGGTAAAAAAGGGCATCACCCGACCGGCAATCAGAGATATCAACATAAGAATTGCCCCGACTGAAAACCAAAGCCCGTTAACAGCATCGGAGAGACCTAGCATTTCGGCATAGAGCAACCCGTTCCCCACAGCCATTAACAGCAACAGAGATGGTACAGAGAGGTTTCGCATCTGTTTTGATTTTAGAATCGGCTTTGCCAGCACCAGTGCCAGAACTGGTAAAAATGCCAGATCAATCAGAACAATGAGCCACTCCGGCACACCTGGAACAGCTGAGACAACGCGCCCCCCCAGCCACAACAGGACTAGTACCAGTAAAGCATAACCTGTGGCGGTATCCATTCCTGTCCAATTCCGAACGGCAGTCAGAAGAAAGCCGGCAATAACAGCTACTGTAAAACCGAAAAGCATCTCATGAGCATGCCAGAGTGGAAGCGGGAAATAGTTGTAGTGCCATATTCCGGTCTCGATACCGAGCATAAAAATAACCATCAGCAGAACAGCAAAAACGGCGGCAGCAAGAAAAAATGGCCTGAAACCAAGTGCTAGCAGAGAGAAGCCTCTCCTCTTTTCAACAGACGGTTGTGAAACCTGAACAGGAATATTCATGCAACGCATACTATATCCTGACCCTCATGCAAACCACCAGCCAGATTGATTAGATGATAACCCGGTTATCGAACCGTTATAATATTTAGATTACAAAAAAATTGGCACAACTGTTCAAAACGTTCAGCTTGGAGTTGCAGGCAGAGCCTGCATAACTCAAATGGAAGGGAGTGCATTATGCATAACAACACAAACTTAAAATTAAAATCCAACATTGAAGAGAGCTTCACATCTCTCGATATTCAGTATGATCATCAACGCAACCTTGCCTGGTATTATACTCAGCCATACCCAAGGCCATGCTGTACGCCAGGGTTAATAGATGAAATTCAACAGTGGTATGGAGACTTAACGAATCCAGAAAACAACTTTAACCCTCCTCAATATATCGTAATCGCATCAAAAATGAGTGATGTTTTCAACTTAGGAGGCGATTTAAAACTATTTGCTCAATTTATCAGAAGTCAGAATAAAACTGGTCTATTAAACTATGCCATTTCATGCATAGACACGCTTTACTTAAATCATACAGGCCTAGGGAAAGACATCACGACCATATCTCTGGTTCAAGGCGATGCTCTTGGTGGAGGATTCGAATTTGCGATATCTAGCAATGTGTTAATTGCTGAACGCAGTGCCAAAATGGGTATGCCTGAGATTTTGTTTAATCTATTCCCTGGAATGGGTGCCTATAGCATCCTCTCCAGAAAGGTCGGTCAGCCCATGGCTGAAAAAATGATTTTAAGCGGAAACCTATATTCGGCTGAGCAGCTATATGAAATGGGAATAGTCGATATTCTTGCTGACGATGGAAAAGGGGAACAAGCCGTACATGAATACATTAAGCGCGAAAACCGATCCAAAAATGGCCATCGTGCCTTTCGAAAAGCACAGCGATTATGCAATCCTATCAGCTATGATGAACTGAAAAACATTGCTGAAGTTTGGGCTGAAGCTGCGCTGAAACTCGAAGATAAAGACCTACGGATGATTGAACGACTTATTACCAGACAGTCGGCAAAAGTTAATCCCCGTTAAAAGCAATATTGTATGCGGGGCCCCCGGAACCAGCCGGGGCCCCTCGCAATTCGGAATGGTCAGGAATTTATTCACGAATACTTAGATATTGATCAAACTCTTTACGACTTTTCTCAAGTAACTTTGCCAATTCACTTGCATGGTTTTTCATCCCGCCTGAGTTTAAATCAAGCTGGCCTTGCTCCAATTCATCACAAAGCTGGTAAATCGAAGTTGCCCCAACCGTGCCAGCACTACCCTTAAAGGTGTGAATAATATCCTGAAAGGAATTGCCATCATTTTCAGAGGCAGCACTCTCAAGTCCAACCAGATGTTTCTCCCCTGAGCTCAAGAATTTGTCCAAAAGGTCCTGGATAAAACCTTCCCGGGATGAAAACCCTTTCAACTCCTCAAGCGGCTCTACATTGATATGGTGCCATGCTGACTTTTCTTCAAGGTCAGGAAACGCCTGGACAACCCCTCCGCCACTCGGTTCTTCTTCCAGCTGGCCAAGCTTATCAAGTACCTGGATTAATTTTTTTGTCTCAATCGGCTTGGTCAGATATTCATCCGCTCCGGCATCTCTGCACTCGGCAATCGTCTCTGGAAGCGCATTTGCAGAGAGCATAACAATTGGCAGGTGCCCATTGACCTCCAAGAAACGATATGTCTTCAGCACATCAAGGCCCGAAAGGTTCGGCATGTTCATATCCAGAATAGCTAGGTCGAATTTTTCTTTCCGCTCGATCAGGATATCCAATGCCTCCTCACCATCATCGACAACAAACACCTGATTCCCCATACGCTCAAGCAATTCTCTGATCACCGTCTGGTTCACTTCATTATCTTCAGCCACAAGAATCCGCAGACTTTTCACATCATCTTTCTTCCTGTGATAATCAGCAACTGATGTCACTCCTGAGGCAATCTGCTTGCCGATACACGCCTCATGAATCGCGTTGAACAACAGGGACTCATTAATTGGCGAGCGGAGTACAGAGGAGTAGCCCGCCTGCATCAAGGCGTCCAGTTCGCCTGGTTCAATATGCGAATGAAGCAGCACCAGAGCCACATTGGAGTGCCACTCCTCCTCTTTAAGAGTCTGCATAAAATCCATCGCAGACATGTTTAACAGGTCCCCATCCACAATTACGACATGAAAAGGATCATCTGATTCATTGGCCTCCACAAGTTTCGAAAACAACTTTGGAACACCACTCACAACCTCCAGATACTGACCCCAGCGATTCAGTGGTGCCTGCACCTTGGGAAGAAGGCGATCACTCAGAAGTGCAATAACACGCACATCCGAAAAGGAAACTGCAGCAATCTGCTCTTTAGCCACCTCCTGCTGCTTCTCAAAAGGAAGTTCAAACCAGAACTCGGACCCCTTGCTCCCTTCGCTCTTCACTCCGAGCCTGCCCCCCATAGCTGTAACCAGCTCCTTGGAGATGGTCGTGCCCAATCCTGTGCCGCCGTACTTTCGCGTAACCGAAGCATCTGCCTGAACAAAACTCTCAAATATCCCCTTCTGGGCCTCTTCTGAAAGACCGATGCCGGTATCAATCACCCGGAATCGAATCCAGACATGGTCATCAGAACCGTCCGGCATAGGCTCAACAATCAATTCCACTTTTCCTTCTTCGGTAAACTTCAGTGCATTACTGAGAAAATTCATAAGGATTTGTCGAACATGGAGCTCATCGCCCTGTAGCATAAAAGGAATTGCAGGATCTACATGAGAGACAAGGCCAACCCCTATCTTTTCTGCTTGGGGCATAAAACTGTTAGCTGTACTTATAACCAGTTCATGCAGGTCAAACGGCTTGATATCGACAAGAAGCTTTCCTGCTTCAATCTTCGAAATATCAAGAATATCTTCGATTAGGGCAAGCAAGGTATTTCCAGAGGATTGAATCATGGAAGTGAATTTTTCCTGCTCTTTATTAAGAGAGGTCATCGACAGCAGGTCGCTAACGCCAATAATACCGTTCAATGGCGTGCGAAGCTCATGACTCATATTGGCTACAAATCGCGATTTTGCTCGGTTAGCCTCCTCAGCAAATTCAATTGCATGATGTAATTTTCGAATCAAGCGAATCATATACATTGGAACCACGGCAATAATCATTAAAAGCCCTATTCCAATTTGAAAATGATCCGACCAAAAGGGGGAGATGACCATCACAGTAATAAAGCCCGCAAAAGACAAAACTGTTGCAATAGACAAATACTTCACGCCAAAGCGAAATCCATTTCCGGTAATCACCCACAGATAAACTGCGACAAATAGTGCCGCCGTTTCATCTCCAAGAAGAATCATACCTATGGTTGGCACCATGGTGTCTCCCATGATACCAAGAACTCGCCTAAAATTATTTTCTGAAGGAGAAAAAAGAATCCATATGAATATCGCTATGGCCACTAGCAAATAAGTTCCAACAAGAATAAACACCTGTAATGCATCCATCACAAAAAGTAATAGACAGACAACACTGACAAGAATTAAGCGGACCTTAGCCTGATCATACTCTCCATCAGTACGATCAAGAATTCGAGATCGTAATATAGATGGCAAGCTCACCAGAATTGTTCCCCATTGGCATTCCTAATGCACATCTCCAAATGGTAGCACATTGAGAAGAGGGCTTCATACAGCCATGTGGTTTTTGATTATTCTATATTGATCTGCACAACGCCCTGATCAATTCGAACAGGGAAGGTTTCGATATCTTCATAGGCCGGTGGTGTCAGCGCCTTGCCGTTCCGAATGCAGAAACGTGCCCCGTGGCGCGGGCAGATGATCTGATCGCCTTCACATGCACCGGTAGCAAGCTCACCACCATCGTGAGTACAGACATCTTCAATAGCAAAGAACTCACCATCAAGATTGAAAACAGCGATCTCGGCCAGATCGGTAGAGATAATTTTTCGGTTTCCCGAAGTTATCTCATCAATCTTGGCAACATCAATCCACTCAGCCATAGCGCCCTCCTAGAACATGCCCAGTTGAAGCTTCGCTTCATCGCTCATCATTGCGCGATCCCACGGCGGGTCAAATACCAGCTCTACATTCACATCCGAGACATTGGCAACGCTAAGTACTTTCTGGCGAACATCATCAACAATAAATGGGCCCATGCCGCAACCCGGAGCTGTCAGGGTCATCAAAACCTCTACATGGTTCTTGCCCTCATCGGTATCCACCACGTGGCAATCATAGACAAGCCCAAGATCAACAATATTGACCGGAATCTCCGGGTCATAGCAGGTTTTGAGAACGTTCCAGAGCTCCTCTTCACTGACCGGGCCTTCAACAGGCTTGATATCAGCCTCTTTAACCGGCTCGACCTCAGAGAGTCCCAAAGCGTCCGCATCCCTGCCCTCAACCCTTGCCAGGTTGCCATTCACTGCGACTGTAAAACTACCGCCCAGTTCCTGGGTCATGCGCACCTGAGCACCCTCAGGAATCATCACGGGAGTGCCCAGCGGAATAAGCACCGCTTCGACATCACGATTAACTGTGATCATTTCCCCTGAGGTCATGCATGACCTCCTTCTGCCCATGGGCGGACATCAAAGCAAAAAATAGGGATGCTTCTTTGCAATTCAACCAAGCTCATTCTGTCTTTGCCACCTTATCACCATCTTCAATCGCAGCTTTCAACGTATGCCAACATAGCGTGGCGCACTTAATTCGAGCCGGAAACTCTTTTACACCTGCCAAAACAGCCAGCTTTCCCAATGTCTCTTCATCCGGAACTTCGGACATATCAGCAGTTGCCATATTGTGGAATGCCTCGAACAGCCGCTCAAATTCACTCACAGGCTTTCCTTTCAGTGCCTGGGTCATCAATGAGGCCGAAGCCGTGGAGATAGAACATCCCTGACCCTCAAACTTCACATCTTCAATAATGTTGTCGTCGTTGACCTGCAAATAAACATGCAGTTGATCACCGCATAGCGGATTAAACCCCTCGGCATCATGACTGCACGGTTCCAGCTTGCCAAAATTACGCGGGCTCTTGGTATGGTCGATGATGACCTGTTGATATAGATCGCCTAAATCAAACATTATGAAAACATATCCTTGGCCTTGGTCAGCGCTGTAAACAGTGCATCCACCTCATCAACGGTATTGTAAGCAGCAAAAGATGCGCGAGCCGTAGCCGGCACACGGAAGTGCTGCATCACCGGCATGGCGCAATGGTGTCCTGCCCGGATCGCAACACCATCGCGATCCAGAATCGTTCCCAGATCATGCGGATGAACACCCTCAATGGTGAATGAGAGAACAGTTGCTTTATTCTCTGCTGTGCCAATCTGGCGAAGCCCGTCAAAGGCCTCCGCCTTCTCGGTTGCATAGGCCAACAATGTTTGCTCGTGGGCAGCAATATTTTCTACACCAACCGAGTTCAGATAGTCGACTGCCGCACCAAAACCGATGGCACCGGAGATGTTCGGTGTCCCTGCCTCAAACTTGTAAGGCAATGCGTTATATTCGGTACGCTCGAATGTCACCATGGCGATCATATCGCCACCGCCCTGATAGGGAGGCATAGTCTCAAGCAGAGCCTCTTTGGCATAGAGAAGACCTATGCCGGTCGGGCCATACATTTTGTGCGCACTGGTGACATAAAAATCCACATCCAGTGCCTGAACATCCACTTTCAGATGCGCCAGCGCCTGAGCACCATCCACCAGAACCTTAGCTCCGGCTGCGTGGGCTCGGTCGATAACCTCTTTGACCGGGTTAATCGTTCCCAAAGCATTGGAGAGGTGCACCACACCGACAAGTTTGGTGCGCTCAGAGAGAAACTCATCAAGCCTCTCCATGCAGAGTTCACCATCGTCATTGATTGGCAGTACTTTCAGTATTGCGCCCGTCCGATCACAGAGCATCTGCCATGGCACAATATCCGAATGGTGCTCCATCTCAGTAATAAGCACCTCATCACCGGCATGGACATTCGCGCTACCCCAGCTTGATGCAATCAGGTTGATCGACTCAGTAGTACCACGTGTGAAAACAATCTCTTTCGTAGAGGCAGCATTCAACAGCAATCTCAACTTCTCCCGGGATGCCTCATAAGCAACCGTTGCCCGCTCAGAAAGCGCATGAACGCCACGGTGTACATTGGCATTATCATGTTCGTAATAGTTGCGGATAGCATCAATCACTACCTGTGGTTTCTGCGTTGTTGCCGCGTTATCCAGATAGGCCAGCGGTTTGCCATAAACCTGCTGATGTAGAATCGGGAAATCATCCCGGATCGCTGAAACATCGTAATTCATAGTCATCACTTTACACCAGCATCCCTTCAAGCCCGGCTCCACAGGGAAGCTTTTCAAATGCGACCTGTTCAAGATAACGACGAACCTCAGGCTCCTTGATCTTGGCCAGTACCTCATCTGCAAAAGCAAACATCAACACGTTACGTGCCTCATCCATACTTAAGCCACGCGATCGCAGATAAAACAGCTGATTCATATCCAACTGCCCCACAGTTGCGCCATGCGCACACTTCACATCATCTGCATGAATCTCCAGATCAGGCTTGGTATCAATCTCCGCCTTGTCAGAGAGAAGCAGGTTGGCATTGGACTGGGCAGAATCTGTTTGATCTGCTCCTTTGTGAACCACAACCTTGCCATTAAATACGGCCCTTGCCCGACCATCAATAACACCTTTATAAGATTCACGGCTCCTGCAGTGGGGACGGACATGGTCAATACGGGTGTGATGATCAACATGTTGCCTGCCACCCACCAGATAGAGCCCATTCAGTGCGCACTCGGCACCCTCTCCATTGAGCTCAACATGAATATCTCTGCGTGATAGTGCTGCGCCAAACGCAACAGAGTGGGAGTGGTAGTAACTGTCCCGATGCTGATGCACGCGCACTGAACCAATATTCACTTCGTTGATATCAGACTGCTGCAACTTGTAGTGCTCAAGCCTTGCGCCAGCATGCAGCTCGACATCCGTAACAACATTGATCAGTGCGCGGCTTTCACCCAAGGAACCGAAATGCTCAATGACTGTTGCCTGACTATATTCGCCCGCAACTATCAGATTTCTGATATGACTGGAGCCTTCACCTCGCCCGTGCGAGAGAAAAAGCAGATGGATTGGCTTCTCAACCACTATCCCGTCTGGAATATCAATGTATATGCCATCATGCATAATCGCTGTATTCAACTCGGCAAAAGAGCCGGAGAGATGTTGGTCATGCAGATACGGCTCCAGCAGGTGGGCCTCTCCGGCAAGCATTCTTGCGATGCTCTCAATACGTACGCCGGCTGGAAGCCCAATAAGTGAGGAGAGATCTGCCGATACTCGACCATCCACGATAACTACCCGATGGCAGTCCAAGTCCCTGAAATAGAAATCCGAGATAGCCTCGACAGAGATATCCGACGCTGGCTTGTCAACTGAAACTGAACTTAATCTGGCGGCATATTTCCTGACATCTGTATATTTCCACGCTTCATTTCGCGTGGTTGGAATGCCCTGTCTAAAAAAGTTGCCCAATGCACCCTTTCGCATTACACGCACCCATGACTCATGCGAGCCTGGCAGACCCTTCTGGATCACAGGCAACAGTTCCTGGAGTTGAGCGTCCAGTTCAACAGTCTCGTTCATGGTGCTATTCATGCATTGGCCTCTTCCAGAACCCAGTCGTAACCACGCTCCTCAAGCTCCAGAGCCAATGCCTTATCACCACTCTTCAGAATGCGCCCACCGGCCAACACATGCACCATATCCGGCTCGATGTAGTTAAGCAGTCGCTGATAGTGAGTAACCAGAACCACGGCCCGGTCAGGAGAGCGAAGCTTGTTCACACCACCAGCCACGACACGCAGCGCATCGATATCAAGACCCGAGTCGGTCTCATCAAGCAGCGCCAGTGATGGCTCCAGCACTGCCATCTGAAAAATCTCATTTCTCTTCTTCTCTCCACCGGAGAAGCCTTCATTTACAGCTCGACTCAGGAAAGCGTGATCCAGCTCAACCAGATTCGCTTTCTCTTTAACAATCTGCATGAAATCCATCGCATCCAGCTCATCTTGCCCCAGATGTTTGCGCTTGGCGTTGAGTCCGGCCTTCAGAAGATAGGTGTTGTTCACTCCAGGAATCTCAACCGGATACTGAAAGGCGAGAAAAACACCCTCCCAGGCACGCTCTTCCGGGCTCATCTCCAGCAGGTTTCTACCCTTGTAGGTTACGCCTCCTGCCGTCACCTCATAGCCATCGCGCCCTGCAATCACATTGGAAAGGGTGCTTTTACCGGATCCATTTGGCCCCATCACGGCATGAACTTCGCCAGCCTTAATGTTAAGGTTGATCCCTTTAAGGATCTCCTTTCCGTCAACGCTCACATGTAAATTTTCAATCTTCAGCATGTTATCTCTTCCAGTTTTTCGAATTTCGGCAACTCAGAAATCGAGTGTTTTATTTCAAGGCTAGGCGCAGTGATTTTTGAGTCGCGCAGCATATGTAACAATATGTGAGCAGCGAGAAAGCCACTGCAACAACGCATGGGGATAAAAGCCGACGATTTCACCCTATCGCTCCTTCAAGTGATACTTCCATTAACCTGTTGGCTTCGACCGCAAACTCCATCGGCAGTTCGTTAAACACTTCCTTACAGAAGCCATTCACAATCAGTGAAACCGCATCCTCTTCAGAGATGCCTCGTTGCTGGCAGTAGAAGAGCTGGTCGTCACCAATCTTTGAGGTAGTCGCCTCATGCTCCACTATGGCCGTCGGATTTTTCACCTCTATATATGGAAAGGTGTGAGCACCGCACGTTTTGCCCAACAGCAACGAATCACACTGCGTGTAGTTACGTGCTCCTTCAGCGTCCTTACCAATTCGAACCAGCCCCCGATAGGACTGCTGGCCGTGACCTGCCGAGATTCCTTTGGCGATGATGGTGCTGCTGGTGTTTTTACCGAGGTGAATCATTTTGGTGCCGGTATCGGCCTGCTGATAATTGCTGGTCAGTGCTACCGAATAGAACTCGCCTACCGAATCATCACCCTTCAGAACACAACTGGGATATTTCCAAGTGATGGCACTGCCGGTCTCCACCTGGGTCCAGGATATCTTGGCTCGATCGCCTCGGCATTCGCCACGTTTGGTGACAAAGTTATAGATGCCACCAACTCCATTCTCATCCCCAGGATACCAGTTCTGCACCGTTGAATATTTAATCTGTGCATCTTCAAGTGCCACCAGCTCAACCACTGCCGCATGCAGCTGATTTTCATCACGCATTGGAGCCGTGCACCCCTCAAGATAACTTACATGCGAGGACTCCTCTGCAATAATCAAGGTTCGCTCAAACTGGCCGGTATTGAGCGCATTAATCCTGAAGTAAGTGGAGAGCTCCATCGGGCAGCGCACCCCTTTTGGAATGAATACAAATGAACCATCAGTAAATACCGCCGAATTTAGCGCTGCAAAAAAGTTGTCGCTGGTTGGCACAACCGTGCCAAGGTATTGCTGTACCAGTTCGGGATAATCACGCACTGCTTCTGAAATCGGACAGAAGATCACACCCGCCTCTTTCAGCTTACTTTTAAATGTCGTTGCAACAGACACCGAATCAAACACAGCATCAACTGCCACATTCTTTACTCCAGCCAGAAACTCCTGTTCACGCAACGGAATGCCAAGCTTGGCATAGGTCTCCAGAAGTTTCGGATCCACATCATCCAGACTCTCAGGTGCATTCTTTTTGGGTTTGGGTGCCGAATAGTAGGAGATCGCCTGATAATCAATCGGGGTGTGATGTACATTGGCCCAATCCGGTTCACTCATTGTCTGCCAATGGCGAAAAGCCTCAAGGCGCCAGTTCAACAGCCACGCAGGCTCATCTTTTTTGGCTGATATCACGTGGATCACATCTTCATTCAGGCCGGGAGGCAATGTATCGGCATCGATATCGGTAACAAAACCCGCTTCGTACTCTCGCGCCTTAAGCTGCTCGTTTAACTCTTCATTCGTTGCCATCAGAGAGTCTCGCTGTTTGCCATTGATGAATTAACCGAACTGATCGGCAACACTTTTTTCATGGAGAAAACCGGCATGAAATCCTTTTCGGTCATATCCTGTAGTGAAATACTGTCCAGCGCATCACGTACTGCGCTGTTGATTTTTTTCCAGTTGTTCTGTGTGGCACAAAACGGCAACTGATCACATTCACTGTCATTCAGGTTGCATTCAGTCAGTGCGATATGCCCTTCAAAGCAGTCGATGATTTCGCGCACAGAAACCTCTTCTGCCGGGCGTGCCAGACGATATCCGCCTTTGGCTCCACGAATCGATTCAAGCAACCCAGCTCCCAACAGCGCCTGCAATACCTTACTCACAGTTGGCGCGGGAATATGCGTTGCATTGGAAAGGTCATTGGATGCAAACAGGCGAGCATCATCTGCCGCTATATGGGTCAGAAGCAAAATGCCGTAATCGGTTAATTTGGTCAGTCTGAGCATGAACACTCCTGAATTTAATCCGGAGCATTATAATCCTGATTAAAAAACTCTTCAACATGCAATCTGTGGGGATATTCAGAATGACCAAAGCATAAAGACGAATCAGGATGGCAAAGGATCATCGCTTATTCCACTGCAGGTGAATGGGAAATCAGGCGTGTTCAGGCCAGTATTGGCTACAACAGTAGACAACACCGGCCTGCACAAATGCAAGCAGTACTAAGGAACCGTTACAATGCGTCTCCTAATCTGATCCGCTCGCTGATGGTCGCATTCTGGCCCCAGTAGTTCTCATATTTTCGGTAATACGCCGCAGCCTCTTTGAACCGAGACTGTTTCCACAATGTGTGGCCCAGATATGCAAGCGTTACGCCGCTGTGAGCATTGTGCGACAGTGACTCCCGAAAATGAGCCTCGGCCTGCCTAAAATTCCCCTTTCGATAGGCTATCACGCCAAAATAATGACGTGTACGATAAGATTCGCCCCGAGCCGTCTCACGCTTACGGCTAACACTATCCACTATGTTGAACATGCGTAATGCCAATGCTGTTTCACACCATTGCTGAAACTTCGTAGCCGACAATGCCTCTGGATGATCTACTCTGAGCAGACTTAACTTGGTCGGCTCAACCTCTCTTAGCATCAACTGGGCACTGGCAAGCAACAAGTTAACCTCGGTATTGCCGCTCTCCCGCCATGACCATAATTGCTGAACACAGCCAGCCGCATCACCTCGCTGCAGCAACACCTTGCCGCGTGTCAGAGCAACCGTGATGCTTTGCCCTTTCAGACGAGCCTTACGACTCCAGTCATCCGCCTCTTCCAGCAACCCTCCTTCAGCCAGGTAGCGGGCGCGTGCTGCAGCTATTTCAGGCTCATCAAGCAGCTTGCCATCATCAAAAAACTTGGCCAACCATTCCCTGTTCGGCCCCAGAGTATCTTCATACAGCGACCAGGGAGCAGTGAATTCCAATTTTGGCAAGTCATCACTGTTGCGTGATTGTGAAAGGCCCTCAACATCGCCTGAAATTTTGCCGCGCCTATGAGCCAGTAAATCCGAGGGATGATAAAGCCATAGCCTTTCGGAATACTCCTGCCAACGCTCTTTATTACGTGTCAACTGCTGCTGCCAGTTTTTGGTCAGGCTAAGCGGCCTTTTGGACGCCACAACAATCAAATCACTGGGAATGGACTCCCAAACCTCAGCGTAGGGAAATACATCCAGCAGAGTGCGCAAAATCATGCGGGCATTTTCGGGACTCAGCGAATACATCTGAATCCATTGCACAAACACCCCGTCATCCGTCAAATGATCGCTGGCCAGCTGGTAGAAATCACTGGTAAACAGCCCTGCGATACCGGCAAGCCAGGGGTTCGATGGCTCAGATACAATCAGAGCATAACGTTCATCTATTCCGGTCAGGTAATTGCGCGCATCATTTCTGACCATACGCACATTGGGAAATGCCTCCACTCCATGATTAACATCAGCAAACAGCGTCCCGGCCTCGACCACTGCATCCTCGATTTCGGCTACATCAATCCGCTGATCGGGCCGCTCCTCAGCAATTACCCGGGCAGTCACTCCACTGCCGTAGCCCACCATAAAGGTAGATCCCTCCTGTGGGTGATACAGGGTTGGCAGCAACCCAAACAGCAACTGTGTCGCCATGTCCGTACCTGTAGAGGCATCCGCTTTACCATTGACCTGCAAAAAGCGGTGATCATAGGCTTGGCGTACCGTCACACGCGCATTGATCCCTTCCTGCTCAAACCGCAGATCACCCAACAGCCCTCCACCCCTATTCTGTGCCAGGTTCTTGCCGTACACCGCAACACTTACAGTTGAGAGCCCTGAAGACCAATCGGCGCGCCACACCGGCCACAGCGCCAATAGGGCCAAGCCGCTGACGAGCAGACGGGATCTGGCCAGCTTCGCCCCCTCCCCCGATACTGCTGCACCCCATATAACAGCTAGCGCAAGCAGTAAATTCATGGTGATGACCAGACGCATACTGGGCATGCCGCCCAATCCCGGCAGTAGCACGAAGCCAGCCAATACGGTTCCAGCGATAGCACCACAAGTATTAAAAAAGTAGGCCCGTCCAATATCTGAGCCGAGGCTGCCTTCGGTTCGCGTCAACATATGAGCCACAACAGGAAAGGTTGCCCCCATGCATAACGTGGAGGGAAGCACAAGCAATAGCACCAGGCCAAATGAGGCAGCGGCCACCTGCCAATAAGCATCATAACCGGCTTCAAAAACTCCAAGAAGCGCATCAGGCAGCCAGGCTAGCAGTGGAATCAGCAAAAAGGCCCCGGCGGCAATACCAAGCTGCAACACTGCAAACGCATGTGCATGCAACCAACGGGCAGGAACAAAGCGCGAAACGAGATAGCTCCCTCCGGCCAGTCCGGTCAAATAGGCAATCAGAATCATGGAAAAGCCATAAGTGGAAGAGCCGATCACCTGTACCAGCATACGTGACCAGATAACCTCGTAAGCCATAGCAAGACCACCTGAAATCAGAAAGGAGGCATACAACACTTTACGCATCCAACCGGTTTCCATTCTATCAGGATCGCTGCCCTTATCATCAGCATCCTCAGGTGCGGCCATGACATTCGATTGCAGATCAAGTTTCCAGGCTATGGCCGCAATAATCAGGTTGACCATACCAGTAGCCAGAAGTGTGCCGGTCAAACCCAGAGTGAACAGCAGCACAAAACCAGCAAGAGCCGCGCCTGCCACAGCACCCAGCGTATTGATGCTGTACAAAAGCCCGAGGTCTCGCTTGATACCATCAGGATGTCGGATCAGAAACCGTGACAGGGCAGGCAGGCTGCCGCCCATAAGCGTGGTTGGCAGCAACAGCAAGGCAAAGCCTACGACAAACTTGATAGTCAGGCCCGAAGACGCATCCAGCAGTGCCGCTTCTGGCAATAATCCGGATCCCCAGGTGAGAAAAAAGTGGAAAATAAGTGGCGATATAAGGCCAAACAGGCCGATACCTGCCTCCAGAATGGCGTAAATCCTGAGAGGTCGCTGGCCCGCCCTGTCAGCCAGCCTGCCTATCCACAATGAACCCAGGGCAAGGCCGCCCATGAATGCAGCAAGCACGGTGGTAATCGAATAGGTGGTACTGCCAAATGCCAGCCCCAGATATCGAACCCAGATAATCTCATAAACCAGCGCCGTGGCACCGGAAAATAGAAACAGTGCGATAACCGCCAGCCGCAACGCTCCTGGACTTAGGCCAGCTTCATTTCGTTTACTCATATTCACCGCTCAATCAATATAATATTAAGCGCTAAATCTTATACCAGCATCGCTGAATCCGCCATCGCAAAACGGTGGGATAGGCTCAAATTAGTGGTGATGGCAAACGGCCCTGAGTGGAGGTATTACCCGATGCAGCCCTGCGGTATAAGGTGAATTCGGCCTTTGGCCGAAGAGAGGATGCCCTGGGGTATCGCCAACTGCCCGAAACAGGAAGCAATCTAATGCGATTTTATTCAGCCTGCCAAATAGATAATGGTTGTAATTGGGGAAGATGTGGAAAAGAAAAGAAAAAAAAGAGGGGGCCCGAAGGCCCCCTCTCTCTAAACATCGAATCCCGAAGGAATCTTAGTATACGTACTCTACAACAAGAGTTGTATTGTTTACTTTAGCCGCACCAGGTACGCCAGAGTCTGTGCTTGTATAAGCAAGCTCAAGCTCTACGTTCTGAGCAACTGAGTACCAACCGCCAACGTAAGGACGCTTAGCAGTTACAGAAGCGCCACCAATGATGGTTTTAGTCTTCATTGAATCATAACCAAGCTTAACGCCTGCATGACCAAAGCCAACTGTCAACATCGCCTGGAAACCAGTGATGTCAGAAACAGGTGTAAGACCAGCATTTAGCTGCTCGCCCTTGATTACGTATGGAAGGTAGAAACCTACTGAAACGTCACCAACGTCGCCCTGCAGCTGCAGATCAACACCATACTGGTTGTTAGTTGCGCCTAGAGGTGCAGCGCCGCCATTTGCAGATGCAACTTTCTGAGAAGCCCACCAGCCACCAAGAACAGCTTCAAGACCACCTACTTCCGCGATGTAAGCACCACGAAGGTAAGTACCAGTCTGGTTCAAAGAACCCCATGTTGGGTTTGTGAGAGCACCAGCAGAAGCAAAGATTACACCCTGAACGAAGATAGAGTCATTCGCGAATGCAGACAGAGCAATACCTGAAACAGCCTCAGCCATTACAACAGTGTTCTCAAGAGCCATTGCGCGCTTAACTGCAGCACGGTTAGTGTGACGAACTGCGTTAGATGGGTCACTTGCAAGAACACCAATACCTACGTCACCAGTGAAAAGTCCAAGGTTGACGTGACCGAAGTCAGTATCGTGTACATAGTTAAGTTTAGCCTGTGCAACACCTGCACCGCCGCCATTCACAGAAACTTCAGTCAAACCACCAACGTGTTCGCCATAGCGACCACCGATGAAGATTGCAGACTCATCAGGCATCTGAAGGCCGAGGTTCTGGCCAGCGCCAGCAAGATCGGTCTGGTTAGCAATCAGAACTTTCATCAGGAAAGATCCGTTGAACTGTGCAGGTAGAGAGAGATGGTCATCTTCGATCAGAGCCTGTTCACCCATGTCACGCATACCGGACATGCTGAAGTTACGGCCGAAAGTGGTCAGACGTGGAATTGCCTGGAAGTGGCAAGACAAGCAAGCAGCGCCAGTCTGGCGTGCAAACGATGGTACAGCTTCAGAAGTGGTTGGAGCAACTGCAACAGCAGAAACAGCAACAACAGCGAAAGCTACAGCAGAAAAAAGCATTTTT
>Ga0316192_10001427_pt1 | contig 17571 bp, 14 predicted proteins | sample MerIslwburrow_MG_FD_204931 | JGI IMG/M metagenome (GOLD analysis project Ga0316192, IMG submission 204931) | Coastal sediment microbial communities from Maine, United States - Merrow Island worm burrow | ecosystem: Environmental > Aquatic > Marine > Coastal > Sediment | place: USA: Maine...
AGGCGCGAGTGGATTCGAACCACCGACCCCCACCATGTCAAGGTGATGCTCTAACCAACTGAGCTACGCGCCTACAAATATCAGGCGCACACATTACTAGATAACACCCCCTTTTGGCAAGGCTTAATTGCATTATTTTACCGAAATATCAACATCTAAACAAAGACCACCCACTGTTTAATGAAGAGTTCCAAAAATACTTGACTAATTTACTATAAATTTATTTATTGGCCTGAATTACGATAATTATTGTGGTTATTTTCCATGCGTTGACTGGATGACTTCACATGCCATTGTTTATTCTAGAATTTCAATATTACCCTGTTTTTTATATGTTTATTTTACCCCCTAACGCAGTTTATGGAAAATTCCTTATAGGTTTTATAAATTTGTCGACAAAAGAAATTTGATAAAACCAGCCGTAGTAGAGTTTGTCTAATTTCCTGAGCAACCTGCGGGACTTCGTGCAACATAGTCCTACAAAGTACCCCATAGGTTGGACTCACTACAGATGCCTAACATAGTTGGAGGACATATATTATGCAAAATGTGTTGAACAAAATAGGGGTCGTACAAAATCTTGGTTGGCTTGATAGGGTCATTCGTACTTTAGCGGCAGCTGCAATGTTAGCAGTGCCCTGTTACTTACTAATAACCCAAGGCACAATGAATGGTTGGTTTTTTTATCTGATGTTATTTTCTGTTTACCCAGCATTAACAGCAATAGTTGGCTACGACATTTTGTATGAATGGCTTGGGACCAAAAGCTATAAGACTTCAGAGAGAAATCAATGTGGCACATTTCCGTATGAAATTGACGCTGCTTTAGGCCGTCATCCTATACCCGATAGTAATTTGGAACACAGTTTATCTACATCGCATCATGAAAGGCATCCTGCACACTAAATTCTGATTATTATCCTGTCGGACTTAGCGCTAGCTAAGTCCGATAGGCTCCTAACGCGGTTATTCAAGCCCCATAGCAGTTTCTTGGATGTGTTTAATTTCATCTCGAATTCGGGCGGCATCCTCAAATTCGAGATTTTGAGCATGATTGTACATTTCTTCTTCCAGTTGACCTACTTTAGTCGCTAATTGTTTGGGTGTTAAACTCGAGTAGGCGATTATATCTTCCGCCACTTTGGCAAATTTTTTCTCTCTTTGTTGGACAACACCATAGGCACCTTCCAATACATCGGATACCGCTTTTACTATTGTGGCGGGTGTTATATTGTGTGTTTCATTGTAGAGAACCTGTTTTTCTCTTCTCTTATCCGTTGTATCTATGGCTCGTTGCATCGAACCCGTTATACGGTCAGCATATAATATCGCCCTACCCTTGACATTTCTTGCCGCTCGACCAATGGTTTGAATGAGTGAGCGCTCTGAACGCAGAAAGCCCTCTTTATCCGCATCGAGAATGGCAACCAGCGAGACCTCAGGCATATCTAATCCTTCACGGAGTAGATTTATCCCCACCAACACATCAAACACCCCTAGACGAAGATCACGTATAATCTCTACTCGTTCAACTGTGTCGATATCTGAATGCATATAACGCGACTTTACACCATGTTCGTCAAGGTATTCGGAAAGATCTTCGGCCATACGTTTGGTCAATGTTGTTACCAAGACACGCTCGCCTAATGCTACATTTTTTCCAATTTCAGACATCAGGTCATCTATTTGGGTGCTGGCTGGACGTATCAACACAGCGGGATCAATTAAACCAGTGGGTCGGATCACTTGTTCAATAACTTCTCCGGAATGTTCTGCCTCGTAGGTGCTAGGTGTCGCGGACACAAATATGGTTTGTGGAATGATTTTTTCGAATTCGTCAAATTTTAAGGGACGATTATCCAAGGCCGAGGGTAAGCGAAACCCATACATCACTAAATTTTCTTTTCGTGAACGGTCTCCTTTATACATGGCACCTATTTGAGGCACCGTAACATGTGATTCGTCGATAATCATTATTGCGTTATCTGGCAAATAGTCCAACAGCGTTGGCGGTGGTTCGCCAGCATTGCGACCGGATAAATAACGCGAATAATTTTCGATACCCGAACAGTAGCCAAGCTCCAGTATCATCTCAATATCATAACGTGTACGTTCTTCCAGTCGTTGCGCTTCAACCAATTTGCTTGAACTTCTTAATTCATCCAACCTGATTGTAAGTTCGTTTTTAACCTCTTCAACCATATCCAATAAGGTTTGGCGTGGCGTGGCATAGTGAGTTTTTGGGTAGATCGTTATTCTGGGTACACGTTTAACTATTTCACCTGTCAAAGGGTCAAAATAGGCGATACTTTCTATTTCATCGTCAAACAACTCTACTCGCACAGCATCTCTATCTGAATCCGCTGGATAGATATCAATGACATCACCGCGCACCCGGTAGGTACCGCGATGGAGCTCTACATCATTTCTTTTATACTGAAGCTCAGCGAGACGCCTCAAGAGCTTGCGTTGATCAATACAATCTCCCCTAGCGAGATGTAATAGCATATTTAAGTATGCCTTTGGATCACCCAGACCATATATTGCAGACACCGATGCCACAATAATAGTGTCATCTCGTTCCAACAATGACTTTGTGGCCGACAAGCGCATTTGCTCTATATGCTCGTTAATAGACGCATCTTTTTCTATAAAGGTATCTGAGGCTGGCACGTAGGCCTCTGGTTGATAATAATCATAATAAGAAACGAAATACTCCACTTTATTATTGGGAAAAAACTCTTTCATTTCTCCATAGAGTTGCGCCGCCAGGGTTTTGTTGGGTGCCATAATAATCGCTGGACGCTGGACAATCTGTAATACATTTGCAATAGTGAACGTTTTACCCGAACCGGTTACACCTAATAAGGTGAGGCCTGCCTCCCCAGCGTTTAAACCTTCGACAATTTTTTTTATTGCCTTCGGTTGATCGCCAGCAGGTTCAAAGTTCGAGCTTATTTGGAAATTTTTATGTGTCTTCTCAAATTGATTGGATGAAGTCATTCAGCGTTGGGCTCAGAAAATATTTTTAATGTAATTGGGGTTTTTTTTGCATAAAATAGGTTGTACAAAATCATATACTTTTTAGGTTGGTGAATAAAGGATTCTATTTTGAGTGAATTGTCAAAAAGAGTACAACGGATTAAACCATCGCCGACTTTAGCGATAACAGCACAGGCTAAGGCCCTTAAGGCATCGGGTGTGGATATTATTGGGCTAGGAGCAGGCGAGCCTGATTTTGACACCCCCGACCATATTAAACAGGCCGCCATAAAAGCGATTAACGATGGTTTTACAAAATATACCGAAGTCGATGGCACACCTGAATTGAAATCTGCCATTATTGGGAAATTCAAGCGCGAAAATAATTTTGATTATTCAGCCGGCCAAATTCTGGTATCCTGTGGTGGTAAACATAGTATTTACAATTTAATTCAAGCACTTATCAACGCTGGTGATGAGGTCATTATCCCAGCGCCTTACTGGGTATCTTATCCTGATATTGTACTAATAGCCAACGGCAAGCCCGTTTATATCAATAGTGGAATCGATCAAGGTTTTAAAATTCAGCCCGAACAGCTTGAGGCCGCCATAACGCCCAAGACCAAATTGTTGGTACTCAATAGCCCATCGAATCCCACCGGAGCGACTTACTCTGTAGAAGAGCTACAGGCCTTGGGCGAGGTATTATACAGGCACCCACAGGTGCTGGTTGCAACGGATGATATTTATGAACATATTCAATTAGGTTCTGACAATTTCAAGAACATCCTAAATGCCTGTCCTGACCTATATGATCGATGCATCGTTCTAAACGGTGTTTCCAAAGCCTATTCCATGACGGGCTGGCGTATTGGTTATGCAGCGGGTCCAGATTGGCTCATTAAGGCCATGAAAAACATCCAATCGCAAAGTACGTCAAACCCAACATCAATATCCCAAGTGGCCGCACAAGCCGCGTTGAATGGAGATCAGGCTTGTATCCAGACTATGCTAACCGCATTTAAAAGCAGACACGAATTTGTTGTGAAATCCTTAAATAGCTTTACCGGTGTTAGCTGTTTGCCCTCGGTTGGCGCGTTTTATTCTTTTCCGGATTTTAGTGAAGCCATAAAGAGCCTGGATGGTGTCAATGATGACTTGGAGTTTAGTGAATTCCTTATCAATCAAGCACGTATCGCATTAGTGCCCGGCTCTGCCTTTGGTGCTCCCAATTATATGCGCATATCCTTCGCCACCAGTATGGATAACCTCAAACGCGCCATGGAACGCTTAGGAGATGTCCTAAAATAAAAAAATAAGGATAAATCAGCCTTTTACTATTGACCATATTTTGCTGTGCAGGTAACATACGCTCCGCTTGATTGATTCCATTCCCCAGTAGCTCAGTTGGTAGAGCAGCTGACTGTTAATCAGCCTGTCCCTGGTTCGAGTCCGGGCTGGGGAGCCATATTTTCAATAACTTAATACTACATTGAAATAAACAATAACCATCCGCATCACCCCTGCATCACTGCAAAGCGTAAAAAACATTCAATTTCATTAAACGAAGATTCTTCCTATTTCCAACAATTAAAACTTGTTTGAGACACACGAATTGAGTTCTTGAAACTTAGCCTGGAAAATTGTGGCGAAAATAAAACCGGTATGGCGGCCACTCTTGATAAACCTAAAATACCTCATAGGGAAATTGGAAGATATCTAAAAGGTCATGCAATAGCTAATGTTTACGCTTATGAGAAAAGAGAGTTAACCGTTGATACTTCAATCTTTTCAGGAGAAGAAAAGATAGGGATGGGGAATATAATGAAGAACCCCAGTTAAGATTGTGTCTCTTAACTGGGGTGTTTAAGTCTATTAGACCACTTTACTCTAACTCAAATTATGGCTTAATATAAGTATAACCCAGTATTTGTAAGCGGCTGAGTTCTGCAACACCACTTGGTACGATGTCAGTTTTTTCTACGTCGAACAGATCTTTTTCATACGAGATCTTCTTGCCATTCAATGTATTGTTACATACTTTAAAAGATACACCCAAGTCTTTAAGTCCAGAAACTCTAGCTTCCATTTCTTGATTAGCATTACCCGTTTTAAGTTTGGTGTTTGCTGCTGCATCTGGGGTAAGAAGTAGAGTCAAGCCCTTGCCATGCAATACAACCTTTGCATCCAGGTTTTTAGCACCAACGGCTTTAATGTGGTTGTTAATATTGCGAAGTGCGCCGGCTTGTGCTTTCGGATTATCATAATTTATGTGATAAACAACCTTCTGCTTCCCGTATCCGTCGTCGCCCGCAAAAACACTGTTTGCACTAAATACTGCCAGACTTATCATTGCTACAATTAGTAAATTAATAGATTTCATCTTTTACTCCCGCCTATATTATTGGAATGTTTTAATTATAAGGTTTGAGCCTATCTCATAATGCTTACAGGTAAAATTGGGGTGATTATCTAGTCATGTTAGGGTTTACCCTAAAAATGACGCAATAACTAAATGGTTAATTATGTTGAACTTTAGTCAAAACACCCCGGCATTAACACTACTTATTACTGGAAGTCATTATTGTCTTCATCTGTAAGCAGTGTTTTTATTATCAAGTCGGAAAGAGATTCCGCTTGCATCTTTGTCATTAAATTAGCGCGATGTACTTCAATTGTTTTAATACTTATATCAAGTTCTTTGGCAAGACGTTTGTTTGATTTACCCGCCACAACACCCTCTAATACCTGTTTCTCACGTTTAGTCAGTTTTGAAAGCCTTTCTTCGGCCTTTTGCCGACGCAGATCCCTCTTCGTTAGATTTTGGCAATGTTCTATCGCCCGCTGGATACGTTCGATAAGCAACTGATCATTAAACGGCTTTTCAATAAAGTCGAAAGCCCCAGCCTTCAAGGCACGAATCGCCATAGGAACATCTGCATGGCCTGTAATAATAATAATAGGTAGCCTGAAACCCTTGGCCATCAATTGTTCCTGTAAATCCAGGCCGCTGATTTCCGGCATACGCACATCAAGTATCAAGCATCCTGAACCACACTCCCGATACGCTTGTAGAAACTCACTAGGTGAAGCATATGTTTGTACGCGCTGACCCACAGATTCAATTAACCATGTCAAGGAATGGCGTACAGAAGGATCATCATCCACAATATACACGGTGTTTTCGCTCTCACTCATTTGCCAACCACTGCCTGCAATGTAAAACTGACTTTAGTCGTATTATCCGACGTCATGCTCGCCTGCATGCTTCCTCCATGTGATTCGATTATAGTTCGGCTAATCGACAATCCCATGCCCATACCTTCTTTTTTTGTAGAAAAAAATGGCTCGAAAACCTGTTCGCTATCCGGCAGACCTTCTCCATTGTCCTCCACTGATACTTGCAGTTTGGAAGTTGTCAGCATCTCAGAGGCAAGCACGATATTTCTATCATCACGACTAACCTGTTTCAAAGCATCTATGGCATTTCGTAGAAGATTAATCAGTACTTGTTCTATCTGAATCGGATCCACTTCAACATCCAATAATGCTTCCGGTATTTTTTTCAACACACTAATATGGTTTTCATGAATCTCACCCGACATCAACTCCAGTACGCGATCAATCAATGGCTTTATGGCAATTCGTGAACGCGTGAATTCCTCCTTGCTCACCAGTCGTTTTAGACGCCTAATAATTTTGGCTGCCCGTTCTGCTTCACCAGCAGTATTGTTCAGAACCTCTGGCAACTCGTCCATGGTCAGCTTATCGGCATTTAATCTTCGTATACTACCCCTCGTATAATTCACTATGGCAGTTAATGGTTGATTCAACTCATGGGCCATGCTAGAGGCCAGCTCCCCCATGGTGCTCAATCTTAAGACGTGAGCCAGTTCCTGTGTACGTTTTTGTGACTGTTCCCCTGCTCTTTGTCTGTCAATCTCCCATCCTATCCAATCCGCAATAAGTTGTACTATATCGGTATCAAAATCTGTAAATTCCGGTTCCCTTGCTATCTTAGCCACAAATGACACCGTTCCATATCGTTCTCCGCCAACTTGTACACAGGCACCCAGATAGGAACCCCAACCAATACGTTCAAGACAACGGCTGCCATGCCAGTTAGAATTCGCTACATTTGCGATACTTACAGGTTGACAAATATTCAGCAAATTATCGCAGAAAGTCTCACCTACTTTTAGTTGCATTAACGTATCTGAATTTTGCTGTGCCGAAACCACGCTTATTATTTCTTTGCCGCCTTCCTCGACAACGGATAGCATTCCTAAACCCAATCCGAAGTGGTTACACCCTGATTCCAACAGAGAAATAATCTTTGTTTCAAAAGGTGTATCTACTGCAGAGATTATATAATGGAGTTTCCTTAAAGTTTGGTCACTGTGACGTAATGCTTGTTCGGCATTCTTACGAGCAATGATATCTTGTTCTAATAAGAGATTTACATTTCGAAGATCAATTGTACGGGCAGATACCTCTTGCTCGAGATTATCACGATGTATCGATAGTTCATGTTGTGCTTTTTTTCTCTGACTGATCTCGCCACGCAACACTTGTTGTGTCGATACCAGATTCCTGTTAGATCGCATTACATAAGCTGTTGCCAAGGTGAGAATAAGTATGAGCGATAAACTTCCTACAAACCAACCCCAGTAGTGTTTTAAAAGTATCAGTAGCGAAACCTTCTCTGGCGTGTATGGGCCAATGCGTAATTCACGCATTAAGTCATGCACCGGATTATAGTCTAGCGGTATAGTCCACGAAATATTGTTCAATTCATGTTCGTCTGATAGCAGCGCCACCATTATCCGCTCCGCCAATTTACCGGAAATTCTGTTTGTTTTGGCGAGAGGCCATTCCGGATATAGTCGGGTACTGAGCAATGACTTAAATCCTGGGATAGATTGACGATTGAGGATTCGAAAATCTTCCAATTTAATTCGTCCTTCAGATGCCATTTGTTCCAATACACCAGTTCTAACGGTTCCTGCATCTGAGATTCCTTTAAGAACAGACGTTACAATATCGTCCTGGGGGAAACCGAGAAAATCCAATCGAGATATGTCCTTAAAAGGATCAATACCCTCGGCCTGAAGCTCCCTCCACGCCATTTGGAATCCACCAAACGCTCGCTTGCTCACAGCCGCAAAACTTTTACCTTTCAGATCTTCAAGGGTACGGATGTCGGTTCTACTCTGATGAACTATTATTACTGCCCCAAATAGAGTTTTCTCGCCTTCCACCTCTCCTTTTTTAATAGTTGCTATACGTGCCACCCTGTATTTACTTTCCAACAGTACATAGTGGCCCGGGTTTGTCAGAACCAGATCAACTTCCCCCCCAGCCACTGCGTTAGTTAATGAAGGCATATCGTAAGGTGTTATCTTGAAACGAAATTCCGGTATGGATTGGGAAAGCTGTTCGACAAGCGGTGCCCATTGGGCGCGAGCTACTGCATCACCACGGTAAGCCAGGACACCGATACTCACGATGTCGTCCGCTAGAATAACTCCCGGTATCCAAGAAGTTAGAAACAATACTGCAAGCATACAAAATTTTATTGTTGACATCCTTGGCATTATTACCGACTTGAATGTAATTTACCATGATATAAGGCACAGAAAACAGGTGATGCGATGATATAGAGGACATTCAATATGCTTGCGCTACTAATCAAATTTCTTACCACTGCTAAATATTCTGGTACCACCTGGTATTCCGGAAGCGGATATACACAGTAATTTTCCTAATACCTGTCCACTTTTTAGTGAAATGGATGACACGTTGCTTTTATGATAATCTAATAACATGCACAGATATGTAGTGAATACTTACAAGATTCACTGTATAAATTGCAACCTATCACTATAACTTGTTGTATTATAATGCTTATAATAAAATACTTTGGATCGACATTTATTTTCTGTTGTTTAGTTTATGTTTCCGCGTCCTATGCTGCAGTGGAAAATCAGCTGCCCCCCACCACCATCAGCGAAGATATCGATGAGCTCTACAATACCCAGACGGCTTATGGTGAAACGTCTGTTGTCGATGATGATATCGACGAAGAAGAAAAACTGTCTGCTGAAGAAATGGCTGAGCAATATAAAAACGGTCGTATGGCCTTTCTTTTTGGACAATACAAATTGGCTTACAAGATTTGGTTACCGTTAGCCGAGGAAGGTTACGCTGATGCTCAGGCAACCCTCGGTTGGATGTATCATGCGGACAAAGGGGCTAAAAAAAGTCTAAACCAAGCTTATTACTGGTACAAAAAGGCGGCTAAACAAGGACATCTAATCGCGCAAAATAATGTTGGAGTGTTTCACGAGCAAGGCTTGGGTGGCGCTCGAAAAAGCACGACAGAAGCTGCAAAATGGTATCGTGAATCGGCTGATTTAGGGTACTCCTATGCACAATACAATTTAGGGATACTGTATAAAGACGGTCGTGGGGTTAAAAAAAATAAGAATGAAGCCATTTATTGGCTACAAATCGCCGCCTTGCAGGGTGTAAAACAGGCCCAAGATACTTTGAATCAATTTGGAAAGAACGCACCTAGTCATAAAAAATCAAAACCCATTCAGGAACCTCTTTGGAGCAAGCAGGGGAAAAATTTTCGCCAACATAATTTTGCTAAACTGAATAAACACACAAAGCCGAGAAAACCGGTTTTTAAAAATGATTGGGTCCTGAAACAAAACCCCAAAAACTATACCCTACAAATTGCCAGTGGCGACAATCTCGACATCCTATTGCAACTGACTACAGCCTTCCCACCTAAGATAGAAGCCGCAATTTTCGAATCAAACGTAAAAGGCAAAAAAGTATACGGATTATTATATGGTAAATTTCCTGACGAAAAGCTAGCCCAGGAGAAAGCAAAAAATCTACCGGATAAGTTACAAAAATGGAAGCCGTGGATTAGAAAATTTGGCGATATTCATTCAAAATTAAAATAGTAAGCATACCCTAGAGTATAAATAGCTTATTTTCCTTCTTTAATAAATTGCTGTTTTTGTTGTTGAGCAACGTCTAACAGAATATTCCATTTTTCACGTAAGTTATCTGCAGGAGAGTCTACGGTTTTTAGTTTTTTAAATTCCCCGTTTAAATTTTCCAAGCTCATAACACCCGCAGGTACTCCCTTGGGAAACGAGCAGTCGCCGGTAAAGATTAAACGCCCTACGATATCTACACCAGAGATGAAGGACTGTATTGTTTGTATATACATATCTATAAAAAGCAAAGGATTAGGAAAGTTTTTACTTTGTTTATTAAGTACTTGCGCCCATTCCTCAACCTGCTCACTACCAAATATATAACCATCAAGATGCTCCATTCCCACAACAATGATCTTATCTGGCTGCAGTATGACGTAATCGATGAAATAATAACCATATAATCCATCAGACAATATTATATTGCGTGCATAATCGATACAATTGTCCTTTACACATTGCTCGACCATTCGGTCCTCTGGTGATCTTCTGGTTTTTATAACGAACCAAATCAACGCAACTACGACAACTACTGAGGCTGAAATCCCCAGGGCCATCCAAAAAAAGCTTCCATTACTAATAAGCTGATCAAAATCTCTATTAGGCATACGACTACTTTACCGACTGAACATTCAAAATATATACTTATTACTTATAAAGAATAAAAAATATATCATATTTGTTTAATATTTAAACCGTTATACGGTGTATTCAACTAATTTCTTTGATAATATATGATTAGTGACTAATTTTTATAAAATTTTTTGTCACTCCAGTGTATAAATGATAACTTAAGAACTGATTAAATTCGACGATTATTTAACGTCACTTGTTTCTTATTTATACCCTGTGATGTTATGTTGTTACTTCTGATTATGTTTACTTTCCTTAAGTAATTGCTGCTTGTACAGAATTATCGACCAAACCTAGAACAATTTGACTAAATTATCACCAATTTGGCTTGCGGTGAAATATCGGGGTGTATAATTATCTGCAGTATGCTCAGGCACAGCCTAAAATTACTGTCATCCGCTTGGAATAAGCGTTTAATCTAGAGTGTTAATCTATTGAAATCGCGTTTTTAGTCGATAAGTTTAAGTTAGGTAAATTGAGGTAAAGTATGCAGGGAATGAGTCCATTGATGTTGGTTATTGTGACAGTTGTCACACTATGGATATTCGGGAAGTTTTTGGCACGCGCCAGCGTTAAGATAGACGCAACAAACCCAAAAAAGCAAATTCGAGGCATTAAAATTGGAAACCAGCTCCATGTAGTTGGTCTTAATGATGTAAGCTTAGAATTATTAAAAGATATACTAATAAGTAAAGATATAAAAAGGTTGTCTTTTTTTGTCTCCTTTTACAAACCAACGTTTGTAGAGTTGGAAGAATCTGTCACTACGCTGCGAACGCGTTTTAATTCTTTTCTAGGGAAACCCATCAAAGAATCCAGTGAAATCGAAAAAATAGCCGCTGCCAACCGTGTATTGATATCTGACCAACCTAAGCGTTATAACTTTGGAGCGTTAAATAGAGCAGAGCTAAGGCAACTTTATCAATTTGAGTCCAAAAATCAGAGACAAATTAACTATGATTTTATTACCAAGTTTGGTGGTAATGACGATTTCATGGATCAATTTAGGTTATTTAATGAGCTAAAGCGTGGCGCTCAATTTGCTCAATATATACCTAAAGAAAGTAAACATCGGTCCACCTTAGAGTCACTGGTAAAATCAGGACTGGTTCTACAAGGTCGAAAAATTGAATTACAGGATCGATTGTCGGTCTTAACTATTTCCCAGCTAAAAGATATTGCCCAAGAACTCAAAATAAGTGTCGACTTCAAGAGTAAAGATGAAGCCTTAGAAACCATTGCAAAATTGCCCGGCTCGTCTGTTCGTTTGGCAATGATTCACGATATGGATGATATATTCTTAGTTTTGCCTGAAACCTTCAACGTAAAAGAAATCGAAGACGAATGGTCGGTATTCTCAACCTATGCTAAATTAATTGCGGGTTTTGACAACGAAGAGTTGAATTTAGGCAATAATACATTGTTAGCAGATGACTTAACATAAACTTCCTGCGGGCCTTTCCTAACTATAAATAACCATCAAATAAACCTATTATCTAATTCAAAAATAAATCAAAGGTAACCCAACTAATGCACTTACAACCAGAAACTGTACATAAGGCTTTTGAATGGAAGCGGTCTAAAGAAATACCTTCCTTAAATATTGTAATAGAAGAATATAGCCATAATGTTACAGGTGCTCTCCACTACCATCTCTGTTCGGAAAACACGGAGAATGTATTTTTAGTTGCGCAACGCACGGTACCAATGGACTCTAAGGGCGTCGCCCATATTTTAGAACACACTGCCTTGTGTGGTAGCAAAAGGTATCCGGTACGCGATCCCTTTTTTATGATGATTAGGCGATCTCTCAATACCTTTATGAATGCCTTTACCAGCAGTGATTGGACGGCCTATCCTTTTGCTAGCCAAAACAAGAAAGACTTCAACAATTTGCTCGACGTTTATCTGGACGCGGTGTTTTTTTCTAACTTAAATGAACTTGATTTTCTACAGGAAGGACATCGACTAGAATTTGAAAAATCGGATGACCCGAACTCCAACCTGGTCTACAAAGGTGTCGTCTATAATGAAATGAAAGGTGCAATGGGTCAGCCTGTGAGTCTATTATGGCAAACCCTGACTAAGTATTTATTCCCAACCACAACTTATCATTTTAATAGTGGCGGCGATCCAGTCGATATTCCAAGTCTAAGCTATCAGGAGTTAGTGGATTTTTATAAAACGCATTACCACCCTAGTAATTCCATTTTTATGACTTTTGGCGATATTCCGGCCATTGAACACCACGAAAAAATGGAATCATTGGCCTTATGGAAATTTGAGAAACTGGATACCACTATTTCGGTACCTAATGAACGCAGGCTAATTGCCCCTATCAACATAGAAGAATACTACCCACTTGATGAGGGTGAGCAAACAGGCGATAAAACTCACATTACATTAGGTTGGTTGTTATGTGAAAGTGCCAATCTCGAAAATCAATTAAAACTGCACTTATTATCGGGCGTCTTACTGGATAATAGCGCCTCACCACTAAGGCAGGCGCTAGAAACGACTAACTTGGGTAGCTCCCCTTCTCCCTTATGCGGTCTTTCAGATTCAAACCGTGAAATGATTTTTATGTGTGGTTTAGAAGGTTCAAAACCAGAAAATGCGATTAAAGTGAAAGAACTGGTATTTGACGTTTTTAAAGAGGTGTTAGATAAAGGTATATCTCAAGAGCAAATTGATGCCGTCTTGCATCAATTGGAGTTAGAACAACGCGAAGTAAATGGTGGTGGCTACCCCTATGGCCTCCAAGTAATATTAGATTGTTTACCCAGTGCCATTCATCGTGGTGACCCCTTTAGCATTCTTGATATCGACGCCGCGCTTGAAAAACTGCGCAATGAGGCCAAAGATCCGCAGTTCATAAAAGATCTCGTAAAGTCATATTTGCTTGATAATTCCCATTGCGTTCGTTTAACTATGATTCCAGATTCAGAGTATAACCAACGTCAAGAAGCCGCCGAGAAAGCTACACTTGCAAATATCAAACTACATTTGAGTGAAGAAAATAAACAATCCATTGTTGATCAAAGTCAGTCTTTGGCTGAACGGCAAATGCAAAAAGATGACGAAGAAATACTGCCAAAAGTGGGTATAGAAGATGTACCCGAAACAATGCATATCGCCGAAATGAAAAATGTTAATAAAGGAACCTTTCCGACGTCTTATTTTGACACAGCAACAAATGGTTTGATATATCAACAATTGGTTGTTGATATGCCTGATCTGGACGATAAATTACTAGCAGTGCTACCCTACTATACGACGTGTATCACCGAATTGGGTTGTGGTGAAAAAGACTATTTGCAAATGCAAGCCCTGCAATCCAGTGTTAGCGGTGGTATAAGCGCCTACACAACGCTGAGAAGTGATATAAATGACGTACAAAAATTCTCTGGACATCTGTTCTTATCAAGTAAGGCCTTAAAACGCAATCAAGCAGCCATGATTGATCTCACCTATGAAACGCTGCAAAACGTTCGCTTCGATGAACTGGAACGTATACGAGAACTCATGGCCCAAACCCGAGCACATCGTGAACAAAGTGTTATGGGTAATGGCCATGGTCTCGCAATGAGTGCCGCTTCGGCCGGATTAAGTCCCGTTGCGGCTATTAAACACAAATTAAGCGGGCTACTCGGTATCCATGCAATAAAAGCCATAGATGAAACGCTTGACGACACAAAATCCCTGGAAGAATTAGCAGCAAGTTTACAGGAAATACACACACGAATTCTTGCCGCGCCTCTGCAGTTTCTGGCCATAGCCGAAGCGGATCAATATGACCAATTTATATCAGATATAGACAAACGTTGGTCGCAGATTGATTCTCACAATAAAGAATATAAAGCATTTTCCTATCCCCATGTACAACAACAAATAAAACAATGTTGGGTTACCAGTACTCCTGTAAATTTTTGTTCAAAAGCTTATGCTACCGTAGCCGCCGAGCACAAAGATGCACCGGCACTAGCGGTATTAGCCGGATTTCTCCGCAATGGCTATTTACATAGAAGTGTTAGAGAGCAAGGTGGCGCTTACGGCGGAGGCGCAAGTTATCTTTCTGATATTGCCGCCTTTCGATTTTACTCCTATCGAGATCCCAGATTAGAAGATACTCTAAACGATTTTGACCAATCCATAGAATGGCTCATGACGGAAAAACACGAATGGAGTCAACTCGAAGAAGCCATTTTGGGCGTTATCAGCGGAATTGACAAACCCAGCTCACCCTCGGGAGAAGCAAAGGATGCCTTTATAAACCAACTTTACGGACGTTCGCCGGAACAAAGACAAGCTTATCGTTCACGCATATTGAAAGTCACATTAGAAGACCTAAAACGAGTCGGCGGCACTTATTTTAAACCCGAATCAGCCAACACCGCTGTTATCAGCAATACCCATGGCGCCGAATACGCTGAAAAGAATGGATTTGAAATCATTCAGCTTTAATCCGCCTATTTTTTAAATGTGTAACTATTGAAAACTAATGTTGCGAACGTAGTTTGGAATACATTGAATGGTATGAACTGAAATCAGCCTTTATTCAAAAACCGCTATATTGATTGCCACAGTAACGGAGAGCAGAACCAGAGTAACCCACCAAAACCAGTCGCTCATTTCGTGTACTCCCAATCAGTGTTAAGATTGTTTGTAACAGTCAATGTTTTCATTTTCTATAGATCGCTTTCGCTGTTATAAATACGTTCGCGTTCTTCAACAATCGTTTCATCGAAACTCTGTTTGTGCATCTTTATTTGCTGGCTTGTTTTGCCTGTTCCAATGCCTCTGCTACTTCCGGTGGCATATAGGTTTCGTCGTGTTTGGCGAGGACTTCACTGGCCACAAATACTCCGTCTTTGCTCATACGTCCCTGTGTCACCACACCCTGCTCTTCCCGAAACAGATCAGGCAGTATCCCGACAAACTTAACCGGAACCGTTTCCGCATTATCCGTAACCAGGAAATGGACAGTCAGGCCATCGTCCAGGCGTCTGAGGCTGCCTTCCTCAACTAATCCCCCTATCCGAAATTCACGACCCTCCGGGACTTCACCTGCGTGAACTTGACTGGGGCTGAAAAAAAACACCATATTGCTGCTAAAGGCCCGTAACATCAAGGCAACTGCAACGCTCAAACCCAGTATGCTGAGGAGAACAAACCCCATTCTTTTCTGTCTAGCCTTCATTTAACTAGGTTCATAGCATTCGGTTATCAATTCTATATTCTGCAGATCGGCTGAACGAGCTTTAACGCGTTGCCGTGCCAGCCGGCGTCCTATCGTGCAGACAGCACGATCGGCTGCGTGATAGATGGCCGCGTATAAATCCACTGCGGTATCTTTGATCACAACGTCTGGCAAATGAGAGAGCACCACCTGAATGTGGCAGCGTTTGTCTGCGCCGCCGCGAGGGCCATTTATATCCGACAGCCTAACCATAACCCGTTGAATGTGTTCATCTCTCCCGCTTAACACAAGGCCCAAGCATTGTTTAACGTGGCTTAGTATGGCGTCCGTTAATGGAAAATTGCGTGCTTGAATGTCTATCTGCATCGTTGCCTCCGGCTTTAGGATTTGATGTTGATACTCGAAGATTAGGATAGGATGATTTCTAACTAAGATAAAGTCGAATATAATTGCTATAATGTTCGTATTTACCGAAGTAACGGCAGGATTATGATCAACTATAAGCATCTACACTATTTCTGGGTGGTGGCAAAAGAGGGAGGCATCGCCCGCGCTAGCGAGCGCCTGCATCTGACTCCTCAGACCATTAGTGGGCAGATTAGTCTGCTGGAAGAAAATTTGGGCGAAGACCTGTTTACCCGGGTGGGGCGTAATTTGGAAATTACGGAGACCGGGCGATTGGTATTGAGCTATGCCAACGAGATTTTTTCACTTGGGGGCGAAATTGAAGAGATGCTGCGCAATCTCCCTGGCGGGAGACCGTTAATATTTAAAGTGGGCGTAGCCGATGTTGTACCGAAGTCCATCGCCTATCGTTTGTTGGCCCCTGCGTTGCAATTGACTACGCCCGTACGAATTGTTTGCCGTGAGGGAGCCATCGACTCCCTGCTAACCGAGTTGGCCGTACATCGGATCGATTTAGTGATAGCAGACGGCCCCATCCCATCGGACGTGAACGTACGTGGCTTCAACCACCAGCTCGGCGATTGCGGCATTACTTTTTTCGCGACTCCTCAGCTGGCACACAAAATTGGAAATAACTTTCCGCACAGCCTCAGTGGGGCACCATTGCTGCTGCCAGGTGAAATGACCGTGGTACGGAGTCGTCTCATGCAGTGGTTTGATGGGCTCCATATCCACCCCCGGATTGTTGGTGAGTTTGACGATAGTGCCCTAATGAAAGCATTCGGTCAAACTGGGGCTGGGGTATTTATCGCGCCAACACCTATTTCGCCGGAGGTGGAAAAACAGTATGGTGTGGTTCGCATAGGACAGACGGATGATGTCCGTGAGCAGTTTTTCGCTATTTCCGTGGAACGCAAGATCTCCCACATTGCTGTAGCCGCGATTACAGAGACGGCGCGAGAATGGCTATTTCTGGATGCCACCAAGCCACGCAAACAAAAAAGAAGCAGGAAGAAATAATTAACGATTCATTTTTCAGTCAACTGACAGATGACTCGAAATAATGTGAATTTAATTAAGATGGGTGTCCTGAAAGATTCCCTGAAAGATTATCCTGAAAGATTCATCCTGAAAGATTCGTTAAATTTAATTGCAGAACAAACTGTGCGACCGGTTAAAAAAAGCCACTATGTTTTTGTTCGTCGGATCAGCTCGCGGTAGAAAAACAGCGGCACTCTTCAATATCTTCATCCGAATCTGTAAAAATTATAATATTATTATGCCGGAATATAGGTGCTATTTTTTGATTCAATTTTCTCTGCTGCTGAAACG
>Ga0316192_10001428_pt1 | contig 17555 bp, 23 predicted proteins | sample MerIslwburrow_MG_FD_204931 | JGI IMG/M metagenome (GOLD analysis project Ga0316192, IMG submission 204931) | Coastal sediment microbial communities from Maine, United States - Merrow Island worm burrow | ecosystem: Environmental > Aquatic > Marine > Coastal > Sediment | place: USA: Maine...
CATCAGCTGGTTCAGCTGGGTGCGGAAGATAGACTCTTTGCCAACACCGTTCATCTTCTGGATGAGAGGAGTCAGCTGTGCCAGTGAGGCTTCACCAACCTTGCGGAGGGCAGCATCCTTACTGTTGGCGAGGTGCTGAGCCTGGGTCATGGCAGAAGACATGTTGTTTACCAGGTCACCCTTGGTCTTGGTGCCCCTTGCAATCCGGTTCAAACCGGCTGCTGCAGCCCCTGTAATCGAGCTGCCAGCACGGAACATGGAGGCTACACCCTGACCTGCGCCAAAGGCACCTGCCGTGAGAAGCCCTGAGACGACCGCATTCATCGTTCTGGACTCACCCTCTACCGTGGCCTTAGATGCGCCCAAAGCCGCGCCACGCAGCCCGAGCTGTCCAGCTGTGGCCAATCCAGACCCACCTGCCGTACCCAGGAAGGCTACCAGCTCAGGAGCCAGCTGTCCGAGGTCTTCCATTCCGATGCCTTCACCATCCAGCATGTCGAATGTGTCCCTGTGGGCTGATTCCTCACGCTGAAGAGCCTCCACCTTTTCGTCCTGACCTGTGGCACCGTACCACATCTGCTTGGCACCCCTGGCAGTCTCTGTGAAGGTGCGTCCGGCACCTACCAGGAAGCGTTCACCCTTGCCCATGCCTTCTGTGGCAAAGTTCTGGTCTACGTCGATCCCCATGTCCAGGAGCTTAGCTTTGCGCTTGACCATAGCCTCTTTACGGACCTGTGGGTCCATGAACTGCACCTCAATCGCACGCTGAGCCTGCTCCCTGTTGGAAGCACCTCTTACCCGGAAAGGGACATTGTCTACTGTGATGGTAAAATCAGGCATTATTCAATTGTAATCCCGGAGAAGTCCTCGTCAGAGGTCTGTGATTGGGTATCGTCTTCTTTCTGCCCTGTGATAGCAGCACCAGTTGGTCTGCGTGCAGGCTCGACACTGAACGGAGTCAGGATGCGGTCAAACATGTCACCTTCAATGATACCGAGGTCGTCCACCAGGAGTGAGCGGTAGTCCACGATACTGTTGTCGATGTTGGTCAGGGCATTCTCCAGGCGACGAGCCTGGGAGCTGCTGTTACGTTCTCTGTCAGTCAGAGAGGAGAGGTCAGACCTTTCAGCCTTAGCCCACTTGGATGCGTTCGAGACAACCTGCTCTGTCATTACTCGTGCCAGAATCTTGGGGTCACCATTCGAGGATGCGATCATCTGAGCAGCGAAGGCTACGTCAGCGTCAGACAGACGACCCGAGGGGTCGAGAGATCGAGCCAAGACATACGCCATGTTCAAGCCCAGTCCGGCAATTGCCTGCTGGTCCTGTGCATCTGCGTTGATGTAGAACTCAGCCGTGGTCAGGGCAGACTTGATCTTTGCCATGTTGGCACCGTCATCTGCAGACTGATAGCCAGCCAGCTCAGCTGCCTTGTTCAGAGCAGCCTTACCCTCTTGCACCAGCTCATTGGTCTGTTCCATGAGGTCAGCGAAGGAGGTGTTAGCATCCGGATTGGATGCCATAATGGACACCATCCGGCCTGCCTGTCGTAGGGCATGGTCAGAAGCCTGTAGCGTCTCCAGCTTGGTGGAGAACGTGCTGTTGTTGTGGAGCTTGATGTCCGCATCATCTGCGTCACCACCACGAGCTGCCATCTCTGCGCGAGTCAGGACAACAGTGTTATCCTTCATACGTGCCTTCTCAAACTCCAGCCGAGACTCAGGATTGTTCAGGTCGAATGCCTCGTAGGAGGGATTCCCCTTAGCGTCAACAGTCTCGATGTACGTTGAGTTATTCTGCAGGTTCTCTCGCTCTTGCTCACGCTGTCTGTTCATGGACTCTGCAGCCTGGTTCCCCATGGCAGTCTCAGAACGTCGGTCAATGTTGGTCAGACGCTTACGCTCGAACCTAGCCTCGTCGATCTGGGTGATCTGGGATGCAATCTGGGATGCGGCCACAGGGTCTTGGTGCTTCACTGCTTCGTACATAGCGGACAAGCGGTCAGCCTCATAACCGAGACTACCCTTCTTGTGTACACTCGTAGCATCTACACCAGACTGCGCAGCAGTCAGTGACTTCTCTATGGTCTGGGCTTTCTTCAGCTCAGGGTTGCCAAACATGTTGGACAACTGGAAGACAATGTTCGCCTCATTCCTGGCCTGCTGGTCGGGAATCTGCGCAATCTGCTGCCGTTGTGCACTGAGCTTGGACAGAACCTCTTGCGGTGTCTGTACGTCAAAGCCTCCGAAGTCAGCCATTAGTTACCCTCCCATCCCAGCGAAGGGATTAGGTCCGAACGCTGACTCATTGATGTTAAGTCCATTGGCTCCAGTGATCTGCCCACCAGCATTGGTGCTCATATTGAAGCTAGGCTGTGCAGACTGTCCGATACCCTGGAACATCTGCCCGAAGTTCTGTGCACCACCAGCAAGACCGGAGAAGGCAGCAGCCATTGTGCTGGCTCCCTGTCCTGCGTTGATGCCTGCCATCTGTGTGCCGACTCCGAGTGCAGCATTCTGACGCTGTGCCTCGATGTCCTGTGCAAAGCCCAAGCGATCCAGAGGGATCTGGTCGATGCCTTGCCCAGCACTCATGGAGCGTAGGAAGTTGCTGAAGGCATTGTTCTCCATGCCCTGCTGTTGTCCAAGCTGGCTGCCCTGCATGTTGAAGATGCTGGCAAGCTGGCCGAACATGTTCTGCTGTGCAGTACCTTCCTGGCTGAATCTCTGCTGGTCGATGTTCTGCGAGAGTCCGGTCATGCCCTGGAAATTACTGAATGCGTTACGCATGAGAGCATCACCAGTGCTTAGCGCACCCTGGCCGATACCTGCGAGTCCTCGGGCAAGCCCGAACGCATTCTGCTGTGTGTTCCTGCCTTCCTGGAAGGAGGCAAGCTGTCGTGAAGTGTCAGCCTGGCCCAGTCCGCGTGCAAAGGCTTCAGTCTGCAGTGCTCCACCGGAGGATCCGAGTCTGCCTGTGCTGAACTGGTTCTGCTGTAGACCCTGGAACTGCCGAGCCTCTTCAGGAGCGGCTAGCTGGCGCATCAGCGACAGAGACTGTGCCTGTGCATCCTGGCCGGAGCCGATCTGGTTCATAAAGTCCGAAGACATGCCGAAGGCTTGCTGTGCAAACGGGTCAAGCTGACCCTGGATACCTGCAGCCCTACCCAAGCCAGCACCAGCCAGGTTTAGACCACCCTGTGCTCTCTGCTGTAGACCTGCGAAGAGATTCGAATTCGGATCAGTCTGTTGACCAGCCACACCCTGTGCCATGCCGATAGTGTCCTGCAAGCCCTGGGTCATGTTGGTGCCTACGCGGCTACCGAACATGCTACCGAATGCATCAGTCTGGTCCCGTTGACCCTGGAGCCTGGAACCAAGCTGCGTATTGATCTGACCAGTCTCAGCATTGAACGAGCCGAAGGGACCGTCACCACCAGCAGAGCCGAAGGAGAAGTCTCGAAGCGCACCTTCCTGCAGCTGTGCATTGGCACGCTTGTTCTGTTTTGCCTGATCCCGGCCAGCCTTGATGCTGGCACCAGCCGAAGCTGCCATGGATCCTGCTGCGATTACGCCAGCTGTTACTGCTGCCATTATAGTTCCTTGATGTAGGTTGTCTCTGCCGGGCTATACCCGACCTTTTCGTATAGGGGTCCGACGTTCATGCTGTGGTCCATTGAAATCATTGAAATGTAATCACAGCCTCTCCGCTTCGCTATCCGCTCAGCCTTGTCCAGGAGGGCTAGCCCAGCACGCTGACCACGATACTGAGGGTCCACGTACCAGGCCAGCTCACCTGCAATCTTTTTGTCTAGGTTGAATACGAATGGTGAGACGACAATCAGGGCAAAGCCTCTGATCTTCTTCTCATCATCCTCGACGACAAGGACAAACCCTGCGTCTTCGTTTATCAACCCATTGAGCAGGAAGCAGACAGACTGCTTGCAGTACTCTTCTTTCAGCTCTTGCCGGAACCATGTCAGTTCCCAGAACTTTTCTCCCCAGGTGACCAGATCCGGAATGTCGTCAATTACTGCGAATCTGATTTTAGCCATTGGGAACGTCCAGGAAGGCAACCAGTACCAATCTCCCATCGTTCACGTCGCTTCCAAACCCACCGACAGGCTCTGCCCTGTGCATTCGCTTGCTCTCGTAGGTCACTGCCTTGTTGCGCTCCATCCCGAATAACTTCGTGATAACCCACGAGTCGTATCGGTTCGTGTCTCTTTCCCATACTTCCATCTCACCGTTGGTCCATGGGTCCTGGTGTAGTCCACCGACTGTGCGGTGCTTCAACAGGGATGTTCCGGCTTCCGGCCAATGCGGAGGAGCATCCTGGAAGTAGCAAATGAACGTGTACTTGCCCATGGCTGTATCTGTGTGTGCCTGGTGCGGTGCCTTGACAAGCTCCTCACCTCGATGCGTTAGACGGAAGAAGATGGTCTTAGCCTCCAGCTCCCGGCCCCACGCATTGCTGCACCTCTTCTCGACGTGCTTCTTTATCCATTCCGGAACCTCATCGCTAATACCAGGATAGGTCACCCCATCAGCTGGGTTCACAATCTCCCTATACTCCAGTTCCCTGGCAAAGTTGTTTAGTGATTCGAATTCAGGAAAAAACTTTCTTAGCTCGTGCATGATATCCTCCCCCCATGCTGTTTATGGTGTTCCGTCTACCGTCAATGTGTATGCCCCTGACGCTACAACTGGTGTTCCACTTGGGCTTAATGACAGGGATAGCACCCCGGCAGCACTACGAGATATCCTGCTCGACACGTCAAGTGCAACCCAGTGTACGCTCGTAAGTCCAGTCCACGCACCGAGAACGTGCCCCTCAGTCGTGGGAGTGTGCGTACCCGTATCAGTGAACTGGAAGTAGTAGGTGTCGTCACCTGCTGCTGAGATTGGGTCAATCCAGTCGCGCAGGTAGACCAGAAGCCCAGCTACCTTCCTGTACAGCTCACCCGTGCTTCGGATCTGAGCCATTGCGTGTGCGTCACTATCCTGGAAATCAACAGACGTTATGGCCAGGCTATTGTAGGTGATCTTCTGCCTCTGTGCAGCAGCCGCGGCTGTAAGCAGAGCCATGATGCTCATTATGCAGTGTCTCCGTACAGTGCCCAGGTGTTAGCAGCGATGCACACCAGCGTGATTACACTGTTGGTTGTGCGAGTCGCAACCTCTGAGCCTGCAGATTCGATTGTGGCAGTACCAGCAATTGTAACCTGACCTGCGCCAGTCTGTTTAATGACCAGGATATTGCCTACGTCACCGACACCGCTGTTCAGTGTGACAGTGACAGCCGTAGCGAAGTCATACTCGATGAAGCAGTTCATGTCGGTCTGTGCAATCGTATCACTTGCAGCTGCGACAGTCAGGATCTTGATGCCAGCCTCGTCGTAGGGCTGCAGCTTCAGCGTGCCTGCGTCAGAGACGAGGTAGGAGTCAGCAGCCTGGTCCATGCCAGAGCTGGTAAGCTCAGCCAGTGAGGACATATCGAAGGTGAACGTGCCCGAAGAGATGTTGACAGGCTGTCCGGCAGCTGCCGTGACATCAGTCAGTCCCAAGATGTCAGTAGCAATACTGATACCATTACCGACGTTGACAGAGAGGACACCTGCAGCGTGTGCAAGTCCGTCACCAGCGACCGCAGCTGCGAGAGACAGTGAGGTGGTGGTAATGTCCAAGCCGGTGCCAATGTCCAGCCAAGCCATTGCGCCTGCACTGTCATCCCAGAACATGATGCGGTCATCATTGGGATCTTCCAGGTCACCGATACCGAGGTGCTCCAGGCGAATTGTTGCACCGGAGAACTCAAGACCATCACCCATGGTGAAGCCGATGACAGCACCAGCTGAATCATCCCAGCCAAGCAGCGTGTCTACGTTAGGGTCTGCGAGAGCCTGAATGTCCTCCAGCATGCCACCGTTGTCTGACAGGATGTTACTAACCTGCAGGGGTGACATGAGCACTGTATCAAGCAGCATGGCTTGAGCCTGAGCAAGAGATGCGATGTCGTTCGAGTCGTACTTCGATGCAATAGCAGTCGAGAGTGCACTGAACTCACCGTCAAAGTCGGCTCCCAGGATGATCTTCTCGGAATCACCTGTGGTCAAGCCATCCTTTACGGAGAAGTCTGTAATCTGGGTATAGTCGGACATATTAAGCTAGCCTTCCAATTTTTGCAAACAGCTCTAGCTGCTGCAATGCGAATGTTCCTGTGATATCCCCCTCGATAGCAAAGCGGAAGTACTGTGCCGACTCGCTTGCGTTGATCTTGATAATGCGTAGTGACAGGCCACCGGAGAATTCTCCAATGCCAAACTCTGCGATGCCAAACTCTGAGCCACCGTCACCAGTGACAGATCTGGTCTTTGACTTGAAATTGTTCTCGAAGTCTGTACCCCACTTGAATAGGATGTCGGCTTCGTCCTGTACGAAGAGGATAGCACTCATTCTCTTCAGGATCTTCAGTCTGTTGTTCAGCTGCTCACCGAAGTTGAGCCAGGGTGATTGCCACTTGAAGCGGAAGGTAGCACCGTCGTCGTCATTACCACCGTACAGTCCTACTCCCTGGAGGACACCCAGGAGGATGTCTTCGTTGTCACGCACACACCAGGCACTGGGTGCCAGTGTCCAGTTGGTGACAGGAGCCAGCTCATTGCGCTCCTCGTCCTGGTACTTGTAGCGTTGGTCGAGCACCCATGTGCGCCCAGAGACAGGGAAGGTGATACCGTACACACCGATCTCGGGGCTGTAGAATGAGCGAATAGCCAAAGGGTCTTCAGACCGTGCGTCACCAAGGAGCTGCGAACGAACCTTCAATGACTGGTTGGTCAGTGGGTTCGACTTGTCAATGATGAGCCTGGCCAGCGACTGTACTCCGTTCCTGGAAAGGAAGAGCAAGTCACTCTCACCGACAGGCTGCACAGACCATTGGGACATGCAGCCGGTTCCGGTGATAATGTCTGATACATAAATGTTGGAAGGGTCGACACCGATTGCGGAGCCTGCACCGTCCGTGATGAAGATAACGTGATTGTTACCGAAGACAATCAAGCCAGCATTGAATGCAGCGATTGCCTTAATGCTGTCAGTGCCAGCAGTCCAGATGTTGGAGAAGTCGATGCTACCTGCACCCACTCCACCCCAGTCTGTCTCGTCGAGCAGACCGCTGTAATTGATTGTTACACCGTCAGCTGCTACAGCCCAGACACGACCGTATGCACATAGTGCGATACCGTTTGTGACAGCGGGTGCTGTGCCAGACGATTCGACCACCGTTGCAAAGGTGCCTGTACCTGAATAGACAATAGGCTTCTGACCGTCGATGAAGCCGATAACCTTGTCATTGAAGTTCTGAAACCACCAATTGCCAGACGTGTCAGTAACAACACCGGAAATATCATTGCCTTCAGGATCAATGATAGAATCAGCAATACCACCATCCCATGAACACACAAGGCTTCGAGTACCATCTCCCTTTCTATATTCGTGAATTGAGAGTACGTCGACTGCAGGAGTGATTGAAGTCGTTGTCTGATCGGTATATCCGGCACGGGCTGATAGCCTCCCTACTGAGTCAAGGAGGCAGTTCTGTGCCTCGGTGGCAAAGACAGGAGGCAGGACCGAACCTGATTGCGCTGAGTTAATTCCACGGAAACCCGGAGCAACCAGGTCGATCATTTGTGCTTGTGCAGTCACTAGACTGGCACCAGCTGGTATTCACCTTGCTCTGCTGCATCTCGTGCAACAGCCGCTCCCAGGATGCGATCAAACACTTCCTGGTTAAACAATCCTCGTACTCCCAGCTCCTCGCCACGCTCTTCGAGCGCATACCAGATTGCTCCAGCTTCGATAGGACGTGCCGGGATTTTAATGGTTGTATCGAGCATATCAGCATCCAGGGTTACCTGGGGGTTAATCGTATATACTCTAACAGTGCGAGTGTCGGTTGGGGTGGGATAGACCTGGAGAGCCATCGCATTCTCTCCGGAGTTATCCATGGCAAAGTAGCTGGGATCACCTCCGTTTGACGTTTCCATCTCCCTGCGCCTCAACAGCTCAGCCATGTCGATCTCTCGTAGACGGTAGGGATTCGTGGAGTCCGTAATGTCAAAAACGAGCGCACGCTCTTCCCCTGCGATCTCATCTTGGACCCGGAGGATGCGTGAACGCTCGTTTGCGTTCGTGAATGCAGCACTGGAGACAGACGCAAAGGTCAAGTCTTCACTTGACCTCAGCGCACGCCAGTTGTGCTGGTCTTCACAAATTTCTTTGATCTGGTTGATGAACAGACCGAGCAGGAGATGATACTCGTCGGTGATCTCTGCAGTAGCACCAGAAATCTGATCTTCTCGCAAAGCGATGAGTACGTTATTCAGCAGGTTCCGGTACGTCGTCGCCACTCGATTCTTCCTCTTTAATAAATTCTTCCAGTTTGATGCAAAGCGACAGGACCTGCTTCTGGACTGCGATGCCCTGCACTGGAACCTTGTCCAGTGTCGCAAGAATCATGTGTGCTTCTGCTTTGGTAATCTTCATGCTATCCCCCTGTGTTACTTATCGTTCGTGGTTCTTTTTGTTCCCGCCCCCTACGCTTCCACCACCTGGTGTACCGCGGACTCGGACCTTCTTCTCAGGCTTCTGGAACTTCACATACCCGAGCCTATTGCCCAAGAACACAAAGAACAGTGCCAGTAATACTCCACCTAGCATTTCCATCTTCTCTTCCCTCTTCAGTTATTTTACACGGCTGCCAATTGGACAGTCGTGCCGTTAATGTGTACAAACATGGCCGTGGTCGTAACCCAGATGTCACCGTTCTCAGGTGTCGTGGGTGCGGTGCCAGGGACAATCTTAAATCCACTCTCTGTAGAGTCGGAAGCCTGGTTGGCTACCAGCTTACAGTCGACCTCCATCACGGCAAAGCCACCACCAACCTCGAAGGTCAGGGTGGCATTCGGGAATGGTGTGAGCTGCACAATGTTGCTTGTGCCAGACATGCTGAGTCTAACTCTGTCAGAAGAGGAAGTGTCAGTCAGCCGCAGACCTGTATTGTTGATGAGCCGTAGATCGTTGGAGGTGTCGACCTGGATCAGAGTCCCTTCCATAGTCAGGGAATTCTGAATGGTCTGCGTACCACCGAATAAATCTTTCTGGACGTAAAAGCTGTCGTAGTCGGTCCTGTCTGCTAACACTGCACCCGAGCGTCCCTCGAATGTGGTTACGCCAGCAACTGGTGTCTCCCAGGCTACGCCTCCAAGACCATCTGATGTCAGTACCTGCCCATCTGTGGACGCTCCAGCGTCGATGTCTGCTGCGGTGACTACAGAGAGCTTAGCATTCAGTGCAGACTGCAAATCAGTTTGATTCGACAGTGTGCCTGTGATGCCTCCCCAGGCTGCACCGCTACCACCACCAAGCTCCAGGACCTCGATCCTCTTCAGGGCGTTAAGTGGTGCATATCTACGTTCTCTCATTGTTTCCCTTCTCTTTGTTCACTATCTGCATCTGTTCACGTTGCGTGTACAACAGCAAATAATGAACAAGGAAAAAGGAAAGGGGGCTAACGCTTTCAAGCTATCATGCCCCCAATCCAGGGGGGTCGTTTACGTAGTCGGAACTACGAACGGGATGACGCTGTCGTCGCGCAACAGCTTGACACCGTAGATGGTATCTGTAACGAACAGATCACCCAGGTACTCAAGTTTGCTCTGCGACTGCGACCGTACACCCAGCTGCTCTACGAAGACGAGAGCGTCTTCCTGGAACATGTAGCCAAGTGCATTGTCAGCGGTGCCAGCACTATCCTGCACCAAAGGCAGGTTCGTGGTGACGTAGAAGTCAACGCCATAAGCGTCTCCTACCATGCCGTTACGGATGGAGTTACCTCCGGCAGCCTCACCAACGAATTGCGTTTCAGTGAAACGGGCAGTACCCAGGAGGTCCTGCTTGACAATCGTCGGAACGATGCAATGACGACCGTCCATAGGTGCGTCAGCGTCGTCGAGGAGCTTAACGAAACCGCGAAGACCGGCATCAGAGATGTCGACAGTCGTTGTCTCGTCCCACGTTGCGCCGTCACCTTCGTAGATGGTCGGGAACGTAGAAGCCGTGGTAAGCTCACCAGCTGCGTACGTCAAGGACGCACCGCTCTTGTTCATCAGTTCGACAAGGATGTCCGTGTCAACCTGCTTCGCAATTGCGTAGCCAGCGTCGTCCGTGTAGAAACGACGAAGAGACTCAAGAGCCTGAACCGAGACGATGTCTTCGATCAAACGAGAGTACTCTTTGTGCTTGTTAATGGAGATATCGACAGTAGCGTCGGTGCCAGCCTGAATGAGCGTGACCTGAGCTTCTGCACCCTTATCCGATGCGCTTCCACGCGACGGGGTCGGGACTTTGATTGTATCACCTTTCTTACCAGCGTGAGACAGTTTGCGGACGAGTCCAGCGGCAACAAGATTCTTCTTGTATGCAGCTACGACTTCATCAGACCAAATGTCAGGGATAAAGCTGGTAACTTCAGTGGTGATGATATGGTTAGTACCAAGTGCCATGATTTATTACCTTATGAGTGGTTGGGGGTTTTTGTGATTACTTGACTCGACCTTCCGAGTAAGCCTTCAGGATTTCGGCCTGAAATCCGGGATCACCGTAGACGTGAGGCTTGCGGAGCTTTAGCTCAATCAAGTCTGCGCGTCGATAGATTTTCCCGCTTGACGTGCTGCCTTCACTGGCAGCAGATTCGAGTGAGACTTGTTTGGCTGCAGTCCGTGCTTCCTGCTCTACAGAGTCCGTAGAGGGAGCCGATGTCTTGGCTTCCGCTTTGTACTCCTGGAGCAGCGCATCAGCTGCGTCCCAATCACCCTGGGCAGCTAGAGCAGCTGCCTTGCTACGGATTGGGGTTGCCGTTGCCCAAGTTCTAAACTCGTCTGACTGTCCCGTCTCCATGAAGTCAGGATGCTTCTGCATAAACTTGTCAGCTTGCAGCTTGGCTTCCATCTGAGACAGCCTGTCGTCGTAGGTAGACCGAATCCGGGCTTCTCGTTCAGCTAAATAGCTGTCCAAAGCCTGTGTCGGATCGTTGAGTAATTGTGCTGGGTCCACTGTAGGCAGCGGCTCCGGTGCGTTACTCTGTAAGTCAATGTCGCGTTTCAGGTCGAGCAACTGATCGGTCAGCTTGCGCTGGGTGCCGAGGTCATTTGCCATACGTCCGTATGCTGACTGAAGGTTGTTATAACTTTCGAGAATCTCTTCTGTGGTTTTGCCCTCGAACTTGGAGCCAGCGAGTGGGTCCGTATTCTCCGCAGGTTTTGCGGTGGTTTTCTCCGCAGAAGGCTTCTGTGCTGTTACTGCTTCGGTCAGGGACTTCTCAAGTCCTTCAACGTCGCCTGGATCGTTCTGTACATCAACTAAGCTAGCCATGGTAATCTCCTTGCGCCCAATCGGGTTCTGTAAGGTGATAAATGATGATACCTGTGGTATCGGTTTCGGCAGGTCTATTAGCTTCCAGCATCGCGCAGTTTATCACCGTGCTCAGCTTTGTGCTTCTGTTCCTGTTCCCGTCGTTTTTTGTGTGATTTCTCGAACCTGTCAATGAACTCTGGTCCGGCGTTTGCGCCCATAGCCATTCCAGCCCAATCGAGTTTCGGTGCTTGTAACCACACGAGTGTCGCTGTGTCTCCGCATTCGGGGCAAGGTTGCTCTTTACGGTCCTTATACGGGACCAGAAGCTCACTTACGTGACCGTCAGGGCAGCGAAAGTCGTAAACTGGCATTACTCGAAGTCCAGCTCACTGTCTTGCAGGATCTCAGCTTCGCGCTGCTCACGGTGCTCTTTTGCAATCCCTTCAAATTCCGCTAATGTGGATTCTTCCAGGTTTGCGAAGTCCGTGAACATTGTCCACTGTGCCTGCAAATTGATATACTGTTCCCAGTTCCTGCAGAACAGCATTCGATCTCTCTGTTCGTCAGCAGAGGCTTTTGCCCACTGTACAAGCTGTGCCCAGCCATCTGATGAGAACATATTCTCAAACTTGACCAGGCGATCTTTCATATCGTCCGGCAAGTATTGTAGTGATTCTGTGTCTAACATCTCTCCCCCCTATTGATTAAAACTTTTTCATGCCTTCACGAAGTTTCTGCTTGTGCGCCTTGTCTTCCGGATTCGATACACCTTCAGCATCATCAATCGCGCCGCGGGTGCCTCTGTAGTCTCGTCTGACTGTTGCAGGGCTGGAAGGCTTGCTATCCGAAGGAGGCTTCGATGGTCCACGCTTGTTCCGTGCTCTCTGTCGAGCTGCTTGCTCGTCGGCCAGGTCAAACGCTGATTTCTTCTTGTCAGGCATCTTTCTTCTTCGCAACCTCTCTCTGTCGGAGCTTCAGCTGCTCTTCTTGCAGGTCGAGACGCTTGGCAGCGATCTCATTCTGCTGCTCGAACTGATCCAGCTCTTCATTCTGAATGTCAATCTTCTGTTGTTCCTGGGTGAGCTTCACACCATCCATGATTTCCTTGTTGCCCATGGCTTTTGCTTCAGCCAGGGTAAGTCGGATATCAGCGATGAGCTTCTGATTCTCCAGGAGGCTCTGTGTAGCTTCAGCCTTCGCGGCTTCAAACTGCAGCTCTTCCATTTCCTTCTGACGTGCTTGCACTTCCGGAGGAGGAGGAGCAATCGCAGCCTCAAAGGATTGCATGACTTCAGCCTTGTTGTGGAGGCTGGACAGGTCAATCAGTCCCTTGGCAATTGTCATCTTCACTTGCGGGAAGTCTTCAGGCAGCATAGCGATGAGCTGTGTCATCTGCATTGCCTCTACCTCTCGGGCAACAATGCCCAGGGTAGGTTTCACGATGAACTCGAAGTCGGACGGGTAACGTCGCGGATCGAACTGCATCATGCGCCACATTGCCTTCTTGATGTACGGGGCAATAGCGTTGTCGTTCACCTGGCGAATCGCACGCTTGGAGCGTTTTACGAATGCGCCCATGGCAGAGGACATGTTTGAGGCAGAAGGTCCATTACCGTTGGCACCCTGGCTCGTGATAGCCGAAGCGGTGTCAAAGGCACCTGTACCCATCTGTACCATGCGCTCCATCTCTGAAGCCTGGTTGAAGGTAGCCCCATTGATCTCTCCGATCCGTACAGGACGGAGGATTTCATCTGGGTTACCCTGCGTAAGGAACAGCTTACCCGGCTTAATCTCCATCTTAAAGCCACGCGGGATGCGACCGTAGTCGACTCCCAGCATGGGAGAACTGATGTAGCCGAGAGCGTCGATACGTGCTCGCACTTCTGCGTCCAGAGCCTTCTGAGGATTGTAGCCCTTCTCAGAAACACCACGTCCCCAGAAACGACCAGGAACCTTCTCGAAAGCAAAAGCGATGATTGCACGGTCCTGCATGACGAAGGGGTTGACAATGGCTCTCAGCAACGCACCGTTGTTTGCGATGGTTACGATAGCCTCAACCTTGGGACCTTCATCAGAACCCTTGGATGTCGCCATCATAGCGTCAAGCGGGGATTCGATGTCGATAGCTGCCATCATCTCTGCTGGCACCTTGCCATGGTACTCCAGGATCTCTGTGGTGTCACTGACGTGCATCAGGGAGCCATGAGTAGCTGGGTCACCACCGTCGACTTCATTCGACTTGGGTGTAGCAGAGCCTGTGAGGTAGGGGATAGCATCTTTGCGGTAAATGCCCTGGGCAATCTTCTCCAGGATGGCATTCTGCGGCTTTTTCACTTCGTGGAAGCAGCCGAGCATCTCAGCGATGGAGCGACCAGCTGGATCCGGAATAAATTCGTCAGGGCGAATAGACTCACCGATGACCTTTACGACCTCACCCTGGGCCTGCTCAAGTTTGAGCGTCAGAGGATTACGTACGGGTCTGCGGTCGGGCAGCACTTCGACGTTCATCTTGATAATGCCCGTGCCGAAGATGGCACTGTTCAAAACAGCCTCTGCGAACACATCCTTGGTATTTACGGAGTCCAGGTCGTAGCGCAGCTGATCCCGCGCCATGAGCGCATCAGCCTTATCCTGGTCGTCGTCAACAACGTCAAACCAGGTTTCCTTGGAGAAAAGCCCTTCCTCGATCTCTGCAGTGGTCATCTCGATTGCATTCGCCAAAGCAGGTGCAATCAATCGGGATCTTTCGGACTGACGGTTACGGTCGGCTTCAGACCACTTTCCGCGCCACATGCGCCAGTATTCAGCCCACAGACGCTGGTAACCACTATTGCGGTGGTCGCGCCACTTGGTGGCCTTTGCGTTCAGCCAGGAGACGACTTCATGCCCTGGGGCCTGACTGGATCTGCGATCCTTGTCATCTGGGCTGTCTACGAGAATTTCATTCCCTTGAGTCGGTACAAGTGACATTTAGTATCCTGAGTCCAAATCCAACGGTTCCCACTCTTCGTAGTCCGCATCTGTGAAATAATTAGTAACCGCAAGCTGATCCACGTATGCGACTGCATCGAGCAAGTCGTCGTGGGACAGGGGGTCAGGGAAGTCAGCTGCTTCGGATAGGAACTCTTCGTTCCAGTCACCCTTCAGGAGCTTAATTCTGCCTCTCTCGGCTCTACCTTGAAGAGAACCAGTGATTCGGTCGATCTTCGCAGCACCACCATGCTTGAGAGCTTCTGGTGTGACGTAGCGGTTGAATCTCCGCATCTCGTCTTCCAGGTATGGTCCGATAGCGTGCATGAGTGCACCCTGCTCGATCCCTAGCCTGCACCCAGGGTTCCTGGAGACAGACTTCATAATTCGTAGGGCAACCTCGCGGGTGTCCCAGTGTCCGTACTGAATGTCCAGGATATACCAGGCTTCAGCTGTGACCAGGGTGGTTGCAATAACCGTCTGGTCTGATCGGAGCTTCTTGTTGCCATGGGCCTTGATAAACCCAGCCAGGTCGACTGTGACGTAGACATGACCGTCCGCGGCTGCAGAGGTGGCAATGTGATTGCCGTGGACATCTTTTAGGGTATTCTGCTCTACGCCTGGTAGGGTATCCACCACCTCGAACCAGTCTGGCTTGAGTACGGCACCACCACCTGAGATAAAGGAAGCCTCGATCTCCTGCTTGATAACGTCCATCGAACGATTGGATTGAGCCATCATTCGCTCAATCTCAGCAGGGTTCAGGAAGGGGTTGTCCAGGGACTTGAAGTGGAATGCTTCCCAGTCCTCGTATCCCTTGTGATTCTCCAGGGATGCCATGAAGATTTTGTAGAAGTGGTTCTTACCCTTCGGTGTTCCGATGAAGAGTGCGTCTCCCTCTACGTCCATGAGTGCTGGGTCTACAATCTCGTCCCAGACAAATGGCTTCATGTCTGCGTACTCGTCGAGCACGACGTATGAAAGCGCGATACCACGCAAAGTGTGCGGATTGTCCGCACCCTTGATGTAGATACGTCTGCCGGAGATTAACTCTATCCACCCGTCATTGACGTTCTCGCGCCGAATAAACCCACCCTGCTTCTCATAGCCCAGAACTTCGGAGAGTTTGGGCCACATGATTCGCTTAGCCTGGTCAAAGGTTGGGGCAATGTAATAAACCCCGTGCTCAACCGTCAGTGGGTACACATTACCGTTTGAGGCAGTGTGTGTGCTCTTCAGTGCCTCGATGCCCAACATAAGGGCAGCGAAGTGTGATTTGCCGAATCTACGACCAGCTGCGCATACTTTGAAGCGTGCCTTGCTGTTGTAGATCGCAGCCTGCCCTGGATGCAGGGATACTTGAAAATCCTTCATATCCCCTCCCCAGGAACAGCTTAGGTCCGGCCTTTGCCGCGGTTCGTGCTTTGGTTGTCGCCTTGACCAGACTTGCCCTGAAAATTCGGGACTCGCGGACGGTCAACTGGCTTCATGCCACCAACCATCTGTGCACCACCGGACTGATCCTGGCGTGCCTGTGCTGATTTATTTGCTCCAGTGCTCATTTTGTATCCTCTACTTCTGAGTATTCGGCATCTTCTGCCTCAATGGTTTCTGATTTTCTCCCCACGGTCACATTTTCGATAATGACCCGTACTCCACCACCATCATGCTTGACTTCTTCGTCGTCCTTAGCATTACTGACGGTTTTGTCCAAAATGAGCTTTGCAGCTCCTACAGACCCCTCGTTGATTGCCAGGTCGATCATCTTGGAGACGATCTGCTGGATCTGGTGAGGCTGTACGTTTTGCCGGATCGCAATTTCCAAGTCTTGCTTGAGAGTCGTGATCTGGTTTCGTTTGGATGGAGGTCTTCCGGATGGATTTCCAGAGACTCCTTTCGGAAACGTACCGTCTGGGTTACGTTCCGCTACCTTTTTCGTATCCCCCTTGCTCATGCCTAACCTGCAGGCACACGCTTCAGCGGTTCGACTTTGGTGCCAGCACCAGAGCCATTATCACGGCTGAGCTTACCTGTCGCGGAGCGAGCAGGGATTGAAGGGGCAGATTTACCAGTAGCCTGGCCACCACCTTTTTGGTCATTACGCCACTGTGAAGGCATAGGAGTTCTCCTGGTTGGATTGAATTTGAGGCAGACCCTACCCAGAACGGGCGCAGCTGCTGAGGGTCTGCAGTGAAGGTTATCGGTAGTTCTTCTGCATATCGTAGATGTATGCAGTGGTGTCCCTGAGAAGTTCTTCGGACTTCATGTTCATGTAAGCTAGGATGGACTCGCGTGCGTTGTTGGGCAAGCCCTGTAGGACGTGGTCATCCACCTTCATCATGTGCACGAACTTTTGGGACTGTGAGTAAATGTCGTACTCAGTCTCGACGATAGACTGTACCATGTGGTTCTGGTTAAGCATTTGGAACCATCACTTTGGGGTTTATGATAGCCCCCAGAATATCTTGGTCGATACGAGCTGCCAGTGCGGCTCCAGCTCCGTCAACATACGCTCGCATGATCTCTTTGGACCATAACTGGGCAGAGAACTCATCGAAGACGACGTAGTCGATGCTACGCCCCTGGAGCTGAACTGAGTCGACTTTATGGTTTTTACCGAGCAAAGAGCTTCTTTCCGGTGACATCTACCAGGGATTCCTGGATATAGCCTACACGGACCTCTTCACCCCTCAAAAAGCCAACTTTATGCTCTGCCCCGGCTTTCAGCTCCAAAATCGGCTCTTTTCGGAAGACACCGACGTTTCTGACGTTTATTTTGGGCATTTGAAGGATAACCTTCTTGTTTTCGAGGTCAGCGACCGAAAGATCCTGGTCAATGGCTCTCACCAGGCGATTTACTGTAAAATCAACCTTTTGGGCCAGGAGTGTGGCCACATCCTCTGTTTGAGACTTCTCAATCTCCTTCCGGATGTAATCACCCCAGACCTTTTTCACATTGGCTGTGGAGGTCCAAACCTGACGATTATCGAAGACTTTGCCGGGTACTGCAACCTGGACCTTGGTCAGGTCCTTGGTCAATTCGGTGATGATCTCCTCACCCACCTCTTCGGTGACCTTGAACTGCGCTGCCACTCCGGCAGCACCAAGAAGCATCATGCCCTTGAGTAAATCTCGTCTGTTCATACTCCCCCCGGAGACAAATTAGTTCAAAAC
>Ga0316192_10001430_pt1 | contig 17523 bp, 10 predicted proteins | sample MerIslwburrow_MG_FD_204931 | JGI IMG/M metagenome (GOLD analysis project Ga0316192, IMG submission 204931) | Coastal sediment microbial communities from Maine, United States - Merrow Island worm burrow | ecosystem: Environmental > Aquatic > Marine > Coastal > Sediment | place: USA: Maine...
TCACCCCTGCTCGAGGGGAAGCCGCTACCGGATGATCTGGCTGGACTGGACGTCCTGCTCACGCTGGGCGGCGATGGGACGCTTCTGCGTGGTGCGAGGATCGCGGGCCCACAAGATGTGCCCGTCCTCGGGTGCAATCTCGGGCACCTGGGATTTCTCACGGCGGCTCCAGCCGACAGGCTTGGTGAAGTGCTGCAGCGGCTGGAGGCCGGTGATGTGGTCGAAGAGCGAAGGCTGGCGCTCGATGTTCAGGTTACTCGGGCGAAATCCGCCGCGCCGGAAGAGATTTCAGGGGTTTCTTTGGACCGCCACCGCATGTGGAGTGGCTATTCCCTGAATGATGCCGTCATCCACAAGGGCGGATTCGCACGCCTGATCCGTATGCGGGTCTGGGTGGATGACGAGGAGATCGGACAATACAGTGCCGATGGGATCGTGATCGCGACGGCGACTGGTTCCACGGCTTACAGCCTGTCCGCCGGCGGGCCGATCCTGGTTCCCCAGATGGATGCGATCGTGGCGACTCCGATCTGTCCGCACACGCTCGCGGTGCGTCCGGTAGTGGTCCCCGCGAACTCCGTCATTACGATCGAGTTGACCAGCGACGTGGGCGGAATCCTGGTCACCGTGGACGGGCAACCCGGCGGTAGCGTGGAACCGGGAGACCGCGTCCGCGTGGCCCGTTCCCCGCACCCGGTAAGGCTCATCAGGCTTCCCGAGCACAACTTCTTCCAGGTCCTGCGACAGAAGCTTCGCTGGGGAGATGTCCGCCCGAGTGAACGTTGATGTCGCATTCGTGAGGCCCGGGGCCCAGGGTCCGGTATGCTGACCGAACTCCGTATCCGCAACTACGCCGTGATCGATGAGATCCACGTCGAGCTGGGTCCCGGTTTGAACGTCCTGAGCGGCGAAACGGGGGCTGGCAAGTCGATTATCGTGGGAGCGCTGTCCCTGTTGCTCGGCGAGCGCGCTGCGGCGGAGGTGATCAGAGCTGGAGAGGATCGGACGATCGTCGAGGGTGTGTTCGATCTTCCTGACGACCCGGTACTCCGGGCGCGCTGCGATGAGCTGGGGATCGACCTGTCGGACGAATGTCTGATCCTCCGCAGAGAGTTGCAGCGTGAAGGTCGCAATCGCGCCTGGGTGAATGGTACTCCGGCCACGGCAAGCTTGATCGGAGAGCTGGGCGGTGCCCTGGTGGATCTGCACGGGCAGCACGAACACCAGGCACTGCTGCGCCCCGCGCCGCAACGCCGGATCGTCGATGAATTCACCGGCGCGGGACCGCTGGCGGCCGATGTGAGAGCGGCATGGGAAGCGCTTCAGGCAGCCCGTGCCAGGCTGGACGCACTGCGGCGCCGGGCGGAAGCGGCGCGAGAGAACGCGGAGTTCTTGCGCCGGAAGGCGAAGGAGATCGAGGCCGCCGGAATCGAGCCCGGCGAAGAAGAGTCACGGGCAGCCGAGATTCGACGTCTTGAGCACTCCGAGGAGCTGCTGGCCCTGTCCGGAGAACTGCACGATGTGGTGTACGGGGGCGATGGCGCGGTCGTGGATAGACTTGGCGGTCTGCGACGGGCGCTGGACTCGCTGCTGCGGATCGACCCGGATGCGACGGGGATCGAAGAGCTGTACGAGGCAGGGCAGGCTACGCTGGATGAGCTCGGACGGCGGCTGAGGGATTATCGCTTTCGGATTGAACACGATCCGGGCCGGCTGGACTCGCTGCGCCAGCGCCAGGACCTGCTGTATAGGTTGCGCAGGAAGTATGGCGGCACGCTGGAGGATGTGAAGGCTGAGGGAAGCCGGGCACGTGCCGAACTCGATTCCATCGAGACCTCTGAAGGCGAGATCGACCGTCTGGAGTCAGAGACGCGGCATCTCAAGGAGGCCCTGGTGGCCCTCGCGCTCGAGCTGACCGAGGCTCGCCGGCAGGCCGCGGCGCTGCTCGAGCGGAAGGTGACGGAACAGTTGCCGGACCTCGGGATGCCGGGCGGCCGGTTCTGCGTGGAGTTGGCGCCACTGGATGAGCCGGGTCCGGATGGGGCTGAGACGATCCGCTTTCTGGTCAGCCTGAATCCGGGGTTTGACCCGGCTCCCCTGGCACGAGTCGCCTCGGGTGGCGAGTTGAGCCGCGTGATGCTCGCCCTCAAGAGCGTCCTGGCTTCGGTGGACTCGATTCCGAGCCTCGTGTTCGATGAAATCGACGCCGGAATCGGGGGGCGTGTGGCCCATCATGTGGCGGCACGACTGGGGTCGGTCGCCGGCACACACCAGGTATTCGCGATCACCCACCTGGCCCAGATTGCCGCGCGGGCAGATCTGCATCTCCGGGTCGAAAAGGTTGAGCAGGCGGGCCATGTCACGACCCGGTTGGTTCCGTTGCAGGATGATGCCCGAGTCGAGGAGATCTCGCGGATGCTGGGCGGTGATCCGGAGAGTGACGCGTCGCTGAGACACGCGCAGGAATTGCTGCTCCGGTCGGCTGGAGATGTCGTTCAGAACAACTGAATCGGTACCCGCAGATTCAGCGTCATGATGTCCGAGGCGGGCGTCAGGCCGCCTCCCCCCGCGATCGATCCCTGCCACACGATCGACATTTCAATCGGGAAGTTGGCGATCCCGGCCGCGTATCGTGGCGTAGTCCGGTAGTATGCGCCGACACCCAGCCGGTGACGGTTCTGGCTCGATTCACTCGCAAGGGGCGACGGGTCGGGCACTCCGTCACCCGTGTACTCGTCCGATCCCTTGCTGCGCCACTTGTATTCGATTCCGAGCGACATCGTCTCGTTCATCCGAAACCGGGGAGACAGCCGGAGCTCGAATACGTCCCCCAGGTTCCGGTTCACGGTTCGTTCCTGCGCCGTGTACGCGAACGGGTGGTCCGGGTCGCGCACACGCATCACGAGCTCGTCGGCGAGCTGCAACGTGTATTGGGCGCTGCCCACGATCCACAACCAGGTGCCGAACTGGGCGTCCTGCCATACCCCGAACTCCACATCCGTCTGTCCATCGCCGACCGGCTGTTGCATGGCGCTCGAGGGAACGAGATACGGTGCGGCGTCAGCGTCCGACACCGGGAATCTCAGCCGCGCCCCTACCGTCGTCCGGAAACGGGTTCCCGAGCCTCTGAGGTCCGGCTTGCGGGTCGTTCGGAAACTGTCTTCGTCCACCGGCGTGATCGGTGTGAAAGTATCGAACAGGAGGACGCGCAGCCCGACCTCGATTTCCCCCAGGTCCCAGCCGCGCGTCGTGTCGATCAGCGAGTCGACGCCGATCGGGGCGGCTCCGAGAATCGGCTGAAGGTCTGCGCTCGTCGCGGAGTCGGGGAGGGCCAGGGTCGGGAGCGTGAGTCCGAATGCAGTGTAGCCGTCGGATATCGCGCCATAACGATCCAGCAGCTGAGTACCGGCCGTGGATGGAGCCGTCGGAAGCAACTGCTCGCCGCTGACCCGATCTTCCAGTGCCAGCGCGAACTCGTCAGACCCCGCGAGGAGTGCCCGGGCGGCGGCTTCCTCCTCAGGCGAAAGCGTGCCGCCATCGATCAGCCCGGCGAGGTCTTGCTGTGCACTGGATAGCGGGCCGAAGAACGATTGCGGAACGGGAAAGACCGTCGAGGAGGGGACGAAGTTGGCGGTCGTGGAATCGTACGCGTAGCTCGTTTCCGCCGTCCCCCGCACGATGGGAACCAGCACATCCACGGACACCCGGTTGAACAGGCCGAACGACAGCCCGAGCGGCACCCGTCGGACGTCCTTCGTAATCCGCCCGTAGTCGAGATCCCCGAGCGATACGTCGGTGGCGGCCAGCGAATCGTATCCCAGGGCGACGGCATCCCGGTTCAGGTCCGCGAGAAGCGGATCCATGCCCGGGAACAGACGTTCGACGATCGAGCCCTCGTAATTCGAGTGCAGTGGCTCTTTCGAGCCGTCGCTGTATGTGTCGCTTCCGAGCGCGAACTCGTCGCTCCAGATCTCCCAGCTGGGGGACAGCTCGACCCACAACGCTCCGTGGTCCGGAATCCTGGCATCCCGGTCATACGCCTGGGCCTGGCCGCTTCCCGGGGAGGCGGCCAGAAATGCGGCGGTCAGCATGAGGACGAGTCCGGACCGGCGTTCGAGCATGGATCGCATCGGATCTCCGGGCGCGTGTAAGTGCAGCAATGGCCGAATATGCTCGCGGCTCCGAAGCGGGCACAAGTCGGCCCCGGGGCTGCCCGCCGGCCCCTTTCGGGTCATCACTCGTCTCTATACCATACTGCCGCGTCCGATCCGTCGGGCGCGACGGCGCCGTGGCCGAGCGGCTAGGCAGGGGCCTGCAAAGCCCCCTACTCCGGTTCGAATCCGGACGGCGCCTCTGGACCGGCCTTGCGGTCTCCCTACCATCCGGGAGGCCGGGGCACTCATGACTCCATGCGCGGAGTCCGATCCGTGAAGCGATTCATCACCCTCGACAACGTGCTGGCTACGCTGCTGGTGTTCATCCCGGTGGCGATCGTGATGCGCTACGTCATGGGGATGGATGGCACCCCCGTGTTCATCGCTGCCGCGATTTCGATCATTCCGCTTGCCGGGTACATGGGGCGCGCCACGGAGCGGCTGGCGGAGCACGTAGGCGCTGGTGTTGGTGGACTGCTCAACGCGACCTTCGGCAACGCGGCCGAGCTGATCATCGCAGTCCTCGCCCTGCGCGCGGGGCTACACGACGTGGTGAAGGCGTCGCTCACCGGCTCGATCATCGGAAACATCCTGCTCGTGTTCGGGCTCAGCGCGCTCGTCGGTGGTCTCAAACATCCGCCGATTCAGCGCTTCAACAAGACAGCCGCCAGCCTCGGCGGGACGATGCTGGTGCTGAGTGCGATCGGACTGGTGATCCCCGCCATCTTTCACGCTTTGGCCGGCGATGGGCACATGGGTGTCGAGCGGAATCTCAGCTTCGACATCTCGATTGTTCTGATGCTCACCTACGTGCTCAGCCTGGTGTTCAGCCTGCGGACTCACTCGCATCTCTATCTGGGTGCCGCGCACGCAGACGGAGATACCGAGGTCGAGGGGCATGAAGCGACCGGAGGCCGGCAGGACGCACTGCGGGCCTTAGGCCTCCTCGTTCTCTCCGCCGCCGCCGTGGGATTCATGTCCGAGATGCTGGTCGGCAGCCTGGAGCTGGCGGCTCACGAGCTCGGAATGACGGAAGTGTTCGTAGGCGTCATCCTGGTGGCGCTGGTCGGCAACGCGGCCGAGCACTCGACGGCCGTGCTCATGGCGCTGAAGAACAAGATGGACCTGTCCGTGAACATCGCCCTCGGATCTTCGATCCAGATTGCCCTGTTCGTGGCCCCGCTGCTGGTGTTCGTGAGCTATTTCATCGGGCCGCAGCCGATGGACCTCCGGTTTACCGGCCTCGAAGTCGTTGCGGTAGTGATGTCAGTCGGGATCATGGCTCTGGTGACACAGGACGGGGAGTCACACTGGATGGAGGGAGTGCAGCTGCTGGCCGTATACCTGATGCTGGGTATCGCTTTCTTCTTCCTGCCGGTCTAGCGGCGGGGGCAACCACCTGTCCGCTGGTCGCGTCTAACGTTTCGGGTGGGTCTGTCGTGGCGTCTCCTCCTACCTGTCCGGGTCAGCGGGCTGACGGAACCAGGTGTTGTCGTGAGGGGAGGATGATCGGCCTCGCACATCCTCTCGTAACTCCTTACCCGATCAGTGCAGGCAATCAATGAAGTCTCGCTACATCGTCACTTTCATCGTGCTCGTCCTGGGCATCGCCGCGATCACCGGGATCTATCTCAGGCTCCAGGAGAATGCGGCCACCGACGACGAGCCGGATTCCGACAACAGCGCAGTCGTCGATTCCGCGCTCGAAGCGGCCCGCGGTACAGCCGCAACATCGGCGTTCGCTACAGGCGTCGCCGTTCCGGTCGAGGGTGGAGGCGCGCGGCGCGGCACCTTCGTGATCTGGGCCAGCGCCGAAGGACAGGCGGCCGCGCTGCGGACCGGCCTGCTGGCGGCAGAGGTCACCGGGTCGATCATCGAGGTGCCGGTGCGCGAAGGTGACTTCGTTAGGGCGGGTCAGCTGATCGCGCGGATCGATCCCAGCGTCTACGAGCTGGATCTGAAGGAGGCGGAGGGAGCGCTGGAGCAGGCAATGGCCACCTACCAGGAGCTCACACTGGGTGACGAGCGAATCGACGAGGAGGCTCTGAAGGTCGAGCGTCAGCGGCAGGCCCGGGTTCGGAGCGGGCTGGCCGGTGCCGAAGCGCGGGTCGAGCGAGCGCGCTATGACCTGCAGAAGACAGAATTCCGGGCGCCGTACACCGGCCGGGTGGCCAACCTGTCCGTGGATGTCGGATCCCGGGTCGGCCCCGGGGATTCCGTCGCCACGATCGTCGACGTATCGAGCGTGGACGTGGACGTGCAGGTGCTCGAAAGCGAGATCGCGGCCGTGGCGCGGGACCGGGAGGCGACGGTGCACTTCACGGCATTCCCGGGCGAGGAATTTAAAGGCGTCGTGGTCTCGGTCAATCCGGTCGTGGACCCGACGAGCCACGTGGGCCGGGTAACGGTGCGATTGAGTAACCCCGAGGCGAGGATTCTTCCCGGGATGCACGCCAACGTTCGCATCGCGGGCGCTCTGTACGAGGACCGGATTTCGGTTCCCAAGGAATCGATCGTCGAGCGGAGCAGGCGCGAAGTGGTGTTCGTATTCGAGCCGTCGGAAGCAGGCAGCACCACGGGGCTGGCCAAGTGGCGGTACGTAACGACCGGGCTCGAGAACGAAGACTGGGTCGAGATCGTGGCATCGGACGATTCGGACATGGTCCAGGAGGGCGAGATCGTCCTGGTCGCAGGGCATACCACGCTGACGCATGACGCCCGGGTCCGGCTGGCCGTGGTTGATGGGGAGGAGGTGCAGTGAACCCGGGCGGAATTCCGACGGCTGCCCGCGCGGGTGTCATCACCGGGCGGATTCTGTCGGGCATGGTCATGGTCGGGCTGATTTCGTCGCCGGTTTCCGCCCAACAGGTCGTGACCCTGGAGAGGGCCCTGGAGATGGCCCTGACCCGAAGTCCGACTCTGGAATCCGCTGAAGCATCTGCGGCCGCCGCGTCCTCCGCCCGCTGGGCCGATTGGGGCGCTTTCCTTCCGACTGCGCGGGCGAATGCTTCCCTCGTGGCGACCGACTTTACCAATGTCACGTATCTGACGCCGGAAGGATCGCCGGCGATCATCGATCCACCGCTCAGTGACAATTCCAAGAGCAGCAGTGCCTCACTGTCGTTCGGACTCGGACTGCTGAACCCGGAGCGGATCGCGAACGTGAAGTCAGGAGCCGCACGCAAAGATGCGGCGTATCTGCGCCTCACCGCGGCCCAGCGGGCGGTGATCCGTGACGTCAAGCGATCATACTTCGAGGCACTGAAACAGCGTCGGCTGCTGGAAGTGGCGGAGCGACAGCTGGGGGCCCGACGGGTGGATCTCGAGGTGACGCAGGACCGGTATCGCATCGCGGCAGCCTCTCGCAGCGACCTGCTGGGCGCCAAGATTGACGCTTCCGATGCCGAGCTCCGGGTTCTGCAGGCGGAGGATGCGCTGGGCGCCGCCGTAAGGGCGTTGCAGGTCGTGATGGCCGATCCAGTCAGCATCGAGGCCGATCTCGTCACGCTGGTCGAGGTGGAGCGTGTACCGGACGCGGACCTGCTCGACGCGGCGTCCCTCGTTCGCGCCGCGCACGCGTCGAATCCTACCCTCGCGGCATTGCTCAAGGACGAGGCGGCGGCTAAGCAGGACCTGTGGGCGGCTCGTGCCACGTACCTGCCGCAGATCGATCTCGGGTTCGTGTTCGGGCGCGGTCTGCAGTTGGGCCGGGACCAGAATCTGTTCGAATTCAGTCCCGCCAATACGAGCACCTCATTTCAGATCATTGGTTCCTGGAGTCTGTTTCAGGGATTCGAGCGGAAACGACAGACCGCGGTGGCCGACGAGCGGCTCACCCGGGCGCGTTCCGACTGGACGTCCGGTGCCCTGCAGCTGGACAAGGAGGTGCGCGACCTGGTCCAGGAGATCCAGCGCCGCGACACGAGACTGGAGATCCTCGAGCGCAATCGGACGCTGTCCGACGAACGGCTCGAACTGGCGCGTGAACAGTACCGGCTCGGCAGCATCCCGTACTTCAACCTTCAACAGGCGATCGACCGCACGACGCAGGCGGAGCAGTCGCTGTTCACGGAACGCTATGACTACCTGATCCGCTGGGCGGACCTGGAAGAGAAAGTCGGACCGGCACTCGCATCGGGTCAGGCGACAGCGCCTGGCGCGCCCTGAGCGCAGGAGAGCGGAATGTCGATCTCCGACCTGTCGATCAAGCGCCCTGTCGCGACGTGGATGCTGTACGTGGCGATCGCGGTGGTCGGCGTCGTCTCCTTCCTCCGTCTGCCGATCGACCTGTTGCCGGACGTCTCGTTTCCGACGCTCTCGGTGTGGACGAGCTACCCGGACGCGGGTCCGGCAGAAGTGGAGCGTTTCGTAACCGAGCCGGTCGAGGCCGCGCTCAGCCGGGTTCCCGGCGTGCGCTCAGTGGATTCCCGCTCTCGTGAAGGCCAGTCCCTGGTCCGACTGCAGTTCTACTGGGGAACGGACATGGAGTTCGCGATGCTCCACGTGCGGGAACGGCTCGACAACCTGGTCGGAGTCGTCCCGGAAAGCGCGGAGCGACCGGTCATCCTCAACTCGGACCCGACGAACGACCCGATTCTGTCGCTGGCCGTGACGGGTGCCGACCTGGCCGAGTTACGCGACCTGGCCGACGCGGTATTCAAGCGGCGCCTGGAGCAGCTGGATGGCATCGCGCTCGCCGCGATCACCGGGGGACCGGTGCGGGAGATCCAGGTGGTGGTGCAGCCGGATCTCCTGCAGGTGAACGACGTGCAGGTGTCCGATGTCACGCAGGCGCTGGACCAGGCGAACTACAGTGCGCCCGGGGGCACGATCCGTCGCGGGAGATTCCGCTACAGCCTGAGGACGCTCGGGGAGTTCCAGACGGTCGACGAACTGCTGGACGTCGTGGTCGCCCGTCCGCCGGGCGGCGGGGTGGTCCGGCTGAGTGACGTGGCGACCGTCGGGGAAGGGGAGGCCGAGCGTGAGACGATCGCCAGGTTCAACGGCACTCCGGCGATCGGCCTGCTGGTCTACAAGGAAGCTGGTTCCAATACGGTGCGTGTGGCGGACAAAGTCGACGAGACGCTGGCGCAGCTGCAGGCCGAATTTCCGGCCGTACAGATCGAAGTCGCGACCAGCCAGGCGACGTTCATCCGGGACGCGATCTCGAACGTGGTACAGGCGCTGGCGCTGGGAGGCGTTCTCGCCTTTCTGGTGCTGTTCTTCTTCCTGCGCGATCCCCGTTATCCGGTGGCCGTCGGCCTCGCGATTCCGATCTCGGTGTTAGCGGCATTTTCGCTGTGCTACCTGTTCGACGTCAGCCTCAACGTGATGTCGCTCGGCGGCCTTGCGCTCGGGGTCGGAATGCTGGTCGACAACTCGATCGTGGTGCTGGAGAACGTGTTCAGGCATCGCGAGGAGGAGGGGCGTGGGCCGGTCGAGTCCGCGTCGATTGGAGCGGGTGAGGTAGCGGGCGCGATCACGGCATCCACACTGACCACGATCGCCGTGTTCGGACCGGTGCTGTATGTGAAAGGGGTGGCGGGGGCGCTGTTCGCGGACCTGAGCCTCGCGGTCGCGTTCTCGCTGCTCGCCTCACTGCTCGTGGCGTTGACGCTCCTCCCGGTGCTGGCCGCCACTTTCGCGCGTGGGGGCGAGCCGGAAGGGGAGACGGAGGCAACGGGAGCGCACGGTGCCGGCACTGAGCCCGCTGCTGCCGCCGCCTCCGGCGGCCGCTTAAGCCGCACGGCGCGTTCGGTTGTGCGGGGCGCTCGGTCGATCCCCCGGCGCATCGCTGGCATGTTCACCTGGGTCCTGCAGTCGATCGTCATCACGTTCCGGGACCTGACGAAGGCTATCGGCCGAGTGCTCGGAAAGCTGACCCGGCCGGCGCTGGACGCCTTCGATCGCGGGTTCACGAGATTCGCGGAGCGGTACGAGGCGACACTGAGCGCTGCGCTCGACATGCGAGGACTGGTGATCGGACTCGCCGCTACGAGTTTGCTGGCGGCGATCCTGGTCGGGTCCACGCTGCCGCTGGGCATGATGCCGGACGTGGATGAGGGTGCATTCCGGGTGGAGCTGAACCTGCCGGTCGGCACACCGATCGAGGTCACGGCCGATGCGGCGGCGCGTCTCGAGAGTCTGCTGCTCGAGTCGGAGGACGTAGATGCCGTTTTCGCACGGGTCGGGCGCGCACGGGAGTCGGAGCTCGCGACCCGCGAGCTCAGCGGTCTCAACAGCGCGGCACTCGATGTTCGGATCCAGCCGGACGGCCCGCCGGTGACGACGGTCGTGAACGCATTCCGGGCGGGGCTCGCGGGCACCGGGATCGACCCGCAAGCGGTGTCGATCGAGACGGGTCGGAGTACGTCGCTCGGGCGAGCGCTCGGGGTCTCGGGGGCGGATCTCGCGGTCAAGGTGCGCGGTGAGAACCTCGACTCCCTGGTCGTGGTGGCGGAGCGGGTGGCCGAGCGGCTCGAGACGGTGGAGCGGCTGGCAGACGTACGGATCGATTTGGAGATCACGCAGCCCGAACTCGAGATCGAAGTGGACAGGGCGGCAGCGGCCCGATATGGCGTTTCGGTAACGGAGGTTGCAGACGCGATCGAGGCGTACCTGCGGGGAGTCGAGACGGATCGCCCGTACACCGAGTTTTCCGACAAGATCGACATCCGGGTTTCGCTGCCGGAGTCAGAGCGGGCCCAGCTGTCGGATGTGCTCGCCCTGACGCACAAGGGTGTGCCGATCAGCGAGCTGGTGCACGTCCGGCAGGGCTACGGCCCGGTGGAGATTAGACGGGTCGATCAGAGCCGCAGCGTCCAGGTGCTGGCGGAGGTGCGCTCTGGCGGGCTCGACGACGCCGTCCGGGAGACCGAGGCCGCCCTGGCGGACATCTCACTGCCGCCGCTGACCTCGATGCGCGTGGGCGGAGAGAACGAGGAGATGCGAGAGAGCTTTCGGTCGCTCGGATTCGCTTTTCTCCTCGCACTGTTTCTCGTGTTTCTCATCATGGCGGCGAAATTCGAGTCGCTGGTTCAGCCTCTCGTCGTGCTGGTCTCGGTTCCACTGGCGGCGATCGGCGCGGTGCTCGCGCTGTGGATCGCGGGTGATGGCCTGAACGCGATGAGTGGGATCGGCATGGTGATTCTGATCGGGATCGTGGTCAACGACGCGATCATCAAGGTCGACTTCATCAATCAGAAGCGCGCCGAGGGTGACTCGAAGCGTGACGCGATCCTCGAAGCGGGGCGGCTGCGCCTGCGTCCGATCCTCATGACCACGGTGACGACGGTCCTCGGCCTGCTGCCGCTCGCCGCTGGCTGGGGGGCGGGGGCCGACCTCCGGGCGCCGCTGGCGGTGGCCGTGATCGGCGGACTGATCTCCGCGACCGTGCTGACGTTGATCGTGGTGCCGGTCGTCTACTCGCTGGTCGTGTCGCCGCGGGAGCCGGTCGGGTCCGACGTGCAACTCGAAGTGAGTTCGGCGCAATGATCGATCTGTCGATCAATCGACCGATCGCGACCGCGGCGATCTATTTCGCGCTCGTGGCCCTGGGAGCGTACAGCTTCCGGCTGATCCCGGTCGAGCTCCTGCCCGACGTCGATTACCCGCGACTCACGATCAACGCCTCGTGGGGGGGCGCGTCGCCGGAGGCGATGGAGGCTTTCGTCACCTCGCCGCTGGAATCCACGGCGCAGCAGGTCCGGGGGGTGCGGAAGATCACGTCCTCCTCCAGTAGTGACGACCGGGGCACGGGCTCGACGTCTGAAATCGATGTCGAGTTCGAGCGCTCGGTCCGCATGGACTTCGCCCGCCTGGATCTCAGCGAGCGGATCTCCGCGATTCGGGATGAGCTGCCGCCCGGCGTGCTGCCGCAGGTGCAGCCCTATGTCCCGCGGGAGTTCTCGGACGAAGAGCAGGCCTTCCTTTCCTACCAGATTCGCGGTCCGTACACGTTCGGGCACCTCGCGGAGCTGGCGGAGGACGAGATTCAGCCGGCTCTGGCGGCTGTGGATGGAGTCGCGTCGGTAACGATCCGTGGAGACGAGCAGCGAGAGGTCTCGATCGAGCTGGACGGGGAGAAGCTCGAATCGCTCGGGCTCAGACCGCTGGATGTGGAGGCGCGGATCCGCGAACTCTCGACCCTGCGGGCGCCCGGGTCGCTGGTTCTCTCGGGGCGCCAGGTCGCTCTTGCCGTGCGGACGCGGGTGGAGAAAGTGTCCGAGCTTGAGGACCTCGTCCTGCTTCAGCGCCCGGAAGGCCCGGTCCGGCTGAGGGACGTGGGAAGGGTGCGTGAGACGACCGCGGATCCGTTGATGTACTACCGGATCGACGGGCTTCCGACGATCTCGCTGATTATCTCCCGGGAGTCGGGCACGAACGCGGTGCGGGTCGCCGAGCAGGTCAAGGCGGAGATCGAGCCGTTGCAGGGCAAGATGCCGCCCGGCGTGGTGATCGAGCTGGACGTGGATGAGAGCGAGGAAATCCACAAACAACTGACGGACCTCCGGCTGCGGGCCATGATGGCTGCGGTGGTGATCCTGCTCGTTCTGATGCTGTTCCTCCGGTCATTGGAAGCCGTACTGGTCGTGTTCGCGACGATCGCGTTCAGCATTTTGATTGCCGTGAACCTGCTGTACGCGGGCGGCTTCTCGCTCAACGTGCTCACACTCGCGGGGCTCGCGTGGGGCTTCGGCCTGATCGTCGACAACGGGATCGTGGTGCTCGAGAACGTGGAGCGGCATAGCCACGTCGAACCGGATCCGAAGAAGGCAGCGAGCGACGGGGCGCACCAGGTCTTGCTGCCCGTAATCGCCGCGACCGCGACGACAGCGATCGTCCTGGTGCCGTTCCTGTTTCTGCAGGGGGAGCTGCGGATCTATTACCTGCCGCTCGCCTGGGCGGTCGCCTTCGCGATCCTCGCGAGCCTGTTCGTTGCCTTCACCTTCGTGCCGACGATGGCGAGCCGTATCCACCACTGGCGAGGGCGCGTGGTGGGCGTGCGGCCGGAGGACGACATACTGGCGACCGCAGTCAGCGGTGGGCCAGTCGGGGGGCGGAGGCGCGAGCCTGTGTACATCAGGATCTACCGCGGAGTCCTCGGGTTCGGGCTCGACCACCCGTTCATCATCCTCCTGGTGTGCGTCGGGGCTCTGGCCGGAAGCGCCTACCTGTTCGACAAGCATGTGACCCGTGGCGTCAGGTGGGCGTCGTTCTGGGGGCAGCGGACCTACATCGATGTCAACATTCGATTTCCGCGCGGGGCGGGGCTCGACCGAACCGATGAACTCGTGCGGTCGTTCGAGGAGAAGATCAGGACGCTGCCGGAGGTAGAGCGCTACGAGACGATCGTCCTTCCGCAGTACGCCAACATCCGGGTGACGTTTCCCGAGGCTCTGGAGTCCACCCAGGTACCGGTGGCGATCAAGGAACAGATGGTGGCCTACAGCTACCAGTTCTCGGGTCCGGAGGTCCGGGTGTATGGGTTTGGCCCGAGCTTCTATGGAGGTGGAGGGTCACCACCCAACTATTCCCTCAAGATCCTCGGTTACAACTACCTCGAAGTCCAGTCGATCGCCGACGACGTGGCCGAACGACTCAAGCGGTTCAGCCGGATTCAGGACGTGGACCCGAACGCCAGCGGCCGGTGGTTCGATCGCGACAAAGAGTTCGAGTATTTTCTCACGGTAGACCGAGAAGCACTTGGAGGACATGAGCTTACAGTAGAAGAACTGTTGGGGTTCGTGAGTGCGAATCTGCCCGGCGATCGTCCGCGATTCCAGGTGATCCGGGTCGCCGGCGAAGAGCTTCCGTTCACGGTGAAGCTGGCCGGGTATGAAGACTTCGACCTTCTCGCGATGAGCCAGCTTCGGGTACCGTCGGGCGGAGGCGAGGACGTGCGGCTGGCCGATGTCGCTGTGCTCGACAGGCGCGATGTACTGGCGCGCATCCTCCGGGAGGACCAGCAGTACCAGCGTACCGTGGCCTGGGAATTCCGCGGACCACGCAAGCTTGGCGACCTGATTCGTGACGCGGTAGTGGATGCGACGAGCCTGCCTCCCGGATTCAAGATCGATGCCGAGGACGACTGGCGCTGGACAGACGAGGAAGCGAACCAGGTCTACATTGCGCTCGCCTTCGCCGTCCTGCTGATCTACATGGTCACTGCTGGCCTGTTCGAGTCGCTCGCAGCGCCGTTCGTCGTCCTGCTTACGCTGCCGCTGGCCCTGATCGGTGTATTCCTGATCTTCTTTTATACCAATGCGACGTTCACCCGGACCGCATATATCGGTACGATCATGATGGCCGGGATCGTGGTGAACAACGCGATTCTGATCGTCTACCACATCGGGGAGCTCCGGCGGACGCTCCCCACCCGCGCCGCGATCCTCCAGGGAACGCTTGAGCGCGTGCGCCCCATCCTGATGACCACGTTCACCACGGTCTTCGGGTTGTTACCGCTCGTCCTGTTCGCCGAGTCCCAGGACGAGAATATCTGGAACTCTCTCGCGCTCGCGACGATCGGCGGCCTGATCTCGAGCACCCTGTTCGTGCTCGTGGCCATCCCGGTCGCGTACCGCTACGTGGTGGCACGGCGCTCCTGAGCCCGGGCTGACGCGGACGGTACGCAGGTCGGGGATCTGCGCTGGTGTGAGAGTCAGACCGGGAGGGCGCATGTCGTTCGATCATCGGTGGCTCCGGGTGCGCCCCGGGCGACCTTCGCAGGCCAACTATTCACGGGCTGTTGTCGGCTGCCTGGCCGCCGTGCTCACCGCTGCTGTCGGCGCGGCCGGCTGCCGGGGCGGTGCGGTAGAAGACGCCCGGCGGACAACGGATTCGCCAGGAGACCCTGCGGTCGCCGGTGTGGTCGTGGTCCACGCACAGGACGCAACGGCGCCCGACCCGCCGCTCTGGCACCTGGCGGATTCATTGTCAGTGGGAGCGCTGGAGGGTGATCTCGCTTTCGGCCGGATCGCGGACGTGGCACCGAGGACTGGCGGTGGAATGTGGGTTCTCGATGCGCAGAACCGGCGTGCTTACGGGGTCGACGAGTCGGGACGGCTCGTGGTTCAGATCAGCGGACCGGGCGCGGGGCCCGGAGAATTGGGGAATCCCACAGGTGTGTTCGAAGCGGACGACGGCAGGATCGCCGTGACGGAGAGCTATCCTCCAGCCCTGCACTGGTTCGACTCGCAGGGGTCGTTCCAGGAGACCAACTACGCCTCGGGTACTCGAACAGGGAAAGTTAACGGATCGCCGCCTCCGCTCGGCCAGTGGAAAGTTTTGCCAAACGGGGAGGCGTTCGTTCACCTGTGGTCGTTTCCGATGCCGGGTACTGGATCCAACGTACTGCACTCTCTCGTGGGCACGCCCGCCGCCGCCGCCGGGACGCCGGTCGCAGATACGCTCCTGCAATGGAACGTAGAGGCAGCCTCGCCCGATCCCATGGCCGAGGTGAAGTTGATCCAGGCGCAACCGTCGTGGGCAATTGGAGCGGGACCTGTGATCTGGTGGACACCGGGGGATCCGTATGAGCTGCGGGCCTTTGCGTCCGACGGAGAGCTCGAACGGATCATCAGGGTTCCAGGTGACGGCGTGCGGCTCGATGACGCGCTTCGGTCACGTATCGAGGCGTACATGCTTGGGCTCCAGGGACCCGGACCGGGAGGGAACGCGGCCATGGCTGGCCTGCTCGAGCGAGCGAACTGGCCGGAATCCCTGCCGCGGGTCGCGCGGCTGTGGGTCTCGATTCCACACGGCCGAGTGTTTTCGGCGCGCTACGAAGCAGGCCTGTTCGACGATCCCCCGACCATGCGTCTGGATGTATTCGAGCCAGACGGGAGCTACGTGGGACGACTCGATCTGCCGGGCGGGTTCACGCCCCGCAGATTCGCGGCGGGGGCGGTGTACGGCGTGGCCACGGACCGTCTCGACGTCAGCTACGCGGTGCGATACCGGCTGCAGGAGCCGAAATGACGCCGGCTATTCCGCGAAGCTCCGGTCGATCCGCTCGATGTAGTCGAGCATTGAGAGCTGCTCGAGTACGGTGCGCCAACCGGGCTGGTGCGTCTCGCCGATGCACAGCACCTGGTCGGCGCCGCACCCGACCCGCCCGGGAGAAGTCGCGTGTATGCGTATCGATGAATCGATCTTCCGGACCTCCGCGGTGCTGGCGCTGTCGTCCGGCACGCAGAACTCGTACATCACCGACCGCAGACCAGCCGGCGGGCCGATGAGGCCGTCATCGTTCAATAGGTCGAGATCGAATGTTATCTTGGTCAACGTCGGGACCTCGGATTCTGGATCCGGGTCGGCGGAAGGGTCGTCACCGTCAGTGCAGCCGCTCAACGAGATGGAGAAGCACACGCATGCGATCAGAAAGGCCCCGGATTTGTGCACCGATCGGCCTCCGCCGGTTCGGACTCGTAAGCATGGCAGCCGCATACCTGGCTGCGTGCGGCGGTGATTCCCCCGAATTTCATGACGCGGGTGTCGACGTGGCAAGCCTGTCGTCTGTCTCGGCCGACACGGTCGAAGGGCTGCTCGTGGTGGCGAACGGCGGCCTCACACTCCAGCCTTGCGGTTCGGCCGAAGTCGCCTGGGTGACGGAGGCACGGGGAGCCGACCTGAGGAAAGCGGCTGACGGACTCAGTGTGGGTACCGGCACGCCGGTGCTGGCGCGGGTCTTCGCCAAGGAATTCACGCCGCGCCAGGACGGCCCCGGAGGGGCGTACGGTAGCGGCATCTACGTCCTGCAATGGGTCTTCCTGGCCGAGGATACCTCAGGGTGTCCGATGCCCCCGGCTGAGACCGAACAGGTCACGAGTACCGCGGCCGAAGGGGAGGGGATGCCCGTACTGCCGGCGGGGGTGACACTCAGGGCGCTGGGTAACGAACCGTTCTGGAACCTGGATGTGTCGGAAGCGTCCGTACGTGTCGGACGCCTCGGATTCGAGGATCTAGAGTTCGCTGTGACCGGTCCGGTGGTGGAGGCCGGAATCCGTACGTGGGCAGGAGAGGGCGGTGGGCACCGGTTTGAACTCCTGGTGACGGAAGAGCGGTGTGCCGACACGATGGCTGACCGGACGTATCCGTATTCCGCGCGCCTGACTCTCGATGGGCAGCAGCTGAGAGGGTGCGCGCTGGAGGCGCCGGCCGGGAACTGACTGACAAGAGGTTGCCGCGCGCGCCGTTGCGCGTTCGCGAAGCGACAGTAGCTTGGTGGGCCACGCCGGAGTGGCGGAACTGGCAGACGCGCCGGACTCAAAATCCGGTGGGAGCAATCCCTTGAGGGTTCGAGTCCCTCCTCCGGCATAATGGTAGCGGGTTCTTCGCAGGCTTTGCCTGCTCAGTGTCGCGGCACTAC
>Ga0316192_10001431_pt1 | contig 17521 bp, 13 predicted proteins | sample MerIslwburrow_MG_FD_204931 | JGI IMG/M metagenome (GOLD analysis project Ga0316192, IMG submission 204931) | Coastal sediment microbial communities from Maine, United States - Merrow Island worm burrow | ecosystem: Environmental > Aquatic > Marine > Coastal > Sediment | place: USA: Maine...
GACTTGTTTCTTGATCTCGCCAACGCAAGCACCCACACAAACTATCTGATCCAAATTGTAAAAGAACAACGACCCGTAAATAGTGCGGGCCGCAGAAGCGGAATTATAACAGCAATAAATTTTGCTGTGCAAGTCTTTTGCTTAAATTATTTGTTTTCACAAACTGCATAAGACTGCCCTTTCGCGGAGCGCGATACTACAGCAATTTTCCTCAAAGTGCGCGCTTTTTTTCAAACTTTTTTTAATAATTTTGCCTGCTGTTCTGTTAAGCCTTGAATAACAGCAAATAATCGTGGAATTTTATTTCTTTTTGTTTGCTAGTCTGTTGCCATACTCAACTCGACACACTCAACCATGAACAAGCTTTCGACTCAAACCAGCCCGTATTTACTGCAGCACGCAGACAATCCTGTCGACTGGATGCCGTGGGGTGAGGAAGCACTGCGCGCAGCCCTGGAGCAGGACAAGCCGATATTATTATCCATTGGTTATTCGGCATGCCACTGGTGCCATGTCATGGCGCATGAGTCATTTGAGGACCCTGCTACAGCCGAAGTGATGAACCGCCTGTTCATCAACATCAAGGTAGACCGCGAAGAACGCCCCGATCTGGACAGGATTTACCAGGGCGCACATTCGATGCTGACCAGCCGCCCGGGCGGCTGGCCGTTAACCGTGTTTCTCACGCCGCAGGACCATATGCCGATCTTTGCCGGCACCTATTTTCCAAACACACCGAGACATGGCCTGCCTGCCTTTACCCAGCTATTGGAAAATATTGCTGATGCCTATGCCACGCGAAAACCGGACATAGAGAAACAGAGTGATTCATTGAGAGATGTTTTCCAGCGGATCGCCTCACAGGACAGCAAGGCTTCTGAACATCTTGGATCAATGCCGCTCGATGTTGCGCGCAACCAGATCGAGCAGCAATTCGACAGCCGTTACGGCGGCTATAGCGGCGCACCTAAATTTCCACACCCGGCCATTATTCAACGCGCACTGAAACACTGGGCGCGAACCAGTGAAACCGGGAACCCTGATGCACGGATCTTGCACACCGCACTGTTCACACTAGAACGCATGTCCTCGGGCGGCCTGTTCGACCACCTCGGCGGCGGATTTTGCCGTTATTCCACGGATGAGCAATGGATGATCCCGCATTTCGAAAAAATGCTCTATGACAACGGCCCCCTGTTATGGCTCAACACCCATGCCTGGTGCATCAGCGACGATGTTGTCTATAAAGATGCCGCCAAAGAAACGGCCGACTGGGTCATTCGAGAAATGCAATCGGACGCAGGCGGCTATTATTCAGCACTGGATGCGGACTCTGAAGGCGAGGAAGGCAAATTCTATATCTGGAATCCTGAAACCGTGGCTTCGCATCTTGATGACAGCGAATATCAACTGCTGGCTCAGCGGTTTGGACTGGACAAACCCGCAAACTTTGAAGGCTCCTGGCACCTTCACGCCTACCGCTCCTATAAAGATCTCGCGGAGAAGTCCGGGCGCAGCGAGAGTGATGTCCGCGAAAATCTGCAAACCGCGCGAAAAAAACTCCACCAGGTACGCGAACAGCGCATTCATCCAGGCCTCGATGACAAAATCCTGACCTCTTGGAACGGACTGATGATTCGCGGCATGGCTTATGCCGGCCGGCAACTCGATAAGCCCGCATATATAGAATCCGCTGCCAGCGCTGCTGACTATATCCACGACAATCTCTGGCAGAACAAGCGCTTGCTGGCAACCGCAAAGGATGGCCATGCCCACCTGAATGCCTACCTTGACGACTACGCCTTCATCATCAGCGGCCTGCTCGAACTGCTGCAGTCGAAATGGAACAACAAGTGGCTGCTGTGGGCGCGGCAACTGGCTGACGTTCTGATCGAGCAGTTCGAAGACAAAACCAGTGGCGGTTTCTTTTTCACCAGTCATGACCACGAACAGCTGATTCAGCGCAGCAAGAGCTACAGCGATGATGCAACTCCCTCGGGCAACGGCATTGCTGCCGAAAGCCTGCTGCTGCTTGGATACCTGTTAGCCGAACCCCGATACATCAATGCAGCGGAGCACTGCCTGAAAGCCGCCTGGAGCAGCATCAACCAGGCTGCCATTTCACATTGCAGCCTGCTCGAAGCACTCGATTCGCATCTCGCTCCACCGCAGGTCATTATTTTGCGCGGATCCGCTGAACAACTGGCCAGCTGGCTGCAGCCCACCATCGGCAAGTTCATGCCCCACACCTATGTTTTCGCGATACCGGCAGACAGTGAGTTGCCACCGTCACTCGCAGAAAAATCAGCCTCTGATGCAACAGTGGCCTACGTTTGCGAGGGCATGCAATGCTCTCCACCGATCAGCTCCAGGAGCGAATGGAATGAGCTGATTGACGACAACAAGGCCGCCCTGGAACGCTCTCCATAGAGGCCTGTAGCGCACATTCCGGCTTTCCTTACACCACCTTCTTTGACTGGTCAGATAACCGGCAAGGTCAAGAAATCGGCCATTTACATGACGAAACGACTTGCATAAACAGCATATTTGGGAGTATGGTAGTACTCTGTAACCCAAATAGTCAGAAGACTGCCTTATTTTTAATCCGAGGAAAATATTATGTCAGATACACGTAAACTGACCATTATTGCTACCAAGGGAACTCTGGACTGGGCATATCCTCCGTTCATCCTCGGCAGTACAGCTGCTGCCCTTGGTATGGAAGTATCTATCTTCTTTACCTTTTATGGTTTGAACCTGCTGCTCAAAGACACCAGCGTTCTCAAGGTAACACCGATGGCCAACCCGGCAATGCCGATGAAAATGCCTTTTGGTCCAAAAGGATTTAAAAGCATCGATTGGGGTCCAAAAATTCCTAACGTTTTATGGAATATACCCTTCATGGACAGCATCGCTACAACCCTGATGAAGAAAACCATCAGCAACTGTGGCGTCGCTTCAATTACTGAACTGCGCGAACTGTGCCAGGAAGCCGAGGTCAAGTTCCTTGCCTGCCAGATGACAGTCGAGCTGTTCGGTCATGATCCTAAAGGTTTCATCGAGGGTTGTGATTTCGTAGGTGCCGCCACCTACTTCGAAGAATCATCAGATGCCGATCAGTCTCTGTTTATCTAAATAGAGTCTCAGGTGATCGTTTTAAAGCCGCTCATCGAGCGGCTTTTTTTGTGGGAAATAAAAAATTATTTAGCCGCGAAGCACGCAAAGTACGCGAAAAACAGCAACTAATATTTATGTTAACTACAAATAACCATTTGCGCTCTATGCGTAATTTGCGGCTAGTTTTTTTGAGCGTGCTTAATCATTTTTCAGGATAGTTTTACTTTTCTGCCAGTAGGCTTCAAGTTCTTCGACGCTGCAAACATCCATCAGCCTGTCGTCCTGCTGTAACAACTGTTCGACCACGTTGAAGCGCGATATAAATTTTAGATTGGAATCACGCAGTGCCTGTTCAGGATTCACATCCAGATGACGTGAAAGATTGACACAGGCAAACAGGATATCACCCAGTTCATCTGCGATTCTCTCCTGGTTATTCTCATGCACTATCTCAGCCTTCAGCTCCCCGATTTCTTCCTGCAGCTTGTCGAACACCGGCGCAACATCTTCCCAGTCGAAACCATGATGCGCTGCCCGCTTCTGCAGCTTTGACGACCAGCGCAAGGCAGGCATGGTTGATGCGATGCCATCAAGCACGCTCTTGTGTTTTTGCTCCTTGGCCTGACGTTCGTTTTTCTTATGCTGCTCCCAGGCACGATGTAATTCCTCATGACTTCCAGCCACCTCATCGCCGAATACATGCGGATGGCGGCGGACCAGCTTTTCACTAATCGCCCGAGCAACATCGTCGAAGTTGAATTCACCCTGCTCTTCTGCCATGTGCGCATGAAACACAACCTGGAACAGCAAGTCTCCGAGCTCATCCTTGAGATCATGCATGTCCATACGCTCGATGGCGTCGGCAACTTCATAGGCTTCTTCAATCGTATAGGCTGAAATCGTCTTGAATGTCTGCTCGATATCCCACGGACAGCCTTTCTCCGGGTCGCGCAGTGCGGCCATGATTTCAAGCAAGCTATCGATCTGCCTTGTTTTTTCAGACATTGCTCATCCCCATAAAAAAAGGCGAGTCACCCCGCCTTTTTTTACTTTTCAAGTACTTACATCAGAACGCAAAGCGCACGCCGATATGAGCATTATCATCCAGTACATATTCATACCCGGTATCCAGCTCAACTTCGAGCTTCCTGTAACCCACATATGCACGCGCACTCGGCGTCACTTCCAGTTCTAACGCGATGCGGTATTCAACAAGCCCATCGAAGTCAGAGAAGCTGGTTACACTGGGCGCCCAGAAACCTTCAACCAGAATTGCAATTGGCGTACTCGACGGAAATACATAGCGCAGGTTACCGCCAATTGCGATGGCGCCACCGCTCGGTTCGCTGTCATTCGGGTTAGTCGTTTGCAGGTCCAGCCGACCCGCGTAGGCTTTACCACCCACACCAAAATGCAGCGCACGCACATCACCCGTGCCGCTGCCTGAAACCACGATGGCCCCATTCACCAGAAAATCATCATTTTCATTGATAAAAAGACCAATGCCAATATCGGCGCCACCATAACCAAATGTGGCATTTTGTGTCAGGAAAGTGACTTCTGCTGTTTCACTACTGAGTTTAAGGTCAAGACCGGCTGAGAGAACATTTGACGCTGGTATTAAGGCCGCGATTGTTATCAATGCTTTTCTAAGCATATTTATTATTACCTCTTTTTTTTCTTGGCGGAAGCTGAAATCAACCAATCCCTGTTGAGAATGAATGATAGCAGCTCAAACACAAATATGCCTCATCCTTGAAACATCCTCCCGCTTCTCGCGTGTGATAAAGTAGACCCCAATTCATAATTCCAGTTCATATATCGTTGATATGAAGCACAACTCCATATGCATACTTGGCGGAACAGGTTTTGTCGGTAAATATATAGCCGGTCGACTGGCGTCCACTGGCAAACATGTTCGAATTCTGGCCAGAAACCGCAACAACCACCGTGACCTGCTGGTGCTTCCAAACGTGGAGCTGATTGAAGCGGACGTGTTTGACAGTTCCCAGCTGGAAAAACATATCGAAGGTATGGATGCTGTTATAAACCTGATCGGCATACTCAACGAAAAACAGCACAATGGTGACGGCTTCCGCAAGGTGCATGTTGATCTGCCAAAAAGCATCCTCGGCGCATGTCTTAAATTACACATTCCCCGAATCATCCATATGAGTGCGCTGAACGCGGATGCCAACCTGGGACCAAGCTTTTATCTTCGGACCAAAGGTGAAGGAGAGAACGCGCTGCATACCTTTTCGAGCGGCCGCCTGGCAGTAACCAGTTTCAGACCATCCGTGATATTCGGCCCGGGCGACAGTTTTTTCAACCGCTTTGCGATGTTGCTGAAAGTGACACCCTTTGCATTTCCGCTGGCCTGTGCGAATGCGCGCTTTGCCCCCGTTTATGTCGGCGATGTTGCCGATCGTTTTGTGCAGGCGCTTGATGACAAGTCCACCTTTGGCAAGCATATTGACTTATGCGGGCCCGAACAATACTCGCTGAAACAACTGGTTGAATACACCGCCACAACGCTTGGTCTGAAAAGACATGTCATTGCGCTACCCGATTTCATCAGCAAAATGCAGGCACACACACTGGAATGGTTTCCGGGCAAACCATTCTCGCTTGATAACTACAATTCATTGAAACTCGACAGTGTCTGCCAGCAGGGCGCACATGAGCCCACGTCGATCGACATGATCGTTCCGTCTTATCTTGGAAGCAACAACAGGCAGACCGAGTATGACGCCCTGCGCAAAATTGCACGCCGACTTTGAATAACTCGCCTGATAAAAAACTGATCATACGCTGTTTGCAAAAGATCCTGCCAGCTTTGTTTTAACGCGCAATAAGTTGCCCTTCTATGTATATATCGACGTATAGTGCCATACAGCCTGTGTAATAATTACCCGCCTAGTCGTTCAGAAATTTTCTTAGCAGCATCCCGAACCAGTTTTACCCACTCATCTTTACGGCGCTCAATCGGTGCAGAAATTGATAAGCCACCAACAACATTTTTACTGCTGTCGTATAACAACACGCCGATACAACCCACACCCTCCTCTGCTTCCTCATTGTCGTATGCAAAACCTTGTTGTTTATCATGATGAACGCTATTAATCAGGTCTTTTTCAGTTGTGATGGTGTGTGGTGTAAAACGACTGAGGCCAGTGCGATTTGCATAAGCCCGTATAAAATTATCACCGAGTTCAGCTAGCATGAGTTTACCAACAGCGGTAACGTGTAAAGGTGCACGGCTTCCAATGACCTGCTCGACTCGCATCATACGATTCGGTGTAACGCGTTCAATATAAATAACTTCATCACCTTCTCGTACGGTGAGATTAACTGTTTCACCAATGGCATCGCGCAAAGACTGCATAATGTCGAGCGCCTGCTCTCTCAGGTCAACGCCACGTCGAACTTTACCGGCCAGGCTGACGAGTTTTTTTCCTAGCATATAATGCCCCGCAGCATCTTTTTCGACGAAACCCGCTTCCATCATCGCGCTGAGAATTCGAAATGCGGTCGAAGGATGAAGGCCGGTGTCCGCAGAGAGAATCTTCAGGCTGATCGGGGTTTCATATTGGCTAATGGCATCGAGCAAACTCGCGCAACGGTCGATTACTTGTATAGAGGACATGTTAAATATTTCATATTGTGAAAACGATTATGTATTGCAAAATTATAAAGTCTAGGCTAATGTAAACACAAGCGATAAATACTGGCGGTGAAGAAGCATTCACCGCTTTTCATTTACAATTAATTTTTCACATTATGAAATATTAATCGCTATGTGAAATATAATGGTATTCAGACTTTATGAGGGCAGCACCATGAGTAACAGCACTAATTCAACCATCCCGGCTTTTTGTCAGGGCATTCAGCATTACGGTGATAAATGGCCTGATTTCGACACTTATGCAGCACAGCCAGTCATTAGCGAAGGCCAAAGCGCTATCCAGAACAGCAACGATAACAGCGCTGTTTACCAGACATTACTGGCGGCAGATGCCCTGCGTTACCTCACGCTGCAACTCACTGGCTCAAAGGGCAGCGGTCATCCCGGTGGTTTTGCCTCCAGCGCAGAAGCACATGCAGCGCTGATGATGCTGGGACACACCAATATCGTCACTGAAGTCGGACACCACGCCCCCGGGTTTTACTCTTCGATGCTTCTCGATAGCTCACTCGAAGAAATGGGTATCAATAACATGGACGACATGATGCAGCGTTTCCGTGAAAAACACGGTCTGCTAGGCCATCTCTCCGGTGCCATTCCAGGTCTTTTGTCTCCCGCTGGCCCACTGGGACAGGGACAGCATTTCGCCATGGCCGGCGCCTACCTGCATCGAGATAAATTATTTCCAGTCACTATAGGCGACGGCGGCATGGGCGAACCCTATGTACTGAATTCGATGATGCACTTCCACACTGCCTATCCTGAAATTACCAACTTCTTACCGGTACTGATCTGGAACGGTTATTCGCAGGAGCATCACTCCATGGTGTCGCTGCATGACAATGAACAGATGACGAATTACTGGAAAGGCCACGGCTTTGAAGAAGTCGTTTTGATCGATGCCAGGGACTTCGATGACAGCAACCAGACCGGTGCTTATGTCGATAGCAGCCGTTTCTCTTTGAAACAGCGCCTGGCATTTACCAAAGCCGTGCTTCAGGGCATCGATAGTGCAGCACAATCTGCAATGAACGGAAAACTGACGGCCTTCATCATCAAGCAGTTGAAAGGTACTGGTGTCCACACGGTAGGTGCTAAATCGCATAACTTGTACCCTGCAGATACACTCGATCAGCCGCACATCATTGATGGCTTAACACGTCGCGCCCTGCCTGCAGAAGCCTGGCAGTTGGTACGCGATAATTTAAGCCGTGCCGGTGGTGGCCCTGCTGCGAAAACCGTCGTCACCGAAGGCGAACTGGAATTTACGCCATTACCCAAACTGGAAATGACCGAGTTTGGTAAAAACGACAAAGCCGTACCTTCGACTGCGATGGGTGCACTGGTTGCTCAAGTGGGCTTATCGGATCCAAATTACGTGGTCACTAATGCCGATGGCAATGAAGCCTCTGCGATGAAAAACATCAATGACGCTTTGAAAATCCGTCACCCGAGTCAGGACCCGCTCTACAACCAGGAGCCGAATGGCCAGGTGTATGAACCTCTGAACGAAGATGCGTGTGCGGGTTTCGCAGCAGGTCTTGCGTTGTTTGGTTCACGTTCTATCTGGTTATCGTACGAGTCTTTTGCGATCAATGGCTGGCCCATTATGCAAACGGTGGCTCAGGCAATGGCCGAGCTGCGTCGCAAAACGCCGTCACTGGTTTCTATGTTCACCGCTGGCGCTCTGGAACAAGGTCGTAATGGCTGGACCCATCAGCGCCCGGAAATTGAAAATTATTTCGCGGCAATGATGCGCAATGGCAACAGCTACCCGCTGTTCCCCTGTGATGCTAATTCGATCCAGGTGGCGTATGAATATGCTACTGCCAGTTACAACAAGAACATGGTGATCATCGCATCGAAAAGCCCGTTACCGGTTTACATGACACTGGAAGAATCACGACACGCAATCGAAAATGGTGCTGCCATCATCTACGAATCGAAATCCGGAAGCAAAGGCACCGTGGTATTTGCAGTCACCGGCGACATGATATTCCTGCCTGTATTTGAAGCCCGGGACAAGCTGGAACAGGAAGGTTACAAGGTTCGCATCGTTGCAGTCGTCAATCCGCGCCGCCTGTATCGCCCTACTGATATTGCCTGGGATACGGTATCAGAGCCGGACAACAAGTTCATGGATGATGATCACTTCAATGCATTATTTGATGGTGATGCCTTGTTAGCAGTCAGCGGTGGCCCCAGTGCTGCACTGGAACCAGTGCTGATACGCACGCGTGCTCCAAGACGCGATACTTTCTGCTGGAAACGTGGTGAGACCACAGCTTCACCGGCAGAGATCATGGACTTCAATGGCATTACTGCAGATCTCATGTTGGCGAGTATTCAAGGCTTTTTTAGCCGCAAGAGAGCAGCCTGATTTCTCGATGCTGACAGAAACCATTGGAACAATGACCAATGACTGACACCAAAATCATCGTGCTTGATGATGACCCAACGGGTTCGCAAACAGTCCACAGCTGTTTGTTGTTGACCCGTTGGGATGTAGACACCTTGAAGCAGGGCTTGCTGGATGCTGCACCGTTGTTTTTTGTGCTGACCAATACCCGTGGTATGAGCGCGACTGATGCAGAACACCTGACGCGTGATGTTTGTATCAATCTGCGAACGGCACTGGAACAATTGAAAACTTCAGGTGTAAACATCAACCCGCTATTGGTGAGCCGATCCGACTCGACTCTGCGTGGCCACTATCCGGTGGAAACAGACGTCATCGCAGAGGAACTGGGACCGTTTCATGCGCACTTTATAGTGCCGGCCTTTTTTGAAGGCGGTCGTATAACCATCAATAGTACCCACTATTTGATGATCGACGATAAACCCGTGCCGGTCCATGAAACCGAATTTGCCCGGGACTCGGTGTTCAGTTACTCCCACAGCTACCTGCCCGATTACGTGGAAGAAAAAACCAGCGGTCGTATCAGCGCGTCTCAGGTTGAACGTTTCAACCTCGAAGATGTGCGTGGCGACTCATTGCCTCGGCTAATGGCGCTACATGATAATCAATGTTGTGTAGTTGATGGTGAAACCCAGGCAGACCTGAATCACTTTTGTTCGCAACTGATGCAGGCTGCAGAACAGGGAAAACGCTATCTGTTTCGTAGCGCGGCCAGTTTACTAACAGCCCTCGCACAATTACCGCCACAACCCGTGGCTGCTGAAAAAATGCGAGAGTATGTGCGTGATGACAAGGCAGGTGCCATCATCGTTGGCTCACATGTTAAAAAAACCACGCAACAGCTAAACCCTTTATTACAGCAGGATGGCATACAGGGCATTGAAATAGATGTCGCAAAAATATCAACACAACGGGCCCAGTTACTGAAGGACATCGTTTCTAATGCAGAAAACTGTCATTCAAAAAATATAACGCCGGTGATATATACTAGCCGCACTGAATTACAGTTCGAGGACCAGGAATCACGCCTGGATTTTGGTGAACAGGTATCGGCCTTTTTGATGGACGTAGTGAGGAGCCTGCCAGAAACGACAGGTTTTTTGATCAGCAAAGGCGGGATTACTTCAAACGATGTTTTGAGTGACGGCCTGGCATTACGAACTTCGCGGGTCGTTGGGCAGATTCTTGCTGGATGTTCTGTGGTACGTTGCCCGGAAAACCATCCGCGCTTCCCAGACATGCCGGTCGTTATTTTCCCTGGTAATGTCGGGGATGAACAAGCACTGGTAACAGTGTATCAACGAATGAAGCCGATGAAGTAAAACTCATACTGGCTGCCGTTATAGATATGACAGCGTAATGCATAATTCTGAAAAAGTTGAATCCATCATAGACAGTGCCGGTCTCGTTGACGCTTTGCGTAGAATCGTCCCCAGAGATTCTGTTTTATGCGAACAGGAAGATCTCAAACCCTATGAGTGCGATGGCCTGTCGGCATATCGCGCCATACCCTTAGTCGTGGTCCTGGCCGAGAACACCGAGCAGGTACAAAAGATACTTAGCCTGTGTCATCAATATCATGTACCCGTGGTTGCACGAGGTGCCGGCACCGGCCTCTCGGGTGGGGCTCTACCGCACGAAAAAGGTGTATTGCTCAGTCTGGCAAAATTCAAAAATATTATTGATATTGATCCTAAACGCCGTATTGCCCGCGTTCAGCCCGGAGTACGTAACCTTTCTATTTCAGATGCCGCCGATCAGTTCGGCCTGTATTACGCGCCCGACCCCTCATCTCAAATTGCCTGCACCATCGGTGGCAATGTGGCTGAGAATTCAGGTGGCGTACACTGCCTGAAATACGGTTTGACCGTGCATAATATTCAACAGTTAAAAATTATCACCATCGAAGGTGAAAGTCTCACCATCGGCGGTAGCGGATTAGATAGCGCCGGTTATGATCTACTGGCATTAATGACCGGCTCCGAGGGCATGCTCGGCGTGATTGTCGAAGTCACTGTGAAACTGCTACCCAAACCGGAACGCGCACAGGTATTACTGGCCGCATTTGATGATGTGGTTAAAGCCGGTGAAGCCGTAGGTAATATCATTGCTGCCGGTATTATTCCGGCAGGCCTGGAAATGATGGACCGATTGGCGATCAGCGCAGCCGAGGATTTTGTGCATGCCGGTTATCCATTAGACGCTGAAGCCATACTATTATGTGAGCTCGACGGCACCAACGAAGAGGTGTCAGAACACGTACTAAAAGTGCGTGAGGTATTCAAACACAGCGGCGCTACAGAGGTGCGCACCGCGAAGGATGACAACGAGCGACTCATTTTCTGGAAAGGACGCAAAGCCGCCTTCCCTGCCGTTGGCCGACTGTCACCCGATTATTACTGCATGGATGGCACCATACCGCGCATGCAATTACCGAAAGTACTGGAATCCATCGCTGCGCTATCCAAAGAATATGATCTGCCGGTAGCTAATGTTTTTCACGCCGGCGACGGCAACTTGCACCCGTTGATCTTATACGATGCCAATACTCCGGGAGAACTTGAGCGCACCGAAGAGTTTGGTGGAAAAATTCTCGAGTTGTGCGTCGCCGTCGGTGGCACGATTACGGGCGAACACGGTGTCGGCATGGAAAAGATCAACCAAATGTGCGTTCAATTTAATCGCCTCGAACTGAGCCAGTTCCATGCCGTGAAATCAGCTTTTGATCCCCTGGGTTTACTCAATCCGGGGAAAGCCGTACCCACATTGCATCGCTGTGCAGAATTTGGTGCCATGCATGTACACAAAGGCGAATTACCATTTCCCGAGCTGGAAAGGTTCTAGCCCGCATTTCTCACCAGGGGGCGAGATGATCACGCAGAGATTTGGATTGATGAAATACATCCCAGTATTTTACCCCTTCGGGGTCGCCTTGCGGTCCAAATCCGTTCCAGGCGGATTTGTCACAAAGGATTTTACGAAGAAGTGTAATAACAATGTGTATTCCCGACTGAGTAAAATTCTTTGTGGATTCAAAGATCAAGTGAGGACTCGTCCATCTGGTGAGAAATGCGGGCTAGTTACGCAGAAAATAAAATGATTCTGGAAACGGGAATGAATTCTGATATAAGCCAACAACTGCAGCAGCAAATACAGTGCGCCTTCAATCAAAAGACAGCTTTGTGCATCGTTGGCGGTAACAGCAAGGCCTTTTATGGCCACGCTGTTTCAGCTGAAACATTATCTGTTGCAGAACATCGAGGCGTACTCAATTACGAACCGACCGAACTGGTAATTACAGCACGCGCCGGCACACCTTTAAACGAGATTGAAAAAATACTCGATGACAACGGTCAAATGCTACCGTTTGAACCGCCCGCATTTACCAGCGAAGCTACCATCGGCGGCACCATTGCCTGCAACTTGTCCGGTCCGCGCCGCGCTTACGCAGGTGCTGCACGTGATTTTCTCCTGGGCTGCAAAATTATCAACGGCAAAGGCGAAATACTCACTTTTGGCGGTGAGGTCATGAAAAACGTTGCGGGCTATGATGTCTCGCGACTGATGGCCGGAGCCCTGGGCACATTAGGCGTTTTGCTGGAAGTATCACTAAAAGTTTTACCGAAAGCTGAAATGGAAGCTACGCAGCTAATCAACTGTTCGAATATAGAGGCACTCGACAAGATACATCAATTGTCAATGACACCGTTACCGATCTCTGCGAGTAGTTTTCATGATTCCGTTTTGCGTGTTCGACTCTCAGGAGCGATAAAAGCAGTCGAGGCGGCAATTAATTCTATCGGTGGTGATAGCATGGATAATGCCGAGCAGTATTGGCATAAACTGAAAGAACAACGCCTGGGTTTTTTTAATACCGACAAACCTTTATGGCGCATCTCCCTGGCATCGGATATTGACTCAATTGGTCTACCAGCCGACTACGAAAATGACGACTGCCTGTATGAATGGGGTGGCGCTTTACGCTGGTTAAAAAGCCATGTGCCTGCCGATACGATTCAAAGCACAGCCGCGAAACAAGATGGCCATGCCACATTATTTCGTGGCCATGAGCAACACTCTATGTTTCAGCCGTTAACACCAGGATTGTTGCGCATTCATAAAAACTTAAAACAGGCGTTTGATCCGGAAAATATTTTGAATCCAGGCAAGCTTTACCCTGAGCTGTAATCCCGCATGCAGACCAATATCAGCAACCAATTTGACAACAACCTCCACATCAATGATGCGGAAAGTATATTGCGATCCTGCGTACATTGCGGTTTTTGTACTGCCACCTGCCCAACCTACCAGTTGCTGGGTGACGAACTGGACGGGCCGCGTGGTCGTATTTACTTGATCAAGCAGGTGCTGGAAGGCAACGCCATCAGCAGCAAGACACAAACGCATCTGGACCGCTGCCTGACCTGCCGCTCCTGTGAAACCACCTGCCCTTCCGGTGTGCGTTATGGCAGGCTGGTTGAAATTGGGAGAGAAATTGTCGATCAGCAAGTGCCACGCAGTCTGCTGCAAATAATTCCGCGAACACTCCTGCGCAAAATATTGCCTTATCCCAGGCGATTTGCCTTGTTATATAAACTGGGTCTAGTGTTTCGTCCTCTGTTGCCTGCAAACTTGAAACGCAAACTGCTGGTACCCCGGTCGTCTCACAATATAACCAACCCGACTAAAGAACGGAAAATCCTGGTATTACAGGGCTGCGTACAATCGGTCGTAACACCACAAACCAACCAGGCGGCAGCACGCATCCTGGAAAAATTCGACATCGAATTAATCACTGCGCCAGACGCAGGTTGCTGCGGCGCCGTCAGTCATCATTTATCCGCGCATGAAGAAGGCCTTGATTTTATGCGGCGCAATATCGATGCATGGTGGCCTCACATCGAGCAGGGTGCAGAAGCGATTGCGATCACTGCCAGTGGTTGTAGCACCGTTGTCAAAGACTACGCTGAGTTACTCAAGCACGACCCGGCATATGCCGACAAGGCGAAAAAGGTCAGCGCTATAGCAAAAGATATCAGCGAGATACTTCGTGATGAAAACCTTTCAAAACTTGCACTAAAAGAGCCCGCATTGAAGGTTGCTTTTCACAGCCCCTGCACTCTACAACACGGTCAGCAACTCAACGGGGTCGTCGAGCAAATATTAACGAATACTGGATTCACCCTGACTGATGTTCAGGACGCGCATTTATGTTGTGGCTCGGCGGGCACTTATTCGATCCTACAGCCCAAACTCTCGCAACAGCTGCTGGAAAACAAGTTATCGGCTCTGCAAAATGAACAACCTGACATCATTGCCACCGCCAATATTGGTTGCCAGATGCACCTGGCGAGTAAAGCGGCGCAACCGGTAAAACACTGGCTCGAACTGATAGACGAAAATCTTGTTTGAAGGCTTTAACAAAGCCCTTTGAGCGAGTCTTATCAACTGTTCCATTGCTGAACCCCATGAATCAAACCCACAAAATTAACAGGGTTCTGTCACCCAGCCATGTACTTAATAGCACTACACAATCATTAATAAACAGCGGCAATAAGGATCCAGTAAACAGCCAGATATTTCACTATTTCTAACAGCTGGTTGAAAAATAGTATTTCTGGCAAGATACCGACAATTTTTTTGAATTACCAAAGGCTGACAACATGAGTATTACTTCATTCAACCCACCTGTTCGTACACTCATGGGCCCCGGCCCTTCCGATGTCCACCCGCGTGTTACCGGCGCTATGGCGCGCCCTTGCATCGGCCACCTTGATCCGGCATTCGTCGGCATGATGGATGAAGTAAAACAGATGCTGCAATACGCTTTTCAGACTAAAAACCAGCTGACTATTCCCGTGTCTGCGCCGGGTTCTGCCGGCATGGAAGCCACTTTCCAAAACCTGCTGGAACGCGGCGACAAAGCCATCGTCTGTCAGAACGGTGTATTCGGTGGCCGTATGAAAGAAGTTGTCGAACGATGTGGCGCCACACCGATCATGGTTGAAGACGAATGGGGCAAGCCGGTCGATCCGCAGAAAGCGGAAGACGCGCTGAAGGCAAACCCGGATGCAAAATTACTCGCATTCGTCCACGCCGAAACATCAACCGGCGCACGTTCCGATGCCGACATCCTGTGCAAACTCGCACACGACCACGACGCAATGGCGCTGGTCGATGCGGTTACATCACTGGGAGGGTCCGAGCTCAAAGTCGATGAATGGGGCATCGATGCAATCTATTCCGGCACGCAGAAGTGCCTGTCCTGCACGCCCGGCATTTCACCTGTCAGCTTCAGCGACCGCGCTGTCGAGGTGATCACCAGCCGAAACACCAAGGTACAGAGCTGGTTCCTCGATACCAACCTGGTGATGGGCTACTGGGGCCCGAACGCAAAACGCGCTTACCACCACACTGCCCCGGTCAATGCCCTGTATGCATTGCACGAATCACTGGTGATGCTGCAGGATGAAGGACTCGAAAACTCATGGGCGCGCCATTACAAAAACCACCGGGTGCTGCGTGCCGGCCTGGAAGCCATGGGCCTGTCCTTCATTGTTGATGAAACCCACCGCCTGCCACAGCTGAACTCGGTGACCATACCTGACGGTGCTGATGAAGCCGCAGTGCGCTCAAGGCTGCTGAATGAATTCAACCTGGAAATCGGCGCCGGCCTCGGCGCACTTGCAGGCAAGGTCTGGCGTATCGGCCTGATGGGCCACAGTTCACGCGCGGAGAATATTTTCCTCTGCCTGAGTGCGCTGGAAGCCGTGCTCAGCGAGATGGGCGCCGACATCAAAACCGGTGTTGCGCTGGAAGCTGCGCAGGCCTCGATGAAGTAAACAATCAGGCCACCGTGTGGAAATTCTTATATAACCGCAGAGGCGCAGAGAGAAAATAGTTGAGTTTTTGTGGGAGCGGCTTCAGCCGCGAACAATCTGGCAGATCGCGATGAATTCGCGGCTGAAGCCGCTCCTACACAATTAAACCCTCTGCGCTCTCTGCGTCTCTGCGGTTAAAATCCTGTTATGGGTGGTCAATTTCACTGGTTGTTGTAGATAATCAATCCGGCACCCGCAATCACCATCAGCCCGCCAATAATCACGCTGACATTTACATGCACATGCCTGAACATCAGGTACGAGAACAATGCAACAAACACCGGATAGGTGATTTCGATCAAACTCGCCAGCGTCGCGTTTTTACTACTGATCGCCAGAAACACGAATGCCGCACCGGCAAGACTGGTAAAACCTATGACCGACACCATCCATTGCTCCGAGGCAGGCAAACTACGAAAATTCTGAATATCCGTATTGAGCTGGGCCGCAAAAAACGGCGCCAGAACAAATATCGGAATCACGCTGATCAGCAACACACCGAATAGCGAAATTCGTTGCAGTGCGAACCCTACCAACGGGTAGTGCACACCCCACATCAGCGCGGCGCCCAAAGCGGCGATATACCAGGGAATTTGCATAACTGTCACTCTTGTCCGGTTAAACTTGCTGCCATGATATACGTCTTCATCAAAAACAATAAATCATATTCGCTGAATCAGACGCACGCATTCTGTGGCAACATAGCCACTTGTAATAATCAGCCATAGAAACAGGGATTATGAAAACCTATCTCGTGGGCGGCGCTGTTCGAGACGAACTACTGGGGTATCCGCACAAGGAAAAAGACTGGGTTGTTGTGGGCGCAACACCTGAAGAAATGCTGGCCGCCGGTTTTCAACAGGTCGGCAAGGACTTTCCGGTGTTTCTCCACCCCGAAACAAAAGAAGAATATGCACTGGCCCGTACCGAGCGCAAGACTTCGCCCGGTTACAAAGGCTTTAATGTGCATGCCACGCCTGAGGTCACGCTTGAACAGGACCTGTTACGCCGCGACCTGACAATCAATGCGATCGCAAAAGATGAAGCGGGCGAGATCATCGATCCGTTCAATGGCCTGCAGGACATACAGGACAAAACCCTGCGCCACGTCTCCCCTGCATTCACCGAAGACCCGGTGCGCATACTGCGCGTTGCCAGGTTCGCAGCACGTTACCTGCACCTTGGCTTTATCGTTGCCGATGAAACCATGCAGCTGATGAAACAAATGGTTGAAGACGGTGAAGTCGATGCGCTGGTCCCTGAGCGCGTGTGGCAGGAAATGGAAAAAGCCCTGGGCGAGCGCTCCCCCTCCCGCTTTATTGAAGTATTGCGCGACTGCGGCGCACTCGAACGCATACTGCCTGAACTGGACAGACTGTTTGGTATACCGCAACCCGAAGAGCATCATCCCGAAATCGA
>Ga0316192_10001436_pt1 | contig 17506 bp, 11 predicted proteins | sample MerIslwburrow_MG_FD_204931 | JGI IMG/M metagenome (GOLD analysis project Ga0316192, IMG submission 204931) | Coastal sediment microbial communities from Maine, United States - Merrow Island worm burrow | ecosystem: Environmental > Aquatic > Marine > Coastal > Sediment | place: USA: Maine...
ATCGGCGTTGCCATCCTTTTGACAACACTTGGCTTTGGTTTCACAGGCTATTCTCTGATTTATGAGCAAATTTCCTATTGGGCCGCAGTCGTAGGCACCAATATCGCAGCCGCCACCCCGTTTATCGGCGATATTCTGTCTGGTTTTATTCGGGGAGGAGATGAAGTCAGCGACAACACACTAACACGTTTTTTTGTGTTGCATATTGGTGTGTTGCCCACGGCCATGGTCATGCTGCTCGGCTTGCATGTGGTTCAAATTCGTTTGCACGGTGTGACCAAATTACGCTTTGACAAAGACAACAGCCATTCGGTTGAGCTTTCGCTCCGTGTGTCTGCGCCAGTCTCCCCGACCCGCGCGCATGGCGGCGACACCTCAACAGAAGCAGATGAAGAAGAAAAGGTAAAAGAGGAATCTTTTCCATTTTATCCAGATCACTTCTATATGGAATTGATCGTTGGCCTCACATTAACTTTTATCCTGACGATTTTGGCGTTGATTTATCCTGCGCACATGGGTGATCCTGCCAATCCGCTTGTCACACCCGAACATATCAAACCCGAATGGTTTTTCTATGCCACTTTTCGTTGGCTAAAACTTACTTCCTTGGGAGTCGGCGTGATGGGAACAATGGTATTTCTTGGAATACTCTTATTTTGGCCATTTATCGATCGTGTTTTAGTGCGAAAATTTCCCGGCAGGGAAATCAGTTTTTGGTTGGGAGTTGTTGGTTTTTTTGTGTTTCTCACTTTTACGATCTGGGAAGCACTGGTATAAAATACTTTTAAATTGAGAAATAGGAAGGAGGCGCTGGATGCTTTCACTTGAAACAAAACGTGTCATTATAGCGGTCTTGAGTTTTTTTCTGTTGAGCGCCCTGCTCATTGTCGGGTATATCGAAGGAAAAAAACACATTCCCGGTTCAAAGGCTTCCATTATTGTGTCGGAAGAAAATGAAAAATGTGTAGAATGTCATTCGCAGCAAAGCAATGCAAGGACAGCTGTTCAGCAATGGCAGGAAAGCGAGCATGCAATAAAAGGTGTCGGGTGTATTGAATGTCACGGAGCGGAAAAAGATGACATTGATGCATTTGAACATTACCAATCGACCATTGCTACGATTGTATCTCCCAAAGATTGTTCGCGTTGTCATAAAAAAGAATTTGCTGAATTTCAACGTAGCCATCACGCGCAGGCCGGCAAAATTTTAGGTTCACTCGACAATGTTTTAGCTGAAATTGTTGAAGGAAGCATGGAGCACAACAACGCGGTTGCAGTAAGCGGTTGTAAGCAGTGTCACGGCTCGGTGGTCGACTTCATCCGTGACGACGCCGGCGACATTAAAAAAGATCGCAATGGCATACCAATGATCGATCCGGAGACTTGGCCGAATACCGGCATCGGGCGAGTTAACCCTGACGGCAGTTTGGGGTCTTGCGCCGCATGTCATAACCGACACTATTTTTCCGTTGCCCAGGCTCGCGAACCAGACGACTGCGGCAAATGCCATCTTGGCCCCGACCATCCGCAATATGAAATCTACCGCGAGTCAAAACATGGCATCAACTTCACAGCCCATAAAGATGAAATGAATCTTGAAAGACGTCCATGGATTGTTGGCGAAGATTATATCGCCGCCCCAACCTGCGCAACCTGTCACATGAGCGCAACGCCAAACCAGGCGGTTACGCATGATGTCGGCGAACGAATTAGTTGGACTTTGCGACCGCCTGTTTCGGAAAAAGTTGACGCCAAAGCTTTAAAAGCCGGAAAAGATGTAAAGAAATGGGAAGAACGTCGTCAAGATATGCAGGATGTCTGTTTCCAATGTCATAGTAAACAATATGTCCAAAATTTCTACAAGCAATATGATGATGTTGTCCACCTCTATAATGATAAATTTGGCATTCCGTCAACAACCTTGATGAAGAAACTAAAAAGCGTTGGTCTGATTACGGCGGATGTCGCATTTGACGACAAGATTGAATGGACTTATTTTTACCTATGGCACCATGAAGGCCGCCGGGCAAGAATGGGTGCTTCCATGATGGGGCCTGATTATACGCAATGGCATGGAATGTATGAGGTCGCAGATCGATTTTACGCTGAATTTGTGCCGGAAATAAAAGAATTGATCGCCGAAGGTCGCGCACATGGGAAAGTGAGCGCCGCGCAAGCAGTCCAAAAACTATTGGACGAAATCCTGAATTCAAGCTTGCACAAATGGTATCTCGGAAAAATGGATCCTGCTGAGAAAAAGTCTCGCGAAGAGGCCGCAGCTCAATTTAAAAAACGATACGCCGGAGACTAATTTTAATAAAGGTGACTCCGACAGGGTGATAGCCTTGTCGGAGTAATCAAACAAAGGGGAAGTATGCCAATATCCGGAATAACCGTCACCGTAGATCCGGCAAGAATAGAAGAAATTTCAAAACACCTTAGCAGTGAATTCAACGCCGAGGTGTCTGCGGTAAAAAACAATTTGATCGTTGTGCTCGAAACAGAGGACAACAAACAGATGAAGGAACATTTTGAAGCAATAGCGCATCTACCCGGAGTCGCCACCGCCACTTTGGCCTATTATAGTGAAGAAACGTTAGAAATAAGTTGAATATTCTGACAGAACAAGAATAAAGGAGCTGTTCTATGAGCGTTTCACGCAGAGATTTTATAAAACGCTGTGCGGCAACGGCGGCCTACGCCAGTCTGCCCCTAAGTTTATTAAACAATAAAGAGTTATCAGCCTTTCCAGTTGAAGGCTCCCTCGACCCGACATTGACCTGGGGAAAAGCACCATGTCGTTTTTGTGGAACAGGTTGCGGGGTTATGGTGGGTGTAAAGGATGGAAAAATTGTTTCCGTAGCCGGCGATCAATTAAATCCGGTTAACAAAGGGTTGCTTTGCATAAAAGGATACAGCCTGCCAAGCATACTTTATGGAGAAGACAGATTGACAAAACCGTTGATTCGAAACAACGGGAAATTGAAAACCGCAAGTTGGAACGACGCGCTAGATCTGGTTGCCGGAAAATTTAAAGAGTCGATTGCCGCGCATGGACCAAAATCCGTCGCCATGTATGGTTCAGGGCAATGGACTATCACCGATGGCTACGCCGCATTAAAGTGGTTCAAAGGCGGCATCGGCTCTAACAATGTTGAGGCCAATGCGCGCCTTTGCATGGCAAGTGCCGTGACCGGGTTTATCACAACTTTTGGCGCTGACGAACCCATGGGCTGCTACGACGACTTTGAAAAAGGCGACACCTTTGTGCTTTGGGGCAACAACATGGCGGAAATGCATCCTGTCCTGTTTTCTCGAATTCTTGAGCGTAAACGAACCGCATCCTGGGCCAGAATTGTCGACATTGGAACACGCCAAACCCCGACTACCGAATGGGCTGATTTGCATTTGTCAATGGAACCGCAATCCGATCTCGCAATTGCCAATGCAATCGCCAGACATATCATTAACACCGATAGCTACGATAAAAACTTTGTCAACAATCATACGGTTTTCAAGCGCGGCAAAGAGAATATCGGCTATGGCCTTGAAGATAAATTTAAATTTAAAGAATCTGCGCAAAGCATCAGCTTTGATGAGTATAAAAAGTATGTTCAAAAATACACTTTTGAATATGTAGAAGAAATCTCAGGCGTTCCCGCCGCCAAAATCAAACAATTGGCTGAAATATATGCGGACAAATTCACCAAAGTGGTCTCCCTTTGGTGTATGGGAATGAATCAACACACACGCGGCACATGGATCAATAACCTTGTTTATAATCTGCATTTGCTGACCGGAAAAATCTGTGAGCCAGGCAATAATCCGCTATCCCTTACAGGTCAGCCAAGTGCTTGCGGCACTGTCCGTGAAGTGGGAACGCTTGCCCACCGTCTACCTGCGGACATGGTGGTGATGAATGAAAAACATCGTAAAAAGGCGGCGGAAATCTGGAAAGTTCCGGTCTCCAATATCGATCCAAAGCCGGGCTTGAATACTGTTGAAATGTTCCGCGCTTTTGATCGCGGAGATGTTCGTGTTATGTGGACACAGACCACCAACCCAATGGTGAGCATGCCAAACCTTAACCGTTATACAGCAGGCGCCCAAAAAGATGGCCGCTTCCTTGTTGTATCAGAGGTTTACCCAACGCCGACAACTGATGTGGCAGATGTTATTTTACCGGCTGCAATGTGGGTTGAGCGCACGGGAATGTTTGGAAATACAGAAAGACGAACGCAACAGTGGTTCAAACTTGTCGATCCGCCCGGCGAGGCCAAGCCGGATGTCTGGCAGACTATGGAAGTTGCCAAAAGAATGGGTTACGGCGATTTATTCCCTTATAGCGAGGACAATTATGAAAAGGAACTATTCGATGAATATCGCCTTTTCACGCTTGGCACGGGACATGATCTCGGAGCTTATGAACAATATGTTGAAGCGCGCGGCCTGCGCTGGCCAGTTGTAGATGGCCGTGAAACACCATACCGCTATACCGCAAAATATGATTCTTATGTAAGCAAAGGCAAAGACATCGAATTCTATTCCAACCACAAAACCGGCGGTAAAGCAGTTATTTGGGCGCGACCCTATGAACCAGCTGCAGAGTCCCCTGACAAGGAATATCCATTCTGGCTGTGCACCGGACGTGTGCTGGAACATTGGCATACCGGAAGTATGACGCGCAGAGTGCCGCAACTGCATCGCGCAGTGCCTGCGGCCTACATGGAGATGAACCCGACAGACGCTGAGAAAATGGGCGTTCAAAATGGTGAAACCGTACTGGTGAAGTCACGACGCGGTTCTCAAAAACTCCGGGTTGTCCTTAATGGAAAAGGCAAACCCCGCCCCGGCTCGGTGTTTACGCCGTTTTTTGATGAATCAAAATTGATCAACCAAGTGACCCTGGATTCTTATTGCCCCATTTCAAAGCAACCGGACTATAAGAAATGCGCTGTCCGTATTGAAAAAATCAGCGTCTGAAACAGGTGACTTAACCGGGACTCAATATGAAAAAAATAAATAATTACTTACTACTTTCCCTTGTTTATTTAACAAGCGTCTGCATTCTTTTTATTGGTTGTGACAAGCAAAAAAATGCTGACTATGGAAAATATACCCGGCAGGAAATGCGCTATTACGCTTACGCGCCCCCAAACATTCCACATGAAGTCATTAACCGTCGTTGTATAGATTGCCATTTGGAAGGGCTGGTTGTGCAAGGGTTTCGCGCGCCGGTCACGCCGCATCCAACATTGGTTAATTGTGAGCAGTGTCATGTGCGCGCAGATCAAACGGTTGCGCTTTTTAAAGAGAACCACTTTGTCGGCGAGCATGAAGAAACTTCATTGGGAAAGCCGCAGCCCGCCGGCCCGCCATTGATTCCACACCGGATTTTCATGCGTGAAAACTGCGTTGTATGTCACAATGATTCAATGCGTAAAAATATTGTGCAAACAACGCACCCTGAACGCAGTAATTGCGTGCAATGCCATGTGGCGCAACAAAATGTTGCCGAAGCAAGTCTGGCGAGAGCTGAATAATTTGGCAAAGATTGCTCACTGAGCTCCTTCTGTTTCTAACGAAGCAGCGTTCACAATTACAACAAACATTCATCAAATTGCTCCTGGCCGTTGCGCCGGAGCAATTTGGTATATTACTCAAACAATCAATATGACACCCGTCATAAAAAAGACCCAAACGCCCCCTCGCTCCGCCAGTTAACCCGAATTCTCCACATGAGAGTCATTTTAATCTTCTGAAAACTTTTTTTTCTCGCAGACATGATGAACATACTTTCACGATGCCTGTTTTTAAGGGTAAGTTTGGATTAACCTGAAACGGATGTTTAGCGAGGCAATTTATTTTCTGAGCAACCATTCCCCAACCACGCTCTCTTTTAAATTCAATAAAAATATAAAATTATTGTTTTCGCGATATCTAAATCGCACTCTCTACCATACGAAGAAGAATTTGTTGTAAAACAAACCCTTGTAAACCACCGCTGAAGACGTAATTCAGCACACAAAATAACAAATTATACTTTAGTTCATTTCAACAACGGTCGATTTTAAAAATAGTAATTTTGAAAACTAACTATAAAAATGGTGTTGTATTTAGTGGTGAAAAAAAAACCTTCATCTCGTCTCCTTTTTGTCACTCTCTTTTTTTGCTCAAATCTATTAAGCGGACAAGCAATCGACTTAGGTGAAACCGGAAGTCTATTAATCCAAAACTTTTCCCGGCTTGATTATAGAGGCGGATCGCAAAATTTTGATATTGTACAAGATAAAAAAGGATTTATCTATTTGGCCAATAATGGCTGTCTGCTCCGTTTCAATGGCAAAGTATGGCAGCCTGTGGCCAATACAAGCCTTACCTGGCTCAACCTTGAAATCGGCTCAAAAAATCAAATATTCCTTGGCGGTGTCGGCAACTTTGGCATGCTTGCTCCTGATAGCGCCGGAAACCTCGCGTTCAAATCCTTTTTAGCGGGCTTACCTGAACATGAAAAAAATGTGAACCGATTTGATGAAATTGTGGTCATTGAAGATTCTGTTTATTTCAATGCCGGGAAACATTTAACGCGTTGGGTTAATGGTGAATTTTATACATGGCAGTCTGAAACAGAATTTCAAGCAATCTTTGAAATGAACGGCGAGCTTATCGTTCATCAATTAGACAGGGGTCTACAGAAATTAAAAGGAGACACATTTACCAAAGCGCAAAATAGCGCTTTTTTTAAAGAACTGAGGCCGTATGAGGCCATAAAATGGCTAAACGGCGCACACCTCATCCGAACCGTGAAAAATGGCCTGTATTTGATGGACGACAATACTTGCGCGCCATTCATCACCAAAGCAGATAAACTCTTAAAACAAAAGTCACAAAAGAAACAAAAAACCCTGCTTCTAAAAAATGGCAATATTGCTCTGTTGACATTTGATGGAATCGTAGTTTTGAATCCCAAGGGTGAATGGGTTGACTTGATTGATGAGGCATCTGGACTGATGAGCGAGCAAATTATTGGCGGCGTCGTTGATCGCGATGGGGGTATTTGGCTGGCGCTGAACAATGGCGTCGCCCGTGTTCAATATCCTTACCCGGTGTCAACATTTTCAAAACAAAATGGCCTGGAAGGAACCCTGATGTCGATACAAAGACATAACGGCAAACTCTATTGCGGCACTTTTTCAGGCCTCTATGTCTTAACAGATGACGATCTTCTCAAACGTAAATCCAAGCCGTCCTATTTACAACCCATCCGCTTTAAGAATGTTCTTCAAAAAAGTGGCCAAATTTTTCCAATTCTTTCAACAGAATCCGGATTGCTATATGCCGCTTTGGATGGACTTTACTGTCTCAAAGATGATGGAGCCATTAAACCAATTATGTCGCAAAGGCTCTATTGCCTCCTCCGATCAAAAAAAGATCCGAACCGAATTTATGCATGTATTTACGGCGGGGCAATACACATCCTTGAATACCAATCCGCTCAACAAGCATGGATAGATACAGGAGAAATTCCCAATTCAGCAATTGATGTCTGCACGATTTCCGAAGATGCGAATGGAAACTTATGGGCTGGAAGCTGGTCAAAGGGCATCTGGGAAATTGAACGACCCTCGCTGGATGAAACTTCGGTAAGCAGACAATTTACTGACCAAGACGGACTTGAAGAGTTCTCTCAATACTACTCTATTCTTTTTGACGGAAAAGATGTTTTTGCAACAGGATACAGCGGCAAAGTTATGCGCTATTCACCGGAAACAGATAAATTTCATATCGATGAACGGTTTGATCTTCCACCAGACGCTGGCGAAGTAAAAGGAATCTGGTTTACCCGTCCAGACAATTACTGGCTATGGTGGGGCGAGCATTTAAGAAAAAAAAATCTTCTCGGAAGCGCATTGCAACCTGAGCAAAGCTCACCTTTGTCCCTGCTAAAAAATATGAGTTTTTATAGTTTTTACGAGGAATCAAACGGTGTTGTCTGGACTGGCGGTGATGAGGGTCTTTTCCGGATTTCCCCTTATAAAACACAACCTGGAAAACAATTTTCGGCGATAATTCAAGCCGTAAAAAACCGACAAAACAACCTCATTTTTTTAAATGATCGTCCAACAGCAAAAAGCAATACGATTGAGTATGAAAATAACTCCCTCACTTTTCTTTTTGCAGCTCTGAGCTTTGAGGGGTCGGAGCATCTACAATTTCAGCATATTCTTAAAGGATTCGAGGAAACCTGGTCTCTATGGGACAAAGAGACACGCGCTGAGTATACCAATTTACCCCCCGGCGATTATACATTAATCGTTCGCGCCCAAAATATCTATAAAATTCTCAGCGATGAAGCGAGCTATTCCTTTACCATTTTACCCCCCTGGTATTTTACATGGTGGGCCTATGCATGTTACTTTCTGGCTGCAATTTTATTCATTCTTTTAATCACCCGTGTGCGAATGAGCCTCATGCATGCACGAAACAGATACCTCTCTAAACTGGTTAGTGACCGCACCCAAGAAATTCAAGAACAGAACACCAGGCTTGAAAACATGAATGAGGAATTGATTAAGAGTAATCATGATATTGAGCATAAAAAAGTGTCGATGGAAATTATCAACGCGGAGCTGGTGGAAGCCAAAGAAGACGCCGAGATGGCGACCAAGGCCAAAAGCGAATTTCTGGCAAATATGAGCCATGAAATCCGCACACCTATGAATGGAGTTATCGGCATGACAGACATGCTCCTGGCCACCTCTCTGGACTCTGAACAAACTGAATTTGCCGAAATCACTAAAAATTCAGCTCATAATCTGTTAACCCTTATTAATGGTATCTTAGATTTCAGCAAAATTGAAGCCGATAAACTTGAACTTGAAAGCATTGACTTTGATTTGCGCTACTGCCTGGAAAGTATCTCCGATATGTTTGCAATTGAACTTATCGATAAAAGCCTGGAGTTTATACTTGACATTCCGCCAAACATGCACACTGCTCTAAAAGGAGACCCCGGCCGGTTGCGGCAGATTCTGATTAATTTGATTAAAAATGCAATAAAGTTTACACAAAATGGCTTTGTGAAAGTTACAGTAAGCCTTCAAAGTGTATCGGCTCATCACTTTATCTTGCGTTTTGATATTACTGACACAGGAATTGGCATACCCAAAAGTAAAATAGATAGCCTATTTGATGCATTTTGCCAAGGCGACTCATCTTCAACCAAAAAGTATGAAGGCACAGGTTTAGGCTTGACCATTTCAAAGAAATTGGTGGAACTAATGGGTGGGGAAATTGGTGTTGATAGTGTTGAAGGCAAAGGTTCAACATTTTGGTTCAGCGGCAGATTTAGAAAAGGCAAAGTCAAACCGTTAAGGTTTGCCGATATAGACAAACTACAACGGCAAAAAATCTTAATTGTTGATGATGTTCCAGGTAGTCGCCAGGTAATCTCTGAAATGTTGAATTCAGTAAATATTGAAAATGAAAAGGCTGAAAATGCCGCCCACGCGCTATCTATTTTGAAAAATGCATTACAGGCTAACAAACCGTTCTCCATTGCTATCCTCGACTCAAAGATGCCGGAAATTGATGGGAAATTGCTTGCGCTCAAAATCAAAACAAACGCTAATTTTAAAAATATAAAATTAATTATGCTCACCTCTTCCGGGCAACGCGGCGATGCGAAACGAATTGAGGGAATGGGTTTCTCAGCCTATCTTCGCAAACCGGTCAAACTGAACCTGCTTTTCAAAGTTCTTTCAGTGGTGACAGAGCTGCCGGCTGAGTATGGTTCCGGCATGATTACCCATCATAGTTTGAATGAAGACGATCCGCAGGATCAGCCTGTATTTGCGCCGATGGCTCCGCTCAAAAAAAAACTCACTGCAGCTTCACGCGACAAAGACCAAAAGAAGCTGCCAACCAATTTAAATAGAATGAACAATGCGCTGGCTGAATTTTACGAAGACAAACAAAAAAAACTGCCCGTCTTTATGCCGCCGCCAAGTCAGGAAAAAGTTCACTCAAACGATAAACTTTTGAATGATACCAACAAAAATTTGTCTTTTGATGACAAAATAATGTCGCCGGCAGATTCAATCTCCGAGAGTATTTCCCTGTTTGAAATTGACCAAGATGAGAAAAAAAATGAACCTGTAATAATATCATCGTTTGTTGAAAATATACAGGATGAAGAGAAGTCGCTAGGAGAGAGGAATAAGATTCTACTCGTGGAGGATAATCAGGTAAACCAGCGTGTTGCAATGAAGATGTTGCAAAAAATGGACTGTGATGTAGATCTGGCTGAAAATGGCAAGGAAGCAATTGAGCTTTTGAAGGTTTCGGATTATAACATTGTTCTCATGGATCTCCAAATGCCTGTAATGGATGGCTACGAAACGACATTGTACGTGCGGGAAGGGAAAGATGAAGACGTGAATTCAAAAGTTACGATTGTAGCGCTCACAGCAAATGCTATGCAAAATGACAAAGAAAGATGTCTAAACACTGGAATGGACGACTATCTATCAAAACCGATCACTTACAAAGAGCTAAAAAAGGTTATCGATCGAAATCTTCAATAATCGACAACGTCAAAAAAACAGAATTTAAAATAATCCACAAAGAGATGACACTATCTATTGTTCACTGACCATTCAAAACTCGCCTCAGACCAATTCCCGTCTGCGCAAAAAGCTCAGAACAGCCCTCGAATTCTGACACAATAATGTTAGCTGGCGCTGCCGCCAGCTAACAAAGCTGATTACTATTTGTTCATGAACAATGAAGGCGAGTAGGTAAACCCTCGCCAGGCAAGATTATTTTGTCGCTTCGACCATCAGCTCGGTCATGCGACTGACAAATTCATTTGGAGAAGTCAGGCCGCCCTCGATCAGCAAGGCTCCGTCATAAACCTGTAAGATGCTATTCCGCAAAACCGGATCGTTTTCATCGGCGATAATTCGCTTGCCGAGATTTTTAATCAAAGGGTGCGACAAATTGATTTCCAGAATTTTTTTGGCGCCGGCATAATCCTGGTTCATCATCTTCATCATTCTCTCCATTTGCTTGTCCATTCCTTCCTTGCCGACAACAAGTGTTGCAGCCGAATCAACCAAACGTTTTGATGCAATAACATCTTCAATTTTGTCAGTTAATGTTTTCTTGAAGATCTCAATAAGCGACTTCGACAAATTTTCACTCAAAGCTTCTTTGTCATCCACATTAGCGGATTTGAGGTCGAGATCAGATTTATCAATGGAAACAATTTGCTTTTCATCATATTCGCCAAGACCCGGCACAACAAAAACGTCAAATGGCTCGGAAAGAAGAAGAACTTCAATATTATTCTTCTTGAAATACTCTAAATTTGGATTTCTCAGAATCGACTCGCGATGTTCACCCGACAAATAATATATCTCTTTCTGATCATCAGCCATTCTGGCAACATAATCTTTCAACGAAGTCAGCTCATCGTTTTCAGTCTTCGTGGTTTCAAAACGAAGCAACTCAACAATTTTGTCTTTATTGGTAAAATCAGAATTCACGCCGGTTTTGAAAATCGGGCCAAAATTCTTATAAAATTTGTCGTACTTTACCGTTTCATTTTTTGCCCATCCATCCAGAAAAGTTAAAACCCGTTTGGTTAGAATATCGCGGATTTTGGCCATCACCGGGCTGTTTTGCGTGACTTCCCGCGAAACATTCAACGGCAAATCTTCGGTGTCGACAACGCCGCGCAGGAAACGTAAATATTCAGGCAATAGTTCTTTACAGTTTTCCTGGATAAAGACTTTCTTTGAATAAAGCTGCAACGATTTTTCCAAATGCTCGCGGTAAAATGCACCTGGCGCCGTGCCCGGAATAAAAACAATCGATTTAAAATTGACAGCTCCTTCAATAGATAGCTGCAAGTGACCCTGCGGTTCATCAAATTCATTGCTGATAAATTTATAAAATTCGTTGAGCTCTTCCTCTTTGATGTCATCTTTCGGACGGTGCCAGAGTGCGCTTACCCGGTTGACCTCTTCCTTGCTGATAAAAATCGGAAAATCAACAAAATTAGAATATTTTTGAATGGTATTCTTAACCTGCCACTCTTCGCTGAAATTTTTGTGCTCATCTTTCAGCTTAAACGAAATTTTTGTTCCACGCGCTTTTCGCTCAATTTCTTCAATTGTAAAACTACCTTGCCCATCTGATTTCCAGCAATAACCTTTGGAACCTTTGTCGGCGTGACAGCTCTCCACGGTCACTTCATCTGTAACCATGAAAACCGAATAAAAGCCAACCCCAAATTGTCCGATCAAATCAGCGGCGCCATTGCCATTTTCCTGCATCTGCTTAACAAATTCAAGCGTCCCGGAACTGGCGACCGTGCCCAGTCGTGAAATCAAATCCTCCCGGGTCAGGCCAAGGCCGGAGTCCTCGATAGAGAGCGTCTGCTTCTCTTTGTCCAACTCAATATTAATCTTAAGTTCTGCGTCAGGGTCGACAACATCGGTATCCGTTAGCATACGGAACCGGATTTTGTTTAATGCGTCCGAAGAGTTTGAAATCAACTCACGCAGAAAAATTTCAGGATGAGTATAGAGGGAATGCACAATTAAGTGCAGCAACTGCTTCATCTCAGCCTTGTACTCAAATTCCTGTGCTTTCGGTTTCGTTTTAGAAGGCATTCTCAACCGTCTCCTTTTCTTAAAACTTATTTTAATGATGGAATGAAAAATCAGAAGCGTTTTCTGAACAGCTTGGAACTTATGAAGAGATTCGTTCAATTTCAAGTTTTTTTGCGAGCGCTCAGGCAGCAAAATCATCTCAAAAGCGGTTCTTTTTATCAAACCCTCTTCATAACAACCAACAGCAAGGCAATGCACACGAAAAACGCAATCAGGTCGAAATTCCAACAGACGGTCTAAAAAGACCTCTGCGTTGCAGGATGCACAGGCGTTGGCGGTGACTCAGTATTTGACAATTTCGTAGTAATTGCTTATCTAGTCCAAACAATTCGCCATCAAAAGCGAAAGGATATATCGAATCACCCTAACAAAGAAAAGTATATGAACATTTATGCAATTATTATTCTGTCAACCATCACGCTAAGCTCCCTGTTGGATTTTGTAACCGAGTGGCTTAACCTCAAATCACTAAATGATCAGTTGCCCAATGAATTTAAAGATACCTATAGCCATGAAAAATACCAGAAGTCGCAGGAATATACTCGCGTCGGCACAAAATTTGGTTTTATCACTTCAGGTTTCGGCTTGCTGCTAACGCTTTCTTTTTGGTTCTCCGGCGGATTTAATTATGTTGACTCATGGGTTCGAAGCTGGCAGCTTCATCCAATTTGGACTGGCCTGCTTTTCATGGCTGTTCTCAGCATCGGGCGCTCCATCCTGTCACTGCCTTTCAACATCTACTCCACATTTGTTATTGAAGAGCGTTTTGGCTTTAATAAAACAACGCCAAAAACTTATGCGCTCGATTTGTTAAAAGGCCTTCTTCTTTCCATTTTAATTGGCGGCCCGCTATTGGCCGGAATTTTGGCTTTCCTGAACTATGCAGGTGAATTGGCATGGCTTTATTGCTGGGGCGCGGCGACGGTTTTTTCACTTATCGTACAGTTTATCGCGCCAACCTGGATCATGCCGTTGTTCAATAAATTCACGCCACTTGAAGAAGGAGAGCTGCGTCAGGCGATCATGAAATATGCTGAATCCGTCAAGTTTTCGTTAAAAAACCTTTTCGTCATGGACGGCTCGAAGCGCTCATCAAAATCCAATGCATTTTTTACAGGGTTTGGCAAGAACAAACGCATCGCATTGTTCGACACCTTAATTGAGAAGCACACTGTGCCCGAACTAGTGGCGGTGCTGGCGCATGAAATTGGACATTACAAAAAGAAACACATTACCAAAAGCATGGTTATCAGCATTTTACACACAGCCATATTGTTTTATCTGCTCTCGATTTTCCTTAACAACAAAGGGTTGTTCGAAGCTTTTTACATGGATGAAATTTCAAATTATGCCGGACTGATATTCTTCGGCATGTTGTATTCACCTATCGAAATGATATTGTCAATCTTCATGCAAATTTTTTCACGAAAAAATGAATTTGAGGCTGACCGCTACGCTGCTGAAACCACAAAAGATCCAGATTCAATGGTCGACGCCTTAAAAAAACTTTCCGTAGATAATCTGTCAAACCTTACTCCGCACCCGCTTTATGTCTTTTTGAATTATTCGCATCCGCCGGTCTTGCAGCGAATTCAGGCGATTCGGGGAATTTCAAGTCAACCATAGGAAAGCGCTGCGCCCTGATGCGGCCGCCCGTCGAGTTATCAGCATCAGGGTTTGCGAATTCCGGCTTGGAATGAGTTTGAAAGAATCTTGTTGAATTTTCAGCTTTCAACCATTACTTTTCGTTAATTAACCTGCAAACTAAAGTATGCCTGCTACCTGCTTCTAAATCGCCTTACAGCTCAAAACGGAGGGAAATATGCTCTACATCGTCGTCGTTTTAACATATGTGTTATTGCTTCTAGGGATTAGTGTTTATAAAAGTCGCACAGTGAAAACACAGGATGACTTTATGGTTGCAGGACGCGGCGTGCCAGTCTATATGTTGGTTGCAACCCTGGTTTGCACCTGGATTGGCTCCGGCAGCCTTTTTGGCACTGCCGGACTCTCATTCCGCAGCGGTTTTTCCGAACTGTGGTTTTCAATGGGCGCATGGATAGGGATTATCGTTATCTATTTTGTTGCAGCCAAGGTCAGGAAAATTTCGCAATATACACTGACAGATTTGCTGGAAAAACGTTATAGCCGGACTGCTCGAATTTTGGGAACCGTAACTATTATCATTTCTTATATGGTAATTGCAGGCTATCAGTTTAAAGGCGGCGGACGGTTTATCAGTATTCTTACCGAGGGAAAGGTTAGCACAGAAACCGGCATGATGATTACCTGCGCCATTATTGTCGGGTTCACGGTTTTGGCCGGCATGGTTTCCATTGTCACGATTGACATTTTTAACGGTGTGATCATGATTGTCGCCATGGCGCTTGCACTGCCGTTTGCCATTTCAGCGCATGGCGGCTGGACCGAAGTCGTCTCTACCATTGAAGTAAAAAACCCGACCTATCTATCAATGTTCGAAGGGCATGACGGCTGGTGGGTTCTCGGTATTATTTTGCCGACTTTTCTGCTTCTGCTCAGTGAGAGCAGCGTTTACCAAAAATTTTCGTCAGCCAAAGATGAAAAATCAGCTCGCAAAGCGGTTATTGGCATGTTTGGCGGAGTTGTAATTGTTGAATTTTTAATGTGCGCAGTGGCGGTTGTCGGTTATGCGATTTATGCTGATGACCCGCGTTTCTTTCTTGCCAACGGTGAAATAAACCGCGCCATGGCCGAAGAAATTATTCTGCGCATCGGCTATGAACAAATGCCGGCGATATTAGGCTCCATTCTTTTTGCCGGAGGCTTTGCTATCATTATTTCAACCGGCAATACATTCCTCATGGTCACTTCAACCAATATCGCCCGCGATTTCTTTCAAACTTTTTTAATGAAAGATGCAACTTCGAGACAAATCGTCAAAATACAGCGAATTAGTATTGTTGTAATTGGTATTCTCGCCTATTTTCTGATGAGTCAATTTGAGACCATTTTGGAAATGGCATTGGTTTCCTATACAATGATCGGCGCTTCCCTTGCGCCTGTGCTATTAGCGGCATTTTTCTGGAAACGCGTTACAAAGGAAGGCGGTGTCTCTTCAATCGCTTCAGGGATGATTGTTGTTTTATTGATTACCGTCATCAACAGAATGGTGGAAGGCGGAAGCGGCTTTGCTGTTCTCGGTATAAACTTTCCATTTGACACCGACTATATTGCAATTCCGGCTCTGTTGGTCTCGACCTCAACATTGATTATTGTCAGTTTACTGACGCCGCATTCTCCGGAAAGCGTCTGGAAACCCTTTATTGAGCAGGATTAAATTTTCAACTTTTCAATTACTTACTCAATGTTCTATTCACTAAAAACAGGAGGGAAATATGAACTGGAGTAAAGTAGCAATCACAGGTGTTGTCGGCGGCATTGCGCTATGGTTGTACAGTTTTGTCATGCATGGCTTGATCATGGGCAAGAGCTATGCGGCCATGGAAATTTTCAGACAAGATGGCAGCCCGCTAAACTTTTTATTCGTTCAGCTTTGTATGGCCTTGGCGGCTGCCGCATTATTCGCCAAGACACGCAACGCCTGGGGCAATGGCATGAAAGGCGGCTTGGTTTTTGGTTTTTTCCTGGGTCTGGTTTTCTTTTTCGCCCAATTTATGAATCCGCTGGTGTTTGCCAAATTTCCATATTATTTATCATGGTGTTGGGGCGGAATCGAGTTAATCGGTTGGATGGTTTTTGGCTGCGTGGCGGCCATGCTTTATAAACAATCTGAATAAAGCGCAACGATCCTGGCAGGAGTATCATCTGCGCTCTTGCCAGGATTGCCTTTTTCCGACCTGGCGCTCATTCAAACCAATTCAAAACCACAAACGCCCGTCAATTTCCAACTCAACTCACCTGCACAATTTTTTCGGCCACCAAATTCGCTTCGCCCTTCATGCGCGACGGCAGAATTCCGGTGACGGTAAACGGCTCATTGCCACAGATAATGTCACGATATTTATTGAAAATTTTAGGGAAAAAGACAACATCGCAAAACCCGTATAAATCTTCGAGAGTCAGAAACTGCATTCGCGCGCCGGAACGAATAAGGCGCTCAACTTCTTTCCTGCCTGCGTTAGTCCTTACCATAAAATCGTAAAGGCTGCTGAATCTCTTTTTTTTACGCTCATCAACAATCTTTTTTGTGCTTTCTCACTTAATTCAAAAACCACAAATAGCCCCACACGAATTGCGTCGCCTTCTTTGGTAAATAAAATTATGGAAAAAGTCACATCCGGCGGCAAAATTTGCAAACTCAGCCGACGGCATTCGGAGATATAAGCTCCGGTCGAATAAAAAGCGCCCGGATTATTGATCTCCGATGTCATGAACTCCGCCGGAAAATAACACTTTAGAAAAGCAGTCTGATACGCCAAAATGCCATAGGTTGCGGCATGCGCTTTGTTAAAACCAAAACCGGTGAACTGGAACAGGTAGCTCCAAATATGTTCAGCCTTTTTTCTGGAGAAACCATTTTGCAATGCGCCTGCAATGAAATCTTGCTCTCTTGCTCTTATGATTGAATCAATTCCTTCTCCTTGCGCCCTTTTGTCATTGCGCGACGCAAACCATCCGGCGTGTAGTTGGTCAATGCATCCGGGGCGATGATAACGCCGCCGGCATAAATGGTTGAGTAAAATAATTTATGAGGCAATCCGGCTGTGTCAACTACGTAACAATTACTTGACTTTCGCAAATTTGTTCACTATTCTGGTTTCGACTCACACAACACAACACAACACAACACAACACAACACAACACAACACAACACAACATTTTT
>Ga0316192_10001437_pt1 | contig 17495 bp, 14 predicted proteins | sample MerIslwburrow_MG_FD_204931 | JGI IMG/M metagenome (GOLD analysis project Ga0316192, IMG submission 204931) | Coastal sediment microbial communities from Maine, United States - Merrow Island worm burrow | ecosystem: Environmental > Aquatic > Marine > Coastal > Sediment | place: USA: Maine...
CATCGGGTTCGGAGGAGTCAACCCTGCGGGTCGGGTCTCCTCCCACCACGCCTTCCGCCGCTTGGTGATCGACCGCGTCGGCACCACCGACGCCGAGGCGACCCTAAAGAGCCTGGCCACGTTGACGGGTCTTGAAGGCGACCCCACCGAGGCCGCCAACCGTCAGTACCTGCTCGACAACACTCTCGTTCGCCGCATCCAGCACTTCGATCCGGCGGCGGTGGCGTGGCAGCGAAAGGTCACGTTGCGGCCCGGCGAAGACGATCTGGGCGGAGGCAAGGTGCGCTTCGTCATGGACGGATCGGACCTGCCCGAGCAGGTGCCCGAGGCGTGGACGGTAGCCGAACGGGCCGATGGCCGGTTCGAGGTCATGGTGTCAGCCGAGGGCACGGAGGTCCTGCTCCCCGACCACAAGGTGTCACGGGTGAGCTCGGCCGGCCAACTCCCGACCGGATTCGATCCGGGCTCGCTGTATCAGTCGCGCAGCCATCCCCGAGGGCTGCAACTGGCGGTCTACGGCGCCTCCGATGCGGTTCGTTCCGTTGGTTTTGACTGGAGCGAACTGCGGGACCGGGTCCCGCCGGATCAGTTCACCACCTACTCCGGTAGTGCCATGGGCCAACTCGACTACGACGGCAGCGGCGGCATGCTTCAGGCCTCGATGATCGGCAAGCGCACGACATCCAAGCATCTGGCCCTGGGCCTCTGCGACATGCCAGCCAACTTCATCAACGCCTACGTGGTTGGCAGTGTCGGGTCGACCGGAGCGGTGATCGGGGCCTGCGCCACGTTCCTTTACAACCTGAAGCAGGCCGTCGATCAGATCAAGAGCGGAGCCCGCCGGGTCGCTATCGTTGGTTCGGCCGAAGCCCCCCTCACCCCCGAGGTGATCGAGGGTTACCGCACCATGGGCGCCCTGGCCGAGGACAAAGCCCTGATGGCCCTCGATGGCACCGACACCGTCGACAACAGCCGGGCCTGTCGCCCCTTCTCGGACAACTGTGGGTTCACCCTGTCGGAGGGGTCGGTGTACTTCATCCTCGCCGACGACGAACTGGCCCTCGAACTTGGTGCCAACATCCACGGTGCGGTGGGCGATGTGTTCGTCAATGCCGACGGCTACAAGAGATCGATTCCCGGGCCGGGTATCGGCAACTACGTGACGATGGCCAAGGCCATGGCTCTGGGTCGCTCAATCCTGGGCGAGGACAGCCTGCGCCACCGGTCCTATGTGCACGCCCACGGAACCGGCACCCCCCAGAACCGGGTGACGGAATCACACATCCTCAACGAGTTGGCCAAGACCTTCGGCATCGAGCGGTGGCCGGTGGCAGCCATCAAGGCCTACCTCGGGCACAGCCTGGGACCGGCCTCGGCCGACCAGTTGGCAATGACCCTGGGAACCTGGGCCCACGGTTTGATCCCCGGGATCGCCACCATCGACCACATCGCCGATGATGTCCACCACTCGAATCTGGTAATCCAGCCCGACCACATCGACGTCGAACCGACCGAGATCGACATGTCGATGATCAACGCCAAGGGTTTTGGGGGTAACAACGCCACCGGTCTCGTGCTCGGGCCCCACGTGGTCCGACAGATGCTCGAAGCCCGCCACGGTGCCGCCGCCATGGCCCGCCACGCCAAAGCCAATGAATCAGTGGCCCAGGCCGCCACCGACTACGACCAGTCGGCGTCGCGAGGCGAGTCCCCGCCGATCTACCAGTTTGGGAAAGGGGTGCTGACCGGTGAGGAGATCGAACTGTCAGACACCGAGATCCGTATCCCCGGCTACGATCACGCCGTTTCACTCAACCTGGACAACCCCTTTGGCGACATGACCTCCTCCACCGACTGAGCCTTCTCAACTGGATCCCTGGGGGATGCCATGGGCATCATGGCCGATGGGGGTTGCGGCGTTGTCGATCAGTAGTCGACCACGGGCCGTCAGCCGCCGTCAGGCAAGACCAGGCTGAGGAGTCGTCGCATGAAACTGTCGGTTGAATACCCGAGCGTGGCCTTCCGGGAGGGTCCACAACGAGTCCTGGATCTGGGTCGGGCCATTGAGGAGATCGGCTATGACGAGATAGCGGTCTTTGATCACGTGGTCATGGGTTACCCGACCGAGGATCGTCGGGCTCCCATGTACCCGCCGCAGATGCCCGTTCTGGAGGCGGTGGTTTTGCTTTCGCAGTTGGCGGCGGTCACCGAACGGGTCAGCCTGTCAACCGAGGTGCTGGTCCTCCCCCAACGCCAGCCGGTCCTGGTGGCCAAACAGTTCTCGACCCTCGACACCCTCTCGGGAGGCCGGGTACGACTCGGTGTCGGGGTCGGCTGGCAGGCGTCGGAGTACGACGCCCTGGAGGAGGACTTCACCAATCGTGGAAGGCGGATGGACGAAGCCATCACCCTACTCCGGTCGTATTGGGGCGACCCCCAGGTCGATCATCAGGGCGAGTATTACACCTCGACGGCCATGGCCATGGAACCCAAACCCCCGCAGGGAGCAAAGCTTCCGATCTGGATCGGTGGTGGCAGCCCGGCCGCTCTGCGCCGGGTGGCTCAGCTCGGTGATGGTTGGATGGGCACCGCCCAGGCCGAGATCGCCGATATCAAAGCCACCGTGGGCCGGATCGTGGAAGAGGCGGAAAAGATTGGGCGGAACCCATCCGAGATCGGCTGGCAGATGATGCTGCAGCCCCCGCCACGCACCAAGGCCGACACGGCCTACTACGCCAACCACGAGCAGGTCGTGGCCCGAGCCGAGGCGGTACACGAACTCGGCTTCGACTGGCTCTCACTGAACGCCACCGCCGTGTTCCAGGCCGGAGCCCGCAGCGTCGAGGCCATGATCGACGAACTGGCCGAGCTTCACACCAAAATCCGAGCCGCCATCGGCCCCTGAGCTACTCATTGCGCCATTTGACGTGTCGGCGATCACCGCTGGTTCGCTCGTACATCATCCGCGAGAGCTGGGCCAGGAAGGGCCGGTTGGCAGTTTCATACCGAGGTCCCTTTTGCACGCGGAAGGTGCCAAGTGCCGCGGTGAGATCGTATCCGAGGCTGCCGGCAATCGACCACAGCCGCGCATCAGACGTATCCACGGCCGCCACCGCCGCTATCTCAGCTGGTAGCGGGTTACCCGATTCGAAGACTTCATACGTCGTGCCCCAGTCATAGGAGATCTTTGAGTAGGAACGGACGAGCGATCCATCGCGCCAGTAGATGAACCCGAAACCGTCGTCGGTATCGGGCCTCCGACACAACAAAGCTGCTTTGGCCAGCTTGGCTATCCGATCGCAGACATGCAGCGGTGGCCAGAACTTGACCTGGAGCCAGTCGTCGCTGATCACGGTCCAGTCGCTCGTGTTACCAATCACGACATGCTGCTGGAAACTGAGTAGCTGGTCTGCGGGGCGATAGCCCGCCAGATCCCCGACGCCTTCCCCAGATGCCTTGCAACCGGTTGTGCCTCTGCACTACCAGGTGTCGACGGGATGCTTCTTGGTCGTGCGGTCGAGACGTCGCTCCATGCCCGAGAGCAACCGCATGATCCGGGTGCGGGTCTCGGCGGGGGCGACAACGTCGTCGTAGGCGTTCTGGTTGCGCACAGCGCTGAAGCCGTCGGTTCGGCCCAGCACCGTTGTTGGCCACGCCAGCCACAGCACGGGCACACTGCGACCACTGGCCAACCCGGCCAGCACCGCCGGGCCCAGCCCGCCACCGCGACCAACCTGCACCGCGAACAGAGGAACCGTGCGATGGTGATGGGCCATTACCGGTCGCAGATGCCAGCGGTTCAGCCCCGGCCGACTGCGGGAGATGCAGCCCGGGGTGTCGATGAGGGAGATGATGGGCAGCTCGTAGGTGTCGCACAACTCCACCATGCGGCCGACCTTGGTTGCGGCGTTTTCGTCGATCGCACCGTCGTCGACCAGCGGTTGGCTGGCGATCACGCCGACCGATCGCCCGTTCATACGGGCCAATCCGGTGATGACCGATTGGGCGAAGCGGGGGCGCAGAGCAAAGAAGCTGTCGGCGTCGACCAGCGCCTCGATCACCGGCTCCATGTCGTAGACCTTGTGCTGGCCGCTGTCGTGGGCCGTGTCAGGCGGAGGCCCCAGTACCAACGAGGCAACGGTGGCGGCGGTAAGAGAAGCCAGTCCCAAGTCGATCGTGGTTCCCGTCGGCCATGCTCGGTAGTAGCTCAAATACTGCTTTGCCGCCTGGATCGCCTCGGGCTCGGTGTCCACCAGCAAATCAATGCCGCCGGTGACCTCGTGCATCTCCACTCCGGCCAGCTCCGATGCCGACATCGACACCCCGAGCGCGGCCTCGACCATGGGTGGGCCGCCCATGCCAATTGACGAGCCCCCAGTTGCGATCACGAAGTCCGAGAACCCGGCCAGGCTGGCGTGACCGGCGAACGAGGGCCCCGACACGATGGCCACCGTCGGCACCCAGCCCGACAGCTCGGCTATTCCGTCGAACAGCTGGAAACGACCGAAGGAGCCGTTGAGCTCCAAGTCACCACGCCCCGTGCGGGGATGGCGGGCCCGGCTGCCACCCCCGTCGACGAAGAACACCACCGGCCAACGGTGCTCCTGGGCCAGGGCGAACAACCGTTCCAGACGACCAGCCCCGTAACCCCCGCCTTTATCGGTGAAGTCGGTTGATGACGCAATAACGGTTTGACCGTCGATGGTGCCGACCATGTCGACCCCGCCAGCCTCGGGCACCCACTCCCCCTGCACCGAGCGGGCGGCGATGGTGCCGTACTCAACCTCGCTACCCTGGTCGAGCAGGGCGGTCAATCGCTCCCGGGCCGTGAGGCGGCCGGTGTCATGCACCCGATCGACCGCACTGGGGCGGGCGGCGTCAAGCTGCGAGGCCCGGGCCGTGTGCAACCCGGCAACGCCTGCCCCGTTCTTGGCCGGGCTCGCGGCTGGGGTCGGGGGCGCTGCTTCGGCGCCCTCATCGGGCCCGTCGTTGATCTGCTGGGTCATCGCGGGTCGATCGGGTGCTTCTTGGCCTCGGGAAAGACCCGGGGGATGTTCTCGATCATGGTGATGATCCGTTGTCTGGTCTCCTCCGGCAGCACGATGTCATCGAAGGCGAAACTCCGCCCGGCCGAAACACCAGATGCCGGGTCGCGCATCTCCCGGGCGTAGGTGTCGCGAATGGCCCGGGCCTGCTCGGGGTTGTCAGCCGCCCGGATCTCGGCCCGCTTGACCAGGAAGGCGGCCCCTTCGAGCGACATCCCACCCGACTCGACCGAAGGCCAGGCCAGGCGTAGATCGGGCATGACCCGCGACGCTCCCCAGCCCGACATGGCCCACGGTCCGAGACCGTAGGCCTTGCGCAACTGCACCGAGCACAACGCGACGGTGCGATGGTGCAGCGCAGCCAGCGGACGGGCGTGGTGGCGGGCGATGCCCTGGCGTTCGGCGTCGGGGCCGACCATGTAGCCGGGGTTGTCGATCAACGACACCAGCGGCATCTCGTAGGCGTCGCACAACTCAACAAAACGGGCCGCCTTGTCCGCCGCTGCGGGGTCAATGGCCCCTGCCACCGGCGAATTCGGCTGGTTGGCGAAGATGCCAACGGGACGGCCGCCGAGGGTGGCGAAGGCGGTGATCATCGATGGGGCCCAGCCCGAACCCAGCTCGAGCACACTGTCGGCGTCGGCCAGCGCCTCCATGATGTGGCGCACATCGTAGGGTTGGCGACGATCGTCGGGGATGATCGAGTCGATCCGGCCATGGTTGGGTGACGGACCTGGCGAGGCGAAGCCATCGGCCCAGTACGTCAGGTAGTCGGCAACGGTGGCGATGGCGTGGGATTCATCGTCGACGATGATATCGACACTGCCGTCGGCGGCGATGTCCTCCACCTCGACCGCAGCGAACGTGACCGCTCCGTCGGCGGCCGTCATCGACGACCCCACCGAAGAGCCGGCGGTGGCAATGACACAGTCACACAACAGGGCGATGCCGGCGTTGCCGTCCACCGTCTGGCCACTGATCACCGCCACCGTCGGGGCCCATCCCGACAATTCGGCCAGTCCCTCGTACACATCCCACCGGCCTCGGGGCCCAACCACCACCGGGGGTGCCGGGCCGGGCTGGTCGGCCCGCGCCCCGGAACCGTCGACGAAGCAGACAAAGGGCCAGCGATGGCTGTTGGCCAGGTACAACAAACGAACCAGCTTGCGCATGTTGCGATCGGTCTGGGAGCCGCCGCGAACCGTCACATCGTAAGAGGCGACAACCAGCGGATGCCCATCCAGACGCCCAACCCCACCAACCAGACCGTCGGCCGGGGCGTCGTCATCAGGAGCGAGCGTCTCACCGGCCAGCAGGCCGTACTCGACGAAGCTGTTGTCGTCGACCAACCCACCAATGCGTTCCCGGGCCGTGAGCCGCCGCTGGTCATGGACGGCCGTGACCGCCTCGGGCCGTCCGGCGTCGACGGCGCGGGCCCTGGCCTCGATGATCTGACAGCGTGGATCGTCCATCAGTGATCAGCCGAGACCGTTGAGGAACCCCGACACCACCTCGTTGAAACGATCGGGCTGTTCCTGATTGGCCAGGTGTCCGGCACCGGGGATCATCACCAAGCGGGCCCCGGGAATACCGGCGACCAGAATCTCGGACTGTTGGGGCGGGGTGACCTGATCGTCGTCACCGACAACAACCAGGGTCGGGGCCGAGATCGACGCCAGGTCTGGGCGATGATCGGCCTCGGCCATGGAGGCACAGGCCCAGGTGTAGGAGGGCTGACGAACGGCGTTCACCATCAGCTGTGCCACCTCCTCAATCAACGACGACGGAGCCTGGGCGGTGACCAGGAGGGGTGAGCGGTCGCGGGCGAAGGCTTCAAGACCCAACTCGTCGACGCCGTCGGCCCGGGCCCTCATGGCCTCCGCCCGATGCGCACTGGTGCCGGACCCGACCGAGGAATCAGCCAGGATCAGGCCACGAACCAACCCCGGGTGGCGAAGCACCAGCCTGGTGGCGGTTACCCCACCCCACGACACCCCGAGTACATCAGCCGAGCCCCCTCCATGGCGACGGATGAGTTCGGCGGCGGCATCAGCCCAATCATCGAGCGTGAACGGAGCAGAGGGATCGGGCGAGCGACCGTAGCCAGGGGCATCCCACGCAACGATTCGCCGTCGGGTCGAGGCCGCCAGCGGGTATTGGGGCTCGAAGGCGCCAGCGCTGGACCCGATGCCGTGCAGGCACAGCAACATCGGAGCGTCGTCGTCACCGTGTGCGGTGAACCAGGGATCGCCGCCGCTTTGCCTGTCCGTCATGCTCACCTTCACCGCCCCGTCGATCGAGGGGCTTCAACTGGTGATGAGGCTAGCGAGCAACGAGAACCGGGCGCCACTGGGCTGCTGCTGGGCTACTGCTGGGAGGCACGTGAATCCTGGAGGTGACGACCCTCACGGCTCAAGTAAAGCTACGCTCAGCAGTTCCTGTTGCCGTCAATAGGGGGTAATGCTGGTGCTGCAAATTGTCTCAAGAGCCGGTTGGAATGCGCGGGCGCCTCGAGCCAGAGTGTCAATGGCGACACCAAGCTCCGAGCTGTGGTTGCATCACTCCGCAGGGTCGGAATCAGGAGCCGAGGGAGTCCGTGCCATCCAGCGGTCCCACATGGACCACAATGGTTGGAGCGATGTCGCCTATTCGTTCCTTGTGGACCGAAACTCGGCAACGGTTTACGAAGGCCGCGGAGCAGGGGTTCGGGGTGGCCACACCTTCGGCCACAACTCGGTCTCCCACGGGATCTGCGTCATGGGCAATTTTGAGACCTCGGTGCCGTCTGGCACCCTCATCGCCCGTTTGGCCGAGCTCGTTCGATTCGGGGCTGGGCGCGGATGGTGGGCCCCCCAGTTCTCCGGTGGTCATCGCGACGTTCGGTCAACGGCGTGCCCTGGTGGCAACCTTTATCCAAGGATCAGCGAGATCAACCGCCTCGCCATCAGCAACGACATGGAGGATCCCATGAGCCTGAAACCAGGTGACGCCGGTGAGGCGGTACGTAAGTTCCAGACCGCCTTGCTAGGTTGGAACGGCCGGGCACTACCCCAATTCGGGGCCGACGGCGACTACGGAGAAGAAACTGAGACCTGGGTTCGTACCTTCCAATCCAGCCAGGATCTCGTCACAACCGGCATCGTCGACGGTGTGACCGCCGCCTTGTTGTTGGAGTTCAGAGCCGACATCGTCGAGACAACCTGACACGTTCAGTTGCAGTCCACCGGCTAACTCAAGCCAGGTCTGATGCGACCGGCAAGGAGCAGTGGGGTAGCATTCGCTGACCACCGCTGAACAGTGAGGTTCCACCGTGGTTGATCATCGTTCCTCCGAGCCGATTTCGACCGCTACACCGGCGGTCGGGCGGGTGATGGAGATGTCCGAAGCGCAATCGGTTGAACGTCTTGAAGTGACGCCAGTTGGTCGGTTGGGCTTCTCGGCAGGTGACCAACCGGTCGTCCTGCCGGTCAGCTTTGCCTGGGTCGAGGATTCCATCGTCTACCGCACGATGGATGATCAGCTCCTGGCCGTGGTGGCCGACGGCCGCAAGGTCTGCTTTGAGGTTGACCATTGGGACACCGAGACGCAGACCGGTTGGAGTGTGCTGGTTACCGGTGTGGCCCGCGAGGTTGAGGACTGGGCCGAGAAGGAAGCGCTCGAACAGATAGGCCTTGTTCCGTGGACCCGGACCGATTGGCGGCCGGTGTGGATCCGTATCGATCCGAACAGGATCACCGGCCGACTCATCGCCTGAGCGTTACCAACACCGATTGCTCATGGTTCCAATGCCCTCGACGGTTGAGGTGATGACGTCGCCCGGATTAAGGTAGGTGCGACTGGCGGCGCCGACACCGGCCGGGGTGCCGGTGTAGATCACATCGCCTACATCGAGGGTGATGGCCGAGGATAGATACTCGATCAACTCGGCAACGGAGAAGATCAAACTGGTGGTGCGGTCCTGCTGTTTGGGCTGGTCGTTGATCTCGCAGCTGATGGCCAGATCGGTGGGATCGGAGAACGAGTCGGTCGACACCAGTACCGGCCCCATCGGCCCATAGCCATCGCGTGACTTGCCAAGGTCGAAGTGTGGGGGCTTGGCCGCGAACTGCAGCGCCCGGTCACTGACATCCTGGCCGACGGTCAGACCAAGCACGTGGTCCCAGGCCGAGGCGGCAGGGATATCACGCCCGGCCGTGCCGATCACGGCCACCAACTCGACCTCCCAGTCGGCGGTCTTTGAGCGCAGCTCGATGTCGGCGTTGGGGCCGACGATGCAACTTGCGAACTTACCGAACACCAGGGGGGTGTCGGGAAGCTCCATACCCGACTCCTCGGCGTGGGGCCGGTAGTTCAACCCAATGCCGAACACGTTGCGGGGAGACGGCACCGGGGCACCCAACGTAGCCTCGGCCAGCGGGCCATCGGCCTCGGCCGTGCTCAGGCCCTCGGCGGCCTGGTGGAGAGCGGCTGCATCGCTGATGGCCTCCATTGGATCGGCCGAAACCGATCCCGTCGTCAGTCGCTCCAGGTCGTACCACTGGTCTTCGGCATCAACGAGGGCGGCTCGGCCTGCCACATTGGCGAAACGGAATGCCATTTGTTGTCTCCTGTTCACGGGCGAGGTAGATGATCATGGCACGAGTCATGGCCCGAGGTTGACTCTGCGCAGGCTTCGTCTCAGACAACCCCTCGGGTCCCGTCGAAGAATGGCTCACGCTTCTCCATGAAGGCGAGGGCTCCCTCGCCCATGTTGCGGGGGATCAAGCGGCGTTGGTGGTCGCGTTCGACGTCCAGTTGCTCGCTCAGCGAGTTGACCTCGGCCACCTGGAGGGACTGACGGATGCGGGTCATGGCCTCGGGGCTGCTGCGGGCCAACCGGCCAGCCAGATCGGCCACCTCGGTTTCGAGTTGATCGTCATCGACCACCGACCAGATCAAGCCCCACTCAACAGCCCGTTCGGCGCTGATCGGTTCGCCGAGCATGGCGATACCCCGGGCCCGGGCGCTGCCAACCCGATGCGGTAGATGGAAGGTCGTGCCGAGGTCGGGGACGATGCCCAAACGAGGGCCGAAGGTGCAGACGAAACGGGCCGATCGGGCGGCCACCACAACATCACAACCGAGGGCGAGCCCCATCCCGCCGCCCGCGGCCACCCCGTTGACCTTGGCGATGGTCGGCACCGGCAGCTCGGCCAGCAGTCGAATGGGCGGATGGAACACGTCGTCCATGCCCGCCGCCGCCCGGTCCCCGGCCTGTTCGGCGCTGATCTCCTCGCCCTCCCTATCAGCGCCGCCACCGGAGAGGTCTGCGCCTGAGCAGAATCCCCTTCCGGCACCGGTGAGCACCGCCACCCGCACCGATGGATCGTCCACCACCAGGCCCAGAGCGGCGTTGAGGTCGGTCATCAACTCGTTGTTCATGGCGTTGAGGGTTGAGGGCCGTTGCAGCGTGATCGTGGCCACCCCATCGCTGCGCTCGTAGTGGACCGTGTCGAAATAAACCGTGTCCCCGTGCGCCTTGTTGTTACCTTCGCTCATGTCCGAACCGTAGCTCCGCACTGAGGCCGTCATCGAATGAAACGACTACGGTCTGCACGACAGCCGGCGCCACCAGGGACGCCGACCAGAAGGGGGAATGCCATGAAGTTCGGGATCATGTTCGCCAGCACGGGACCGTTTGCCAGTGCCGAAGGGGCGGCCGCCATCGCCACCAACGCCGATAATTTCGGGATCGAGTCGATCTGGGCCGTCGAGCACGTCGTCATCCCCGACGGGTACCAATCGCAATACCCCTACAGCGACAGCGGCAAGATCCCCGGCGCCGACGACGCCGACATTCCCGACCCCCTCATCTGGTTGGCCTACGCCGCAGGCATCACCCGCCACGTACGACTGGCTACTGGCATCCTCATCGTCCCGCAACGCAATCCCGTCGTTCTGGCCAAGGAGTGCGCCACCCTCGACCGGCTGTCCAACGGTCGTTTCGACCTTGGCATCGGGGTCGGGTGGTTGGAGGAGGAGTTCAAGGCCCTCGGCCTTCCCTTTGATGACCGCGGCCCTCGAACCGACGACTACATCGCCGCCATGCGGGCCCTGTGGACCCAGGACAAAGCAGCCTATGACGGTCCCTATGCCAGTTTCGAGGGTGCCATTCAACGCCCCCAGCCGATGGCCAAGACCGGGGTGCCGATCGTCGTCGGTGGTCACTCCAAGGCGGCCGCCCGGCGGGCAGGCCGTCTCGGCGATGGCTTCTTCCCCATCTCCGCCACCGAAGAGGACCTGGTCGGGCTGCTCGAACTGATGAAGGCCACCGCCACCGAACACGGACGCGATGGCGACGCCATCACCGTCACCATCGGCAGTTGGAGCCCCCGCCGCGACAGTATCGACAAGGTCAAGGCCTTGGAGGAGCTTGGGGTCAGCCGCCTCATCGTTGCCCCGCCAACCGGGAAGCTCGACAAGCTCGGTGAGGCCATGGAGCAATTGGCAGAGAAGATCGACCCGGTCGCCACCCGCTGAGCCTTGCTACCGGCCATGATGGCCGTCATGGGACGTGTCGTCGGATTGCTGCTCGTCATGATGGGGGCGGTACTTTCGGGCTGTGCTGATGAAGGCGCTGGTGTCGCCAGCGTGGTCGGCGATCCCACCTCGGTTTCGGCTCCCGCCAACCCTTCGCAGATCGATGAGGAAGACGGCTCCTCGGAGATGACCCAGGCTGCTACCGAGGGCGGAGCTTCATCGGCCAATCCCGGTCCCATCACACCGGTAACCGGGCCGGTCAGCGAGGCGAGGGTGCCGTTGAGCTTTGTGGCCGTCACTACCGACTTCGTCGCCGTCGAGATCGATACGGGCAGTGGGGCGGAGGTCCGCACCATCGAATCGCTGGGTGATGGCAGCGATGGCTCCGACAACGTGATCGAGGCTGTCTGGTGGGACCCAGCTGAGGGCAACGTGATCGTCTCGGCCGCTCCCGAGCCGGCAGGAGGTGCCCTGATCCTGCTCGAGGCCAACCAAACCTTCGAGCGGAGCGGTCAGATGTGGAGCGATGGGTGGGACGCCGCCGTCAGTCCCGACGGTCGATTGGCCTTGACAATCGGTTACCAGGCCCAGTTGAAGGAGCTGAAACCTCGTGCTGGCGATGGACTCGCAGACCCAATCGAAATCGCAGCAATCGAGGATGGTTTGAGTTTCACCCCGGCCTGGCTTCGTGATCGACGTGGGGTGGCGTTCAGCCGGATGGCCTCTGACGACGACGGGTGGCCATCGATCGTCGAACTGGTCGAACTCGACGCCGAGAACCAGGTCATCGCCCGAAAGACACACGCGATGACCTCCCCCCTCGCCGATCTGGAGGTGCGAGCCGACGGCAAACTCATCGTCCTCGTTGCCGACGCTGCCGACAGGTCAATCTCGGGCTGGGCCGGGTCGCAGGCTCTCGTCATCGACCCCGACAGCGGCGAACTCATCACCGAGTTCGCCCTCGAACCAGGCTCCCACAGTCTCAGCTATGACAACACCGGGACCTACCTCCTGTACGTCGACGGCGACGGTGCGGTCCGTTGGCAAGGAGCGGGAGAGCGGGAGCTGATCGGTGGCAGTTACTTGTGGGCCGACTGGTAGATCGCTGCCGCCGTCAGTGGCAGCGAAGGTGGAGGCGGAGGCGGCCCGATCGCCTGGTCAGCGCAGCTGTCGGAGCTGAGGCCGCATCGCCTGCCACCCCAACAGCACGACGAACCCGGTGCCGACGCTGAGGGTCAGCGCCAACTGGGGGTTCGTCTGTCGAGCGATGAGACCAAGGCTGAACATGCCGAACGGCAGGGCGCCAATGGCCATGCTGAGCACTCCCAGGGCCCGGCCCCGTAGCTCTTCATCGACCAGGGAGACGACCAGGGCCGACTGGGTGGTGCCAAATCCGGCGCCTGACAGCCCGGCTATGAACAACGCAGCCAGGGCCGCTGGATACCAGGTCATGTTGGCGAACACGCCCAGCATGACCATCGCTCCCAACGATCCCCCGATATGAAGCAGTCCCCGCCGCACCGGCTGGATCCGGGCGATGACAATGGCTCCGGTCATGGTGCCCAGACCAAGCGCTGCTGCCAGCAGCCCCGTGAGCAGGGCACCAACCCCCAGTTCCTGACCAAAGGCCGGAACCAGGGGGATGAAGGCGTAGTAGAAGAAGTTCATCAGCACCGTGGTCATGAGGAACTGTCGCAACGTCGGGTTGGACCGCAGCAAGCCGATCCCGGCCGCCAGGTCCTGGCCAACGGTCGTCGAGTCCCGCCTGCTCGGTTCGGGTGCCCGCATCGCCAGGTGAGGGGCCGCCAGACGACGGGCGACGAGGAACACGACGATGGCCAGCGCGTAGACCAGCGCCACCCCGAAGTAGACCGAAACGACGCCGAACGCAGCGACCACCGCACCCCCCGACAGCGAGCCGACCATGTTGCCCCCGTGCAGGGCGATGGTTTCCAGCGCCGCGGCGTTGGTAATGAGACCTCCCCCGACAAGCCCGAAAGCAATGGTGCGCCGACTGGTCATGTCGACGACGTTGCCGACCCCGACGAAGAACACGAACAGGTACGACACACCAGTCGGGGCCCGATCGGCGGCCACCGCCAGTCCCATCAGACCGGATAGGGGGACAAGAAAACCGAGGGTCCTGGCGACCGTCCGGTGCCGGTCGAGCCGGTCGCTGACCGCTCCGGCGATCACTCCCCCCACGAACATCGGAGCCATGAAGAAGGTGCCAACAAGCTGAACCAGCAGGGGGTCGCCGGTGTCGGCATTCACCCGGTAGGTGGTGGCGAACACCACCATCCAGCGGGCAATGTGCCACAGCAACCCGGTCAACCACAGGAATCGGTAGCCGGGAACGGCGAAGGACGAGGCGGAGCCGCCCGTTCCAACTTGGGAACTCACAGCGATCTGACGACCCTATCGACCAGCCGGGAACCGGACCGAATTGCACTGCGCCGCAGACTCCAGAACCATGGCGCAATGCATCACCTTTCGACAGCGACGCCGGCCGCCCCGACGACGGGGCCTGCGAGCACCCTTCGAGTGACAGGAGGCCAGCGATGACCTCACCTCTGGACGGCATTCGCGTTGTCGAATTCGCCAACTTTGCCGCCGCACCGACCGCGGCGGCAATCATGGCCGATCTCGGAGCCGAGGTCATCAAGGTGGAGGCCATGGGTGGCGACCCCATCCGAGGTCTGATGAAGCAGGCCAAGGTGCCCGAGGGGGAGATCAACCCCGATTACCCCTTCCAGTTCATCAACCGGGGCAAACACTCGATCGAGCTCAACCTCGACGACCCGGCCGGGGTCGAGGTGGCCCACCGCCTGGTGGCCGAGGCCGACATCGTCATCACCAACCTGCTGCCCGAACGCCGCCGTCGCTTCGGCCTTGACGTCGACGAACTGCACCGGATCAAGCCCGATCTTGTCATCGGTCTGCTGTCCGGTTACGGCGAACAGGGCGAGGAGATCAACCGTCCCGGCTACGACGTCACCGCCTTCTTCTCCCGGTCGGGGATCTATGGGGGCATGACCCCGCCTGGCGGCGCTCCACCCCACGCCCGCCCCGGTCAAGGTGATCACACCACCGCCATGGCCCTGTTCGGCGGTCTCATGGCCGGGTTGCGGGGGCGTGATGTCACCGGTGAGGGTCAGGTGATCGAGACGTCGCTGTTACGTACCGCCACCTTCACCATCGGCATCGATCTGTGCACGGCCCTGGTCGACGGCCGACCCCACGCCGACCGGCCGCGGGAGCAGACAATCTCGGCCCTGCTCGAAGCGTTCCAGAGCTCCGACGGCCGCTGGATCCACTTCACCATGCCCGACATCGGCGATGCCTGGCCTCGCTTCTGCCGGGCCCTCGACCGGACCGACCTCATCGACGACGAGCACTTCGCCACCGGCAGGCTGCGCTACCGCAACAGCGCGCGGCTCATGGCCATTCTGGACGAGACGATCGGCTCCAAACCCTTCGACCATTGGGCCGCCCGGCTCGACGCCGAACGCTGCATCTGGGCCCCGGTCAACGATGCCGCCACCGCCGTGACCGACCCCCAGGTCCGGGCCACTGGGGCGTTCGAGACGATCGAGCACCCGACGGCGGGCACCTTCGAGACGGTTGGCGCCCCGTTCCGCATGCCACTCAACGACGAGGTGGGAGTGCGAGGCCCGGCCCCGGAAGCAGGGCAACACACCAACAATATCCTCACTGAGGTCCTTGGTCTGTCCGCAGCCGAGGTCACCGACCTGGCCGAGCGGGGCATCGTCTCGGGTGACGCGGGAGCGGGCGAGGAGTAGGCGGCTTTGACGCTGCCGCGGGACCGTCAGACGAGCGTTCCCGGCCTTCGACCCTCAAACTCGTCGACGCGGACCTCCGCTGAGGCCCAGCGGGAGTGCCGTCGAGCGCCGACGCTGTCAGCGTCCCACTTTGAACTAGCCGATGGGCCGGTCCTACGCTTGCTTCATGGAAGCACGCGCACTGGACCTCGAACCTATCGACGCCACCTTCGGAGCTGTCGTCCGTGGTGTTGAACTGCGCTCACTCGACGACGAGACTTTTGCCGCGCTCCATGCCGCTTGGCTGGAGTACGGCTTGTTGATCTTCCCCGACCAGCACCTCAGCCGCGATGAGCAGAATGCGTTTGCCCTGCGCTTCGGTGACCTGGAGTTCCCGGCCACCCCCATCTCCAACATGAGCAAGGACGGCACCATCCACAGCGAGGCGGGCGACGATGTGGTGAAGTCGTTGCGGGGCAACGAAGGGTGGCATTTCGACAGCACCTATATGCCGGTTCAGGCCAAAGGGGCGGTGTTCTCGGCCGAGATCGTGCCCCCCGACGGGGCCAACACCGAATGGGCCGACATGCGGGCTGCGTACAACGCGCTCGACGAGGAGACCCGGGAACGCGTTGAGGACCTGGCCGCCTACCACTCGCTGTACTACAGCCAAGGGCGATCCGGGTACCTGCCAACCCAGAATGAGGGCGGCGGCTATGACCTGTACGGCTACCACGACCACGAGCCGTCGCTGCGGCCGCTGGTCAAGGTCCACCCCGACACCGGCATCCCCAACCTGCTCATCGGTCGTCACGCCTACGGCATCGTCGGTATGGACCCGGACGAATCCGAGCGCCTGCTCGACCGGCTGAACGCCCAGGCCGTCGAGGCTCCCGAGCGGGTGTATTCACATCGTTGGACCGTCGGTGACACGGTGATCTGGGACAACCGAGCCCTGATGCACCGGGGCACGCCGTTCGACATGACCCAGGCCCGCCGCATGTGGCATACCCGTATTGCCGGCGAGCGGCAGTCAGAAGTGGCCGTCAACCACGCCTGAATCACGGCGGCGCCCAGCCCGCTTCGGGATCACGCAGGCGTCTGGTGTCGGCAACGTCGATTTCGGCCGGACAACACTTGAGCTGGGGCGTCGTCGGGCCTAGGTTCCCACTATGAGTGGAACTGAGGACTTTGGCGGCGTCATCGGGCGAACGGCGGCCGAGTCGACCTCGTGGTGGCCTGACGCCCCCGACCTCGAAGGCAAGCCGAACGTGGTGGTCGTCCTGTTCGACGATACCGGGTTCTCCCACTTCGGCTGTTTCGGATCCACCATCGACACCCCAAACATCGACCGTCTGGCCGCCAACGGCCTGCGCTACACCAACTTCCACACCACGGCTCTGTGCTCCCCCACCCGCGCGGCGCTGCTCACGGGTCGCAATCATCACACGGTCGGCATGCGGGCCATCTCTAACTTCGACACCGGATTCCCCAACATGCGGGGCCGCATCAGCCACAACGCGGCCACCGTGGCCGAACTGTTGAACGACACCGGCTATGCCACCTTCGCCATTGGCAAGTGGCACCTGTGCCCCATGACGGAGAGTTCGGTTGCGGGTCCCTTCGACGACTGGCCGCTGCAACGGGGTTTTGATCGCTTCTACGGCTTCATGCAGGGCGAGACCGACCAGTTCCACCCCGAGCTGACCTACGACAACCACCACATCGATCCCCCCTCCTCAGCCGACGACGGCTACCACCTGTCGGAGGATCTCACCGATCGGGCCATCGAGTTCATCCGCGAGTCGAAGTCGGTGCGCCCCGATCGCCCGTTCTTCAGCTACGTGGCCTGGGGTGCAACCCACTCTCCGCACCAGGCCCCGCCCGAGTATCTGGAAAAGTACCGCGGCCGCTTCGATGCCGGCTGGGATGTGGTGCGCCAGGAATGGTACGAGCGGCAGCTGGAGCTCGGCGTCATTCCCGAAGGCACCGAACTGGCGCCCCGCAACCGTGGGGTGAAACCGTGGGATGAGCTGAGCACCCAGGAACAGGCCGTGGCCGCCCGTCTCCAGGAAGCGTTCGCCGCCTTTCTCGACCACACCGACGTGCAGATCGGCCGTATTGCCGATTACCTGGAGTCGATCGGCGA
>Ga0316192_10001440_pt1 | contig 17488 bp, 8 predicted proteins | sample MerIslwburrow_MG_FD_204931 | JGI IMG/M metagenome (GOLD analysis project Ga0316192, IMG submission 204931) | Coastal sediment microbial communities from Maine, United States - Merrow Island worm burrow | ecosystem: Environmental > Aquatic > Marine > Coastal > Sediment | place: USA: Maine...
TCTCGCAAAGATTACTGGTTTGGATATGTGTCGCACTTTTACCACTTGCTTGCACACCATCATGACAATCGAAACAGGCTTGCTCCATGACTGTCGAATGGTCAAAGGCAGAAATTATCCACGTTGTTGTCACATGACAAGTATCGCAGGACTCTACTGTCGGGATATGAGTGGCACTCATGCCGGAAGCAATTGTGCCGTCATGACAACTGGCACAGGTACCAATGACTTGGGTATGGTCAACTGCGCTTACCGCCACAGGTATCCATGGTGTGGGTCCAACAACATGGCATGTTTCGCAAAGATCCCTACTCAAAATATGGCTTGACCCTTTACCAGACGCTACCACTCCGTCATGACAACTGATACAGGTACCACTAACCTGGGTATGATCAACTGAGGCTACTGCAACAGGTGCCCAAGGCACTGAAGATGTATGGCAGGCTTCACAGGCATCCGTAGTACTGATATGTGTCGGACCACGCCCCGAAGCCACAAGGCCATCATGACAACTGATACACGTACCCACAACTTGCGCATGATCTACTGCAGTGGGTGCTACGGACGTCCAAGCTGCGGTGCCGCTGGCGTGGCAGGTTTCACAGGCGTCGCTTGTTGCTATATGCGTGGTACTGCGACCTGAGGCAATAACACCATCATGACAACTGACACAGGTTCCATTGACCTGGGTGTGATCAACGGCGTTTACGGCTACCGGACTCCAGGGGGACGTTGTTGTGTGGCAGGTTTCACATAAATCAGAACTACTGATATGGCTCGTACTCTTGCCGGATGCGTTCACGCCATCATGACAACTGATACAGGTTTGCGTACCGATATTCGCATGATCAAAAACGGCACCCAACCAAGTTGTCGTACCGTGGCAGGTATCGCAGGCAGCGGTAGTCGCTATATGGTTTTGACCCATACCAGAGGCGATGATGCCATCATGACAGCTCACGCAGGTTCCGAAGACTTGAGTATGATCTACCCCAGACGCTACAACAGGAATCCATCCACCACCATGGGCATGGCAAGCATTACAATCATCGGATGTGGTTATATGACTTGTACCTTTACCAACAGTCACCACACCATCATGACAACTAATACATGTACCTTGAACTTCGTTATGATCGACAGCTGGCGCTGCTACTGGTATCCATGCTGTGGGGCCGGGTAAATGGCAGGCTTCACAGGCATCACTGGTTAATATATGAGCGCTGCCTTTTCCACTGGCGACCGCACCATCATGGCAGCTTACGCATATTCCTGTGACTTGTGCATGATCAACCGCTGCTGAAGCAACAGGAATCCAGGGGCCAGTCGTTACATGACAGGCCTCGCAGGCATCGGTGCTACTGATATGTGTGGCACTGCGACCAGAAGCGATGACACCATCATGACAACTAATACAAGTTCCGATCACTTCATTATGAGCAACATTAGGCGCTGCCACTGGTATCCACGGAACATTAGGGTCCAAATGACAGGTTTCGCATATATCCGTGGTATTTATATGAGTCGCACTCTTACCGGATGCAGTCACACCATCATGACAACTAATACAGGTTTGCGCGCCAATACCGCTATGATCAAATACCGGTACCACCCAATTTACGGTAGTATGACAGGTATCACATGCAGCGCTTGTAACGACATGAGTTAGACCCATACCAGTTGCGATTATTCCATCGTGACAACTTTCACAAGTACCATTGACTTCGCCGTGATCCACTCCAGTTGAAATAACCGGTATCCAACCAATGTTGTGTGTGTGACAGGCATTGCAATTATCTGAAGTACTGATGTGAGTTGTTCCTTTACCGATTACTATTACACCATCGTGACAACTGATACAGGTACCCATCACTTCATTGTGATCGACATCGGGTGCAGCCACTGGTATCCACGGCGTCAACGTCAGGTGACAGGCCTCGCAGATATCAGAGGTATTGATATGGGCCGGGCTCTTACCCGAAGCCGAAACGCCGTCATGACAACTGATGCAAGTCTGTGTGCCGATGGTGGAATGGTCAAAGGTCTGAACTAACCAGTTAATGGTGCTGTGACAGGCCTCGCAAGGCTCAACCGTCGGGATATGCGAGGCACTCATGCCGGAGGCTATGACGCCATCGTGGCAACTCGCACACGTGCCTAACACTTGCGCATGATCCACGCCGCCCTGTATTACCGGCACCCAGGGTGCACCCGTCACATGGCAGGATGCACAGGCATCGGTGGTCGGCATATGGGCTGTGGTCTTACCACTGACCACCACACCATCGTGACAGCTAATACAGGTGCCTATGACTTCGGCATGATCTACCGTTGCCGCGGCCACCGGTATCCAAGGCGCCGTTGCACTATGACACGCATCGCAGGCGTCGCTGCTGGCGATATGGGTAGTGCCTTTGCCCGTTGCGGACACACCGTCGTGACAGGTGATGCACGTGCCAATGACCTGGGCATGATCCACCGTCAATAAGGGCAACCAGCCGCCGCTCTTAAAGTGGCAGGCATTACAGATGTCTGTCGTTGCCACGTGGGTGGTGAGTTTACCAGGCGCCACCACGTTGTCATGACAACTAATACACGTACCCTGCACTTCGTTGTGATTCACATCGGCCGCCGCTACCGGTGTCCAAGGGTCGATTGTGTTATGACAGGTTTCACACAGGTCAGAGGTATTGATGTGGTTAACGCTCTTGCCCGAGGCTAAGACCCCATCATGACAACTGAGGCAGGTCTGCGTACCAATGGTGGCGTGATCAAAGGCGGTGACAAACCAGTTTACGCTGCTATGACACACATCGCAGGCCTCTGCCGTCGGGATATGCGTGGCGCTCATGCCCGAGGCGATGCTGCCATCGTGACAACTCGCGCAGGTGCCCAGCACTTGCGTATGATCCACATTGGCGGATAATACCGGCACCCACGGATCAATGGTGGTATGGCAAGCATCACACACATCGGTAGTGTTAATATGTGTCACACTCTTACCTGAGGCCATGCTGCCGTCATGGCAACTAATACAAGTCTGTGTACCAATGGTACTGTGATCAAAGGCCAGTATTATCCAAGTCTGGACGTTATGACACACGTCGCAGGCTTCTGTGGTAGGCACATGCAACGCTCCCTTGCCCGTAGCAATCACACCGTCGTGACAACTCTCGCAAGTACCAATCACTTCGTTGTGATCCACCGTGCCGATGAGAGGAACCCAACTACCCGTGGGGGCGTGACAGGCGTTACAATTATCCGAGGCATTAATGTGAGTGCTGGGTTTTCCAATGGTCACTATGCCATCATGACAGCTGACGCAGGTGCCGATAACTTCATTATGATTTACTGCTGAAGCGATCACAGGCAACCACGGGGCCGAAGTAAGGTGACAGGCCTCACAGATATCAGACGTATTAATATGCACTGCGCTCTTGCCCGAAGCCGTAACGCCATCGTGACAATTGAGACAGGCCTGACCCACGGCCGTGCTGTGGTCAAAGGTGCCCACAAACCAGTTTAAAGTGCCATGGCACACCTCACAGGGTTCCACTGTCGGTATGTGATTTGGGCCCACTCCTGTAGCAATCACACCGTCGTGACAGCTTTCACACGTGCCTTGCGCCTGTGTATGATCAAAGGCACCCTGCTCTATGGGCACCCACGGTGCCGTGCCGAGGTGACAGGCATCGCAAGTATCGCTGGTGGGCATATGCGTCGCGCTCTTACCACTGGCCACTACACCATCATGGCAACTGATACAGCTGCCAAGGACTTCTTGGTGATCGACGGCTGTGGGCGCAACCGTTATCCATAGATCGAAGGCAGTGTGACAGGCTTCGCACACATCGCTCGTTTGGATGTGGCTAAGGCCTTTACCTGTAGCGACAACCCCGTCGTGGCAAGAAATACAAGTGCCGATGACTTCTTGGTGATCCACCGTAATCAGCGGTATCCAGCCGCCGCTCTTAAAATGACAGGCATTGCAATTATCACTCGCTGTAATATGCGTATCCGGTTTTCCTATGGTGACCACCTTATTGTGACAACTGATGCATTGACCCTGAACTTCGTTATGGTCAACAGCGATCGCCGCTACAGGCGCCCAGGGTGCGGTAGTGAGATGGCAGGCGTCACACGCATCTGTAGTGTTTATGTGAGTGGTACTCTTGCCACTGGCTATAGTGCCATCATGACAACTAATACAAGACCCTATTACTTGAGCGTGATCGACTGCCGAAGCAATGACAGGAACCCAGGGTGCACTATCAAGATGGCATGCATCGCAGGTATCAGTAGTAGAAATATGGGTAATACCCTTACCACTGGAAATAACCCCATCATGGCAACTGATACACGAGCCAATTACTTCTGTATGATTTACAGCGGCCAGTTCCATCGGTATCCATAGCCTGGTTCCATGACAGGCCTCACATAAATCCGTGGTACTGATATGAGTCAGACTCTTACCGGATGCTAATACACCATCGTGACAACTTATACAAGCTTGCCCCACAACAGTGGTGTGATCAAAGGCAGGTACAAACCAATCCACAACGGCATGACAAACATCACAAGCCTCCGTGGTTTCAACATGGGTGGCACCTTTTCCTATTGCAATAATACCGTCATGACAACTCGCGCAGGTACCGGTGACTTCAGCATGGTCTACTGTAATTAGAGGTATCCACCCACCACTGTGGTAGTGACAGGCATTACAATTATCGGTGCTTGTAATATGTGTGTTTGGCTGGCCTATGGATATGACTCCGTCATGGCAAGACGCACACCGGCCGTTGACCTCATTATGATCCACAGCGTCAGCAGTTACAGGCACCCAAACCGGTGTAGAGCTGGTATCGTGACAAGCCTCACAGACTTCAGAGGTATTAATGTGGGTAGAACTCTTACCACCTGCAATGACTCCATCATGACAACTAATACAAGTTCCAATAACATCCGCATGATTTACAGCAGTTGGTTCCACTGGCACCCAGGGGGTGGGACCAACAAAATGACAGCTGTCACAATTTGTTGAGGTCGAAATATGTGCCGCACTCATTCCACTGGCTATAATGCCATCGTGGCAGCTTATACACGTGCCTGACACTTCATTGTGGTCCACTGCAGCAGAATCTACCGGCACCCAAATCAGGGTACCATGACAGGCATCACAGGTATCGGATGTCGTAATATGAGTTGCACCTTTACCAGAGGCCTGAATTCCATCGTGACAATTTATGCAGGGCTGTCCAATAACCGTACTGTGGTCAAACGCTGGCACAAACCAATCATTGACATTATGACAGACCTCACAAGGCTCTGTTGTTTCGATATGGTTAGTCGCTTTACCGGTCGCCATGATTCCATCGTGACAACTAGCACAAGTGCCTTGCGCTTGAGTATGATCAAAAGCACCTTGCGCCATTGGCACCCACGGCGCCGTGCTCAAATGACACGCATCACAGGCATCGCTGGTGGGCATGTGGGTAGTACTCTTGCCGCTGGCGATAACACTGTCATGGCAACTGACACAGGTGCCGGTCACTTCGTTGTGATCAACAGCGTTTGAGGCAACAGGCTGCCATGCTGCGTATATATGACAGGCTTCGCACAAATTCGTTGTGGTAATATGACTAGGACCTACACCAGACGCTACGACCCCATCATGGCAACTAAAACAGGTTTGAGTAACTACTGTATCATGATCAAATAAAGGAACTAACCAATCGGTTACTTTATGGCAGGTATCGCAAGGATCGCTGGTTTCAATGTGGTTTGTATCCTTACCCGTGGCGACAATGCCATCATGACAACTCGCACAAGTACCAAGGACTTGACTGTGATCAACCGTAATTACAGGTGCCCACTGGATGGTTGACTCGTGACAAGCAACGCAATTATCACCGGTTAATATATGGTCAGGAATTTTGCCCGTGGATTGTATGCCATCATGACAACTACTGCAGTCCTGGTTCGGAACCAAACTATGATCAAATGTATTCACCCAAGTAGTGGTAGCATGACATATCTCACACGACTCCAATGTGGTTATGTGAGTTGCATCTTGCCCTGTAGCAATATTACCATCGTGACAACTTTCACATGTTCCAATCACTTCATTATGATCTACTTGCAGCACAGGAGTCCACGTGCTTACACCGTGGCATGCCTCGCAGACATCACTAGTTGCAATATGATCGTCAGGTTTACCAGTCGAGATTATTCCGTCGTGGCAAGTTATGCACGCTCCTAACAATTCATTGTGGTCAACAGTGGTTGGAGGTACCCATGTATTCGTTGAATGGCAAGCCCCGCAACGGTTGCTTGAATCAGTATGACTGGGACCTTTACCCGTTGCAAAAATACCATCATGACAACTGACACAAGATTGAGAACCTACAGTGCTATGATCAAACAATGCCGCAGCTGTTAAGCTAAATCCATATGTGGTATGGCATGCGCCACACACTGCTGTAGTAGGAATATGGTTTGGAGGTTTTCCAATGGCAAAGACGCCGTCATGACATTCATTACAGACAATCGGCAGCTCTTCAAACACAGCACCTACGTGGCAAGCTTCGCACACCAGTAAGTCATGTTGACCGTCGAGCGGAAAGCCCGTACTCATATGGTCAAAGTTATTGGGGATTGGATCCGCTGCGTTTAATAAGGAAGGAACAAATAACAAAAGTTGGGCGCAAAATAACAGCCCAAAACCATTAACGTTCAAGGTAAGTCGTCTGTAACAAACCTTGGGTAACATAAACCAAACTAAATTCACGACGTCTCCTGAAGAGAGCACGAGTATTCAATTTAGCGTACGCTACGTCTTTATACGTTCCTCATTGCAAGCAGATTCTACTCATTTAATGAGGCGCCAATATTACAGAACTCGATACACTCACTCATAAACGACGTTGCCCCCCGTGGACTACGCCAATGCTTGAGATACAAATTCAAAACTACAAATAAATCGGATAAATCGGATAAATCGGATTCATCGAATACGGCAGAAACAACCAGTGAATACTGCTCTAGACATTACGTAGATAATATCGAGTTTTTGTGCAGCACTGATTCCTTAGCTTTTAGAAAGTTGTGACTATGTCTATGTAAGATAAGAACTATTTTGATGGGAAGTGTAAACGAAAATACTGAGAAAATGCTAGGCCAAATTTGTAGGATATTTCCGATATTTAGACGGATATTAACCAATTTGTCTGACGAAAATTGAGGGCTAGCATAGCAATTAGATTACAATGCTTGATAAAAAACAAACAATGTTCCATTGATTTATTTCTAGGTATATATGCCAAGAAATTAATATTAAAAAGATTTTTCTGTATTTATCGCTGTAGTCTTATTGGTCTTTTTGATCCGGCAATAATACTTCGGTTTCTTCGAAGGCACGTGTACCTTCATCGATTAAGGTTAAATCGTGTGTACCAATTTGTGCGACTTGCCCGTGCTTAAATAGATGTTTTTTGATTCTTCGGCCATTGACAATAGTACCATTGGTACTTCCCTGATCTTCAATATGGATATCAAACACCCCTTCCATATATTCACTAGGAGCCACCATGATAATGGCATGCTGTCCGCTCACCGTGACATCGTCTATCTGAATATCACAATTGGGTCGGCGCCCTATGGTGTATAAACCTTCTTCAAGCACGTATTCTTTTACAATGGCACCATCTCGAGAGTGTACTAATTTTGGCATCTAAACATAACCTCAATATAAACGGTCAATTGCGAATTCTAGGAGTATAGTATGGACGTATATAAGGCATATTTCAAACCAATCAATATTGCCATTTTATTATAATCAATAAAGCTATAGATATACTTACCTAAAACATGGATTAATTTACTACTATTTGTGATAGAGACGCTCTGTGCATTTTATTTAGTTTATTGACATCGCCGCAGGGCTTCAGCCAGTGCTTTTCCTGTTTGAAAGCGTTGTTTTGGCTCTTTTTCTAAAGACTTGTTGATTAAACGCGTCAAGCATGTGGGTAAATCAGAGCGCATTTTGCGAATACTTTTAGGTTTTTCATTGGCGATTTTATAGGCCAAGGCTGTCATTGAATCTGCGGTAAAAGGTAGGCATCCAGTAAACATTTGGTAAAGAGCAACACCTAAAGAGAATAGATCAGAACGTCCATCGACTTTTTTACCCGCTAATTGTTCCGGAGACATATAAGATGGGCTACCCAGTACCATACCTGTTCTGGTTTTACTGTTATCGGTTAGACAGGCTATTCCAAAATCTGTCATTTTAACGATTTTACTGTCGCGGTTATAGATCATATTGGCGGGCTTCACATCACGATGCACAACATTGTTTTTGTGTGCGTAATCCAATGCTTCAGCCAAAGCGATGCCGATTGCGAAAATCTCGTCAACCGCTAGCAATGCATTACTGTGCGTATATTGATCAAGACTCTCACCTTTCACATACTCCATAGCAATGTAGGCCAGGTCATGTTCTTCACCCACATCATAAATTATCACAATATTTGGGTGGTGCAATCTTCCTGCTGTTTCAGCTTCCCTGAAAAAACGATTTTTTACATCTTCTAATTGTTGTTGCTCAAATTCCTCAGACATTGCGACAGTTTTAATAGCTACGGTTCTGGAAATTTTGGGATCGGTACCCATAAATACTGTTCCCATTGCGCCTTTGCCAATAACCTCCTCAATTTGATATCGCCCCAGTATGGGACGCTCCACTTGCGGATTATCCAACACTAATGTTGAGCTATGCGATGGTTTCGCGGCTCCATTCAACACGTTGTGTTCCGGTATTGCGACATGCCGTTTTTTACGCTCATCGATATCACGATAATTGGAATTTTTATTCCCTATGTAATCAAATACAGATAGCGCTTGATTAAACTGTCTGCGTCGTTCGAATTCCAATCCGAGTTTGTAAAGATCTTCCATCACTTCATTGTTTAGCACACACTTTTTCAGATAATCAAATGCTTCGACAAATTTACCCTGAGACAATAAGGTGGATGCTAGTTTTCTGTTAGCCTCCGAAGCAAGATGTTTATGCGATGCAACAACACCGTTAAAATGGTGGTGCAGAGTCAAAAACAAGTGGGCAATAAATAGGAATAAGGCCGGCAATAATAAAGACAGCCACAACGACTGTGTTAGCAAAAGAATTAGACTGGCATTAACCAAAGCAAAGGATACAAAAGCACTAACTGCCAGCCCCAAACGACCACGTACTCTTTTAGGGATTAAAATTAGATATACGGTAATTGCTATAATTAAACATCTTTGTAGCACGCTCGACCAAACTGGTTTCGTGAAATAGCTATTGGTAATTATTGCGTTTACAACATGACCTGACCAAAAAACCGGTGACATGGTTGTTGTCCCCTGGCCGGAACCTTCTTTTTCGGTTATCCCGATAATAACGGCTTTATTACGCAATTTACGCAGTGTGGATTTTTTTTCCAATACATCAGTTGCCGAATAATAGGGGATATTAAACTGCCCTTTTTTGTCGCGAGTAAGCTTAGGATAAAATTGAAAATTCATATCGGTGGGCATTTTGCGTCTGCCAAGCTTTACACCTTTATCTTGCAAAACTTTTAATGAGCTAGGTGTCACTCCCAATGCCAGAGCAGCTGTTTGTAATTCAAATGATGGGTAATATAAATCGTTTATAGATAAAACTAAGGGTTGTTGTAATTTATGCCCACCCAATTTAACGGACGATTTGTGCAGACCAATATACGCTGCCTGCATAAATTGCGGCAATGGTAGGGCATTGATATAAACAGGATTTTCGATTCCATTATAGGTCCAACGCAAATAACTGGGTATGGAACTTTTAACGGACTTTAAGGCAAATTGTTCGATAGTTTGCATCAATTCAATATTATTAGAACTTGTAATGTCTCCAGATACTGAAGAATAAGGCACGAACAAGCTAATGTGTTTGCTTTGTTTAAGTGTATTTTCAAGCTGTTTGTCTGGATCAATTGCCTCCACTGCACTTAAGTAAGCTTCGCGCTGCGTTGATTTGATCTTATTTAAAACCTGTGCTTGTGTTTTTGTTTTTAGGGCCGTTTGAGAATAGTTGATTGGTAACATCACACCAACACTCGATACACCAGCTCCATTTAAGCGTTTAATCAATCTTGAAACTTCTGACCATGACCAAGGCCATTGCCCTTGTTGTTCAAATGATGTTTTATCCAATGCCACTAGTGCGGTTTTAGCGGGAATGGCTTCATTGGGTAATACATGCTGAAATACACGAAATAGCCCTTTTTCCCAGGCCACACTCATCTGCGTGTATGAAAAAAGTAAAAATACACTACATAAAAGAATAAGTATGATTCGATGTGTCTTAAAGATTTTCAACATATAACCTAGATTATTAGCGTGTGCCTAGAATTGTAATCCACTATTTGATTTTATAGCGGCAGCCTATTGATATTTCTTGATATTTTATTCAAATTCTTTTTTTACCTGCTGCCATAATTGCTCGAGTTCGTGTGCCGTTAATTGGTTCATTTCGAGTCCCTTTTCATCAAGCCTAGCCTCTATCCCTCTGAAGCGGTTTTCAAATTTCGCATTGGCCTTGCGTGCCGCTGTCTCCGGATCGACCTGTAAATGCCTTGCCAGATTGGTCACCGTAAAATATAAGTCGCCAATTTCATTTTCGATTTTTTCATGCTCTGCTTGAGACTCCACCTCATATCTTACCTCATCCAATTCTTCTAACACCTTATCAAATATAGGCTTTATATCCTGCCAATCGAAACCTTGGTGGGCCGCGCGCTGCTGCATTTTGAGTCCACGGCGGAGGGCTGGCAAGGACAAGGCGATGCCATCCAGTACACTGTGCGGTCCATCACTTGGCTCAGTTTTAGATTTTCTTTCCGTAGATTTTTGCACTTCCCATGCCGATTTAATGGCTTTAACAGAATCCATTTGTTGGCCTTCAAAACCATTGCTTTTGAAAATATGGGGATGGCGCCGGATTAATTTTTTTACAATAGCTTGTAAGACATCGGATATGTCAAAAATTCCCTGCTCACTGGCCATTTGTGAGTGATACACAACCTGCAGTAGCAAATCACCTAATTCGTCACATAAATCATCCATATTGCCGCGATCTATGGCATCGACGACTTCATAGGCCTCCTCCAAAGTGTACGGTGCAATAGTTTGAAACGACTGCTGTCTATCCCATGGACAACCGCTTTGCGGATCTCTTAATTGCTGCATGATTTTTATGAGTTTTTCAAATTCTTGCAATTCATACCACCCTTTTAACAGTTAAGCTGGTTTTTAGTAACAATGTAGAGATTTGGTGGATGCGCTGCGCTTATCCACCCTACGGGGAAGTAAAATCTACCAGCATTTATAGCACGTCGGGTGGATAAGCGCAGCGCATCCACCAAGCCGTACTGTTACCCCTTTTTTATTCATTAACCTAGGTTGAGCTTAATGAAAATCCCGAGCCCGCGTCACAAGCTGACCTAGCCATGAACTGAGATCCTCTAAACGGCGGGCAATAAGATGTAATACGCCGTTTTCCTGTTGAATGCTGCCACTCACCAGCAACAAGCGGGATTTCAATAAGGCTTGACGTTGTGTCTCGGCAAGCTTTGGCCACACAACCACATTGATGTATCCGGCTTCATCTTCCAGTGTCACAAAAACCACACCAGAGGCTGTGCCGGGTCGTTGACGGCCAATCACCAATCCTGCTGTTTTCACTATAGCGCCCGTATCCAATTGCCACAGTGCTTTTGACTGACGCACCCCGCGTTTATTAAGTTGATCGCGCAATAACGCAAGGGGATGGCGCTGCAAACTCAGACCAACATTTGCGTAATCTGCCACAATATTTTCACCTTCCGTTGGCGGCCGTAACATCACCTCTGCTTCATTAAAGTGCAGAGGTGAAAACAAGGGCATATCCTCTTCCACACCACTCACCTGCCAAAAGGCCCGATGACGATTCCCCGCCAAACCTTTAAAGGCATCAGCGGCGGCCAAACATTCTATGTCGCCCTTATGCAACTTTGCCCGTGTGACCAAATCCTGAATATCTTGAAAGGGCTTTGCCTGACGGGCCTCCAAGAGTTTGTCCATACCAAGGGATGAAAGCCCCTTTATCATACGCAAACCTAAACGTAAGGCAAAATAAGCCTGCGTGGGTTGTTGTCCTGCACGTATTGTGTTTTTCTCAATAATTTTTGCGCCAGCAAGACATTCCAGGCTAGAGTCCCTGTTGCTAAAGCGTACGTCAACCGCCCTGACCTCCACCCCGTGCCGCTTTGCATCCTGAATTAACTGGGCCGGCACATAAAAACCCATAGGTTGGCTATTGAGCAAGGCACAGGTAAAGGCCGCAGGATGATAACACTTTAACCACGCCGAAGCATATGCCAATAAGGCAAAGCTGGCAGAATGGGACTCCGGAAAACCATATTCGCCAAAGCCTTGGATCTGTTTAAAAATCTGTTTGGCAAATGCCTCTGGGTAACCACGCTCACTCATACCAGACAGAAGCCTATGCTCAAATTTTTCTAAGCCTCCACGGCGTTTCCAGGCAGCCATACTGCGGCGTAACTGGTCGGCCTCCCCTGCGCTGAATCCTGCCGCAACCATTGCCAGCTGCATGACTTGTTCTTGAAATATAGGCACCCCCAAGGTCCGTTCTAAGACCTTTTTTACCGCCTCACTGGGATAATTGACGCGCTTTTTCAACCCCTGCCGCATTAAATCACGTCTCGCCAAATAGGGATGCACCATATCGCCCTGAATAGGCCCTGGACGCACAATGGCAATTTGTATGACCAGATCATAATAACAATCGGGCCTTAAGCGCGGCAGCATAGACATTTGGGCACGCGATTCGATTTGAAAAACGCCAATGGTGTCAGCCTTATGTAACATGGCATACACCGCTGGGTCCTCTGCTGGAATATCGGCCAAGCTCATCGGCTGGTGGCTATAAGAGCTAATCAAGCCCAGCGCTTTACGAATGGCACTGAGCATACCCAAGGCCAATATGTCGATCTTTAACAGACCCAGTGCTTCCAGATCATCTTTTTCCCACTGGATAACCGTTCGATTCTGCATGGCCGCATTTTCAATGGGCACCAATTGCGACAAGTTACCTTCGGCAATAACAAAGCCCCCCACGTGTTGGGAGAGATGACGGGGAAACCCCAGCAGTTGACTCACCATAGTACCCAGTCTTTGTATTATTGGGTTATTGATTGAAAAGCCTGCGGCAGCCAATGGTTCAGCCTGTAAGGTTTTATCATCCCACCACTGGATAGACTTGGCCAGGCGATCCACTTGATCCAGACTAAAACCAAGGGCCTTGCCCACATCCCGTATAGCACTGCGTGGGCGGTAGGTGATAACGGTGGCCGCCAGGGCCGCGCGCTGGCGACCGTACTTTTTATAAATATACTGTATCACCTCCTCGCGACGCTCATGTTCAAAATCCACATCAATATCCGGCGGTTCATTACGCTCCTTGGATATAAAGCGTTCAAACAACAATTCCATACGCGCCGGATCCACCTCGGTGATAGCCAGGCAATAACAAATGGCCGAATTGGCAGCCGAGCCCCTGCCCTGACATAAAATGCCCTGACGGCGCGCAAAGCGCACAATATCATGGACCGTGAGAAAATAAGGCTCATACGCCAGTTCATGGACCAGGGCCAGTTCGTGTTCCACCGAATCAAGTACCTTTTTGGGTGCGCCCTCAGGCCAACGCCGGCGCAACCCTTGTTCAACCAAGTGTCTTAGCCAGGATTGTGGTGTATGTCTTTCCGGTACTAACTCTTTAGGGTATTCATAACGCAGTTCGTCTAATGAAAAGTGACAACGACTCGCAATGGCAATGGTCTCTTGCAATAATTCTGCTGGGAAAATGCGGGATAATTGCCGGCGCGAACGCAAATACCGCTGGCTGTTGGGATACAAGGCGTAACCCAACTCCGACAAGGGTGTTCCCAGGCGAATGGCCGTAAGGGTATCTTGTAACATGCGCCTTTCTTGCCGGTGCATGTGTACGTCACCGGTGGCGCACAAGGGAAGTTTGGTTTTAATGCCAAACTGTTGGAGTTCCTCTAGATAAGACTTATCATTACCACGCAACAAAAGTTCAACGGCTATCCAGGTTTGTTGTGGAAACAGGTTTGCCAACCAGTGTATGCCGCTCTCGTCTAAATCTTCGGCTTCCGTATCGGGCAAATACAGCGCGAGACAGCCGCTAGGACAATGCGCGGAAAAAAGCTCTCTATCAAGGTCGTAATGGCCCTTTTTGGCATTACGGCGTGCCACGGTAATCAGCTCGGAAAGCCCACCATAACTTTTTCGATCCGTTGCCAACAACACAAAATGGGTGCCGTCATTCAGATAAAACTCACTGCCGATAATAAGCGAGATCTCATGCTGTTTGGCTTCGATATGGGCCCGCACCACCCCTGCAAGCGAACATTCATCGGTAATGGCCAGCGCCTTATATTCTAGCAAGGCTGCCTGAGCGACCAATTCTTCAGGAAAAGAGGCCGCACGCAAAAAACTGTAGTTGCTAATACAATGTAGTTCGGCGTAAGTAGATTCCTTCATTTCAAACAAAGAGTTCAGGCAAACAGCCCATGCAAATACCACAGCTGATTAATTAAATCGCGAAACACCCATAAACGCCGGCCTTTTTTATCCAAGGCAGTATAATAATCCCGCCGAATATCCTGCCCTTGCCACCAGCCACCTTCAATGCGTTCAGGACCCGCGACAATCTCTAGCGGCAGGTGTTCTGGCAAACATTTTGGTCTGGGCAACAACCACAATGGCCGCATAGGCGCCATAGCCTGATCACCAGGTGTGCCCAGTTCAGCATAACGCCACGCATGTTCAGGTCGATGATCGGCCTGCACTAACAAACCATTAATGGCGTGTTTACCTAAGCGACCGTGTAACTGTTCCAGCAGGCTTTGCCAATGTGGATCGCCTTGCCCTTTAGCAAGCGGTGCTAATGGGTAGCTAAACAATGATTCATTCTGGCTAATAAACGGGTTTATATTTTTACAGATTAAGCCGAGCTTAACTACGGACGCACTGAGTTGCAGCTGATTTAAGTGCTCTGCCAATAAACGCAATAATTGCCCCGCATCACGACTCATATAGCGCAGGCCAAATTTCAACTCTGTGGGTGGTATTTGTAAATGGTATAAATAAAACACAAGCTCGTTCACAGCGGCATCACGGTGGCGTAAAAATATGGCCAGACGAGTGATTAGCTCTTTTGCGGCCGTTAAAATAAAACGGGTATTTTTCACCTCCATGGGTAAATCAATCTCTGTACTGAATCGCTGTGCTGTTTTGTAAGGCTTGCGAGGATCAGGCAATACGCCCAACGCATGATCCAAATACTGTAATAACTCAGGACCAAAGCGCCGCGCCAATCCGTCTCGTGGCAAGCGCCACAGATCGCGCAATTGTTGCGCACCAATTTTTCGTAAACGCTTGAGCAGTTTTACATCCAATAACAAGCCGTCAATAGGCAACCTGCCCAATACCGAACGTAAGGCAGATTGTTGCTCAACAATGGTTTCCTGACCATAACTGGCCAACAACAAACTGGCCATAGGTGTTGGCGCTATTGCCAAGCAAAACCGATGCGACCATGCTTGCGCAAAGCTTTTTCGTATTTTTTCTTTTAAGGCCTCTAAACCACCAAACAGACGCAAACTACCCTGCACCTCCAGCAATAGTGATCGCGGTGACTCCAGGCTAACAATAGGAGTAAAGTCCTCGGCCCATTTTGCGATTTTGCGCAACTGTAAAGACTCCGCACGGGGATCGTAAGGGTATACCGCTAATGAAGAACACAAGGTAAACGCAGCCGACAAGGACATAAAGGGTGCAACACCCATTGCTGCTGCGGCCGGTGAAACGCTTTGTATAATGCCTTGACTGCCTGTCTCAACAAAAATAGCACACGGTGTGTTATCTTTGTTCTCGGCAATTACTTCCAAGGCTAAATCTGGCAAATGTATACATAGCCATAAAAATCGCTGTTTCTGCGCTGTCTCAAAAAGTGACTGCTGACGATCGCCAGATTGCAAAAGTTGCAGAGGGAATGCGGCTGTGGTCCTGGGTGTCATCGAATATTCTCAGCCGGATCACAAGGACGCTAAATTAATGCTGACACTGTCCGTGCGACAGGCACCACGTATTTTTAAGAGATGAACCTTTAAACCATTATGCGTTGCAGTGAGCTGCAGACGTAAGGTCGCTGGCGATGTTTTTGCCGCAGTGTTACGAAACAATACGCCGAAACTTTGACCGCTCTGGGCCGCCAATTGTAATCGGCGGATGGCGGTATGGCTTACGCGTTGTGGCCACGCCAGTGTCATGGCACATTGAGCCGAACGCAGGGTCTTTTCCATACTCCATATCACGTCATTATTCTTATGCTCAGGATGTAAAATTATGACTCGACGGGTATCGATACCCATATTTTGTAAGGCCGGCGGATACGGGATATACGGCGGAGCAACCCAAACCAGCCAGCCTTGGGCCTGATTCAGGCGTGACATGACGGGCGCCAGTAATTGCAGTTCGCCAATCCCCCATTGCTCTGCAATAATCTCCACCACAGCATTGGCAGGCCAACCACCACCTGGCAAGACCGCATCCAACTGACTAAAGCCGGTCGGAATGGCCTCAAGCCCATACGCAGCACCCGAATCACGAGCATCACCTGCCCGCCACACATTCGGATTATTGCGCAATAATTTATGTAATTTCTCATCCACTGCCACTGACTCATAAAATTAGAAAGGCTTAAACTCATAAAAATTTAGTGATCCTAAATCATTCGGCGTAGAAAAACCGTAGCGTGCGCCGTGCGCACGTTTTTGCCACCAATTCGATGGAATTTGCGGTGCATTATAGGCTTGACGTTTTAATATAATTTCTCGCTCCCACTTGCACCCCTCGTTCCCACGCTCCGCGTGGGAATGCATACCTAACTCGAATACGCGTAACAACGAGTGCGCCTTAACAAAGGTAGGTATACACTCCCACGCAGAGCGTGGGAGCGAGGAAAACCACTTCAACTCAAACTCCGAATAACCCCCACTACCAAGCCTTCGATGCTCAATTCCGTACGCCGCAAATTCACCACGATGGTTTCAAAATCGGGGTTTTCCGCCTGTAAATAGGCCTTAGATCCCTTGATTCGTAAACGCTTTACAGTCACATCATTTTTCTCGTTCCCACGCTCCGCGTGGGAATGCATACCTAGCTCGAATACGCGTAACAACGAGTGTGCCTTAACAAAGATAGGTATACACTCCCACGCAGAGCGTGGGAGCGAGGAAAACCACTTCAACTCAAACTCCGAATAACCCCCACTACCAAGCCTTCGATGCTCAATTCCGTACGCCGCAAATTCACCACGATGGTTTCA
>Ga0316192_10001441_pt1 | contig 17487 bp, 14 predicted proteins | sample MerIslwburrow_MG_FD_204931 | JGI IMG/M metagenome (GOLD analysis project Ga0316192, IMG submission 204931) | Coastal sediment microbial communities from Maine, United States - Merrow Island worm burrow | ecosystem: Environmental > Aquatic > Marine > Coastal > Sediment | place: USA: Maine...
GAAACCGGGGGCACGGAAAAAAGCATCAAGGCGGGGCAGGCCGTCATATCGGAACTCCTGCCCCGGTTGGAAACGACCACCCGCGCGCCCATGACGGCTGCCGATATAGTGATCGGCCTGGAGTGCGGCGGATCGGATGCCCTCAGCGGCATTACGGCTAACCCGGCCGTGGGACTGTTCACGGACCGGCTGATCGACGCCGGGGGCACGGCCATTATCGAGGAGACCAATGAGTTGTTCGGGTGTGAGACGCACCTTGCTGCACGCGCCCGCACACCGGAAATCGGTGAGGCGGTGCTGGGGACCATCAAAAAGGCAATGGATTACCATCGCCGGCTGGGACATGCCAGTTTCGGCGGAGGGAATATCACCGGGGGGCTTTCCACCATCGAGGAGAAATCTGCCGGCGCCTATGCCAAGTGCGGCACCCGGCCGCTGGACGGCATCCTGATACCGGGCCGGCAACCGTCGGGAACCGGATTGTATCTCCTGGACACGGTCTACGACTCCGATTTGAGGCACGGCATACCCAACATACACGACCCCCATGGTGTGACCGCCATGGCCGCCTGCGGGTGTCACCTGATCGTCTTCACCACCGGCCGGGGCAGTGTGGTCGGCCAGGCCGTATCACCGGTGATAAAGGTCGCTTCGAACAGTGCGATGTACCGACGTCTGGCAGGAGACATGGACGTGAACGCGGGAATTGCCGTCGAAACGCCGGATGGGCTGCAGGCGGCCGCCGATGAGATCGCCCGTATCGTGGCCCGTGCGGCCGCCGGCGGCCAGACCCGCTCCGAAGCCCTGGGACACATGGAAAGTTACATCAGTGATGGATATTTCAAACCGGGCCCGGGGGGTTGCCGGAGCCCGGCCGAATCTGATGAGACACCAACGTTGCAACACTGAGGGAAACATGAACGGAAACAAGGTGAAGTACGACGCGGCGGACCTGGAACGGCTGGCCCGGGAAGTCATGGTCGCAGCGGGACTCGAGCGGGAAAAGGCGGTTGTGGTAGCCCACGGCCTTCTGGAAGGGGACCTGATGGGGGCCTCGACCCACGGACTGGCACTTTTGCAGGGCTACGTGGAAGAACTGGAAAACGGCGAGATGACGGCGACAGGTGATCCGGAGGTGCTTCGCGATTTCGGGGCCACGGCCCTTTGGGACGGCCATTACCTGCCGGGGGTTTGGTTGACCCGGCAAGCAGGCCTGGAAGCCTCCCGACGGGCGGTAAAATTCGGCATCGGCCTGGTCACGATCCGACGCAGCCACCACATTGCATGCCTGGGCCATTACCTGCTGGCGGCGGTCGAACGGGGCGACATCATGCTGATCTATTCCTCGGACCCGTCTGATTCCCATGTGGCGCCCTACGGCGGCGTGAGCGCCCTGATGACGCCCAACCCCATCGCGGTGGGCATTCCGGCCGAACCCTGGCCCATCCTGCTGGATGCAAGCACGTCCATCACCACGGCCGGACTCTGCGAACGCAGTCATCGGGAAGGTAAACGGCTGCCAGGGAAATGGCTGCTCACCCCGGCGGGCGAACTGTCCGACGACCCGGCCGTCTTCGGCCCAACCCAGGGCGGTACGATCCTGCCGGTGGGCGGGCTGGACCATGGGCACAAAGGATACGGATTGTCGCTAATGGTCGAGGCCCTGACCCAGGGATTGAGCGGTTTCGGACGACCCGAGAAGCCGACCACCTGGGGTGCGGCGGTCACGGTCCAAGTGATCCGACCGGAGGCTTTCCTGCCCATGGAGGAATTCCGGGCCCAGGTCGACTGGCTGGTTTCGGCCTGTCTGAACGGAGACAAACGGCCGGGGGCGGATGAAATCGTCGTGCCGGGACAACGGGAAATGATCAGACGTGATGCAGCGCTTCGATCCGGCCTGACGCTGTACCCCGGCGTGGACGAATCACTGGCCGTACTGGCCGGACGGTATGGGCTGCCAATGCCCACGCCTATCGAGGTGGAGAGGAAGGAAGAATGAAAGGCTTTTTCGGGAAAGTACTGGAAATAGGATAGGTCTTTAGTCCTTTTTTTCTGACAACATGTTGTAAGAAAAAGAAGGTTTCAGGATTTAACACTCAACTCCCTGACACCCCTGGCCCAGACCTAACCTTATATGGGGCTGGAAGATAAGAAAGTAATGGAATCTTTTGCTGCGTTCAGTGAGAATCCGTCATATCGCACTCTCCGAGGCGCAGGATCTACGAGCCGGAAGCCAGGGCGGGCCGAAACCTGACACCTGAAACCGATAATTGGCAATAACCGGGCAACTCTGCCCACAACAAAAAGGAGGGAAGCATGAACAGAAGAATCCCATTTGGTATCCTTATCGGAGCGTTTGTGTTGTCATTCGTGGCCGGATCCTTCACCGCAGTCGGACCGGCCGAAGCCATGGACAAGGTCACTCTGAGAACTAACTGGTTGTTTTACGGTTCCCATGGCATTTTCTACTACGGCAAAGACAAGGGTTTTTACGAGGAACAAGGTATCGCATTGGACGTTCGGCAAGGCAACGGTTCGGGCAACGCGGTTCGGCTGGTGGCCAACAAGAATGACACCTTCGCCTACGCCTCTTCTTCAACCATGCTTAACTTGGCCGCTAAGGATGCGCCGGTGATTTCAGTGGCCACCATCGACGCCACCGGTGCGGACGCTTGCCTCTGCCGGCCGGATTCCGGTATTAAGGAAATAAAGGATCTGGAGGGCAAGCAGGTTATGACCACGGCCGCCGCCAGTGTGAACACCTTTTTCCCGGTAGCCCTCAAGAACGCGGGCGTTGACGCAAGCAAGGTCAAGATCGTTAACGTGGCCGAAGCGGCCTTGGTCCCAAGTTATCTACAGAATAAAGCCCCCTGTATTTTAGGCGGCATCGACGACAAACCGGCCGAAATTAAAGCCAACGGCGGCCAGGATCCGGTCATCTTCAATTATGCGTTTTATGGTGTCTACCAGCCCGGATATTCCATCGTAGCCCACAAAGACCTCGTCAAGGATAACCCGGACCTGGTGCACCGGTTCGTGAAGGCCACCTTGCAGGCGACGGCCGCGGCCCAGGCCAATCCGGACGAATGTATCGACTCCCTGGTCAACTGGGCCGGCGAAGCAGCCGTGGAAAGAAAGCAAGCCCGGCAGGTGCTGGATGTGACCCTTTCGATTTTGATTTCCCCGAACAACACCCAAAAAAAGATCGGCCTAAATGTCGAGAAGGACTGGGCTAGCGCCATGGATCTCTTCAAGACGTACAAGGACCTGAAGACGGACAAAATACCGACGGACTTCTTTACCAACGAATTCATCGATTAGAAAAGAACGCCAGTTTTACCGGGGGCGCGGGCCTTTCCGCCCCCCGCCGGATCCTGATGGGAGGATAATCGATGACCGATGAGTTCATTCGGCTCGCAGGTGTCAGTAAACGCTACGAATCGAAAAAAGGCTCCGTCGACGCTGTGGCACCGGTGGACCTTTGCATCAATCGGGGTGAATTTATTTCACTGCTCGGTCCATCCGGCTGCGGTAAGAGCACGATGCTGATGATGATTGCCGGGCTCCTGGATTGTACGGAGGGGAGCATCCACATTGACGGCGAACGCGTGGTAAAGCCCCAGACAAACATTGGCATCGTGTTCCAGAACCTGGTGCTGGTGGATTGGCGCGACATTTTGGGCAACGTTATGCTACAGGTAGAAATGCGGAAGCTGAATGTCAAAGACTTTGAGGCACGGGCACGGGAACTGTTGGCCTCGGTCGGACTGGACGGCTTCCTGCGCCATCATCCCTATGAGCTTTCCGGAGGCATGCAACAGCGTACAGCCTTTTGCCGCGCTCTGGTCCACGATCCACCCCTGGTGTTAATGGACGAACCCCTGGGTGCCCTAGATGCCATGACCCGAGAGCAGCTCCGCAAAGACCTGGAAAAACTATGGATGGACACCGGGAAAACTTTCGTATTTGTCACCCACGACATTTCCGAGGCCGTGCAGCTTTCGGATCGGGTCATCATCATCTCGCCCCGGCCGGGTAAGATCGACGCCGAGATCATTGTTGATTTGCCCCGACCCCGGGATTTTGACGTCATGCAAAGCGATGAATTTCATCGATATGTCAAGGACATTTCCAGCATATTCATGGGATATGGAGTTATATAATAAATGGCGTCGGGTGCAGTGGCGAACCATTTGATGAAGAAACACGGGATTGCGGCCAAAGTCGGCATATGGATAGGTGAGGCCTATCTGCCCCTGCTAACGGGTGTTTTCTTCTTCGTTCTATGGGAGGCGTTGATTCGCCTGCTGAATGTGCCAAGGTATATCCTGCCGGCACCCTCAGCGGTTTTCCTTGAGTTTGCACAACATTCCCGCCTGATTTGGTACCACACGCTGGTAACAGCCAACGAAACCTTTGTGGGGTACGCCATTGCCGTGGTGCTGGGAATCCCCATCTCTATTTTCGTGGCATTTTCCGAAACCCTGCAGCGCACTTTTTACGCAGCTGCAGTCACTTTGGGGATGGTCCCCACCATCGCCTTCGCCCCGCTTTTCGTGGTTTGGTTCGGGTTTTCCTTCGCCTCCAAAATGCTGGTAGTTTTCTGGGTTTGCTTTTTCCCCATTCTCATCAACGGTATTTTCGGCTTCCTTTCCCTAAGTGATGAACTGAGGCATTTCAGTCTGTCCACCGGGGCGGATAGGGTGACCACATTCTGGAAGATCCGGCTGCCCGCTGCCCTGCCCCAGGTTTTCGTAGGACTCAAAGGTGCGGCCATCAATGCCACAGTGGGGGCCACCATCGCCGAGTGGATCGGCGGTAACGCCGGCTTGGGATATTACATCCAAGTAGCCACGGGGGATTTCAACATGCGCCTGGCCCTGGCCGCCATTATCATGCTTACCGCGTTGGGTCTGCTTCTCTACTTTCTGGTAATATTGGCCGAAATGAAGCTCATGCCCTGGCACGAATCGCAACGGGAAAGGGGCTGAGCGAGAGACCGATGGGAAACGTAGATGTTAAAAAGAAATGGCTTAGAGGGAACCGCATCACCGTCTTCTACCTGACGTTGTTTTTCATTCTTTGGGAGGGCGGGATAAGGCTTTTCGAAGTCCCGATGTACCTCCTTCCGGCACCCTCGGGCATAGCAGTGAAGTTCGTTCAGAATTTTCCGCTTATTTTGAAATACACCTGGGTCACAGGTCTGGAAAGTTTCGGGGGATTTCTGGTATCGGCCGCATGGGGTATCCCCCTTTCCCTGATCATCGCGTTTTCGATTTTCCTTAGGAAAACCCTGTATCCATTTACGGTGGCCTTACAGCTGGTGCCCAAAATTGCCCTTGCGCCGCTGTTCGTGACCTGGTTCGGGTTCGGATTAATGCCGAAATTCATCATCGTCTTTCTGCTCTGCTTCTTCCCCATTCTTCTCAACGCCATCTTGGGCTTCACATCGTTGAAAAAGGAACACAACGATTTCGCCCTTTCCACCGGGGCGGACCCGCTGACAGTATTCCGGAAGGTGCGGCTCCCGGCGGCCCTACCCCAGATATTCGTGGGGCTCAAATGGGCGGCGGTCAATGCCACTGTGGGCGCCACCATCGGCGAGTGGATCGGCGGGGACGCCGGGCTGGGATACTACATTCAGATGGCTTCGGGAGATATGAAGATGGACGTGGCTTTCGCCATTATTGTGATGCTGGCTTTTTTGGGGCTTTTTCTATACTACCTGGTTGTTGTTTTCGAAAAAATGTTGGTTCCATGGCACGTGTCCCAACGGTCATCCGTCAACGGTATGATGACGATGAAATAAACACGCTCGGCCATAATATTGGTTCCATAAAATTATGACTTTCGACCTTCAATAAGCTTTATCTGACCGGCTTTGGCGATCTGCTCACCGCGCCTTGCCGACATACTAGGCGATGACTCCGCGACACCAAGCTTTTTAGATAGTTTCACGGCACTGAATCGCAACTTTCATTCCGTCCAAAAACACCATAGAGGAAGTTCTTATCAAACAAAAAAACATCTTATGGAGAATGAACCTTGAATAAATATAGTCGCAGCCTCACTTTTATCCTCTGTTTGTCTCTGGTTTTTTTATGGTCCGGGTGCGCTTTTTTCAAGCTGGAAGAGGAACTGGTCGTACTTGAAGAAACCTTCGGCCTACGGGGTAAAATCACCTATGACACGTCGCAGTCCGGAAGCGTCTTGGTGATTATGTATAAAAAAACGCCGGCTGGCCTGCAGATTTATCAAGCCAGTGTATTGAAATCCGTTTCCAGTCAGTATTCGATGCTGGCCCAAATAGGGACCTATTTCATCATCGCCTTTCAGGATCTAAATAACAATCTGACCTATGACGACAATGAACCGGTCGGGTATTACGGCAAGCCTGATGCGATCGAGATTTCTAGACAAACCCTTGTTGTGGAAAAATCTCATGGCGTGTTAGAGCTTGATTTTTCGATGGATCCTGCGAATCCCTTTCCCAAAGGCTTTCCGTCGGATATCATCATATCGCCGGATATCTTGAAAGAAGATTTCGTCAGGCTCGGCGAACTGACACAATTTGAAGACGAACGATTGGCTCAGAACTATGGTGTCAAAGGCTATTGGGAACCCATGACATTCCTGGAGGAAATAGGGGTCAGCATCTTTTTTTTAGAAATATATGACCCAGATAAGATACCAGTGCTGTTTATCCACGGTGCCCTCGGCACCCCCCTGGGCTGGAAAGAGACAGTGGCGACCCTCGACTCCGACCATTTTCAGCCGTGGTTCTATTATTATCCGTCCGGCCTGCCCCTGAATAAAATCGGCAAAGCTCTCAATATCATGGTGATGGATCTGCACCGCACATATGGATTTAAAAAACTATATATAGTGGCCCAGAGCATGGGCGGACTGGTTGCCCGTTCGTTTATTCTCTTGAACGCCTATGAAGAGAACCAGGATTTTGTCAAACGATTCATATCCATATCCACCCCCTGGAACGGTCACCACATGACCGAAAAGGGGGTACAGCACGCACCCACAGCCGTGCCCAGTTGGCACGACATGGTGCCCGGCAGTGATTTCATTCAGTCGCTGTTTCAGAGGAAACTGCCGCCTTTTCTGGAGTATTATCTGTTCTTCAGCTACAAGGGTGATTGTAGCCTATTTCTGGAAAACAATGACGGCACGGTGGAACTGGCAAGTGAATTGGATTTGCGGGCTCAAGCCGAAGCCGACAAAATGTTCGGGTACAACGAGGATCATGGCAGCATCTTATACAATGAAAGCGTATTATCCAAGATCAATCACTTGCTGGCACGTTGAGGATCTTCCCATCCAAAAGGGCGGTGTTCAGACCTACCGGCGACCCGGATGACCTTGTTTTATCATAAATAGACGGTTCGAATAGTACGTATTCAAGGGTTACTATATAATTCAACCATTCGCCATTCGTCACTCATCATTTGTCATTTCCTTTCAACACCCTCACAATATCCCGACCGAATTCATTTCTTTGCCAGTTTTTCATTTCTTTTATCGATTCCAATTCTGATATTTTCAAGGGTCTTTGCACGGCAACCGTACTGATAAGCGCTTTGCTGCATATCAAAGCGGGGTCGATGGCAAGCCTTTGCGCTTGCTTATCGCGCCAGTTTTTAAGGGCTTTGACCCGCCCGGCAACCGCCAGGGATACCCGACGCGCCTTTTTTTTCCGAGGATAGACCGGCAGCTCATCTTCCGAAAGACTCATGGCGTCTTGCATGACCGTCAGCAGTCCCCGGCCGTACATACGGATTTGCCTGGCGCTCAGTGCCCCGGTCTTTTCCAGTTGCTTTAAATTCAGCGGCTTTTTACCGGCCAATTCAAATAGCGAACGGTTGCCGAAGATTTTAAATAGCGGTTTATCTTTTATGCGGGCAATTTCGCGGCGAAAGCCAAGCAAGGCTTCCAACACGGCCAGACTGCGGGAATCGAGTTTCCCCGCACCCTTGAAATTTAAGTACAGCGGCTGATTGTTTACGCTGTTTGGGCGAACCTTGCTTAAGAGCTCGCACTCTTCATATACCCATTCAAGGCGGTTTTTTTCATCAAGCTCTGCTTTCAAACTTTCTGCCAGGGGTAGCAGGTACCTGGCATCCTCGGCGGCATAGGCAATCATGTCCGGGGGCAGCGGGCGTCTGGACCAGTCTTTACGCTGGAATTTTTTGTCGAGTGTGACGTCAAATTTTTTCTTGAGAACTGCCTCCAGGCCAGATTCCGCAAAACCCAAGAATCGGCTTGCCAGTTCGGTATCAAATAAATTATCAATCGTGATGCAAAAATCTCGATATAATGAACGGACATCATAGTCCGCCCCGTGAAAGATTTTGCAGATGTCACTTCTTTTAAAAATTGGCTTCAGCAGAGACAGGTCTTCAACTGCGAGAGGATCGATAAGCACATTGATATTCGGGGCAGCCATTTGAATCAGGCAGACCTTTTCTTTGAAATGGTACATGGAATCCGCTTCCAGATCGACACCCACGACCTTTTCAGTTTCAATGATTCTGACAAAGTTTTCAAGTTCGTGGCGCGAACCTATCATTTTATAGTTAATGTCGCTGGTCGCGTTCATTTTTTTCCTTGACCCCTGGGATTGTTTTTCCTAATCTAATTGTTTATCTTCAAATAGCAGAAGTATCAATTTTAAATTTTTTTCTATCACGGTGAGTATGCAATGGTAAACATAACATTTCCAGACGGCAACATAAAGGCTTTTGAGAATACATTAAGCGGCATCGATGCCGCCAAAAGCATCTCGGACGGGTTTGCGCGAAATTGCGTGGCCATGGAATTAGATGATAACCTGGTTGATTTGAGCAGCGTCATCGACCACGATGCTAAAATTAGATTTATTACCACTAAAGATCCAGACTCACTGGATATCTTGCGTCACAGTGCAGCCCATGTGATGGCCCAGGCTATCTTGCGCCTGAATAAAAATGCCAAGCTGACGATTGGCCCGGCGGTGGAAAATCAGTTTTACTATGATATTGACATGGATCCCATTTCAGAAGACGACTTTCCAAAAATCGAAGCTGAAATGAAAAAGATCATCAAGGAAAAACTGCCGATCCGCCGCAGAGTTGTGCCCAAAGTGGAGGCCATGGATTTTTATAAGGATGAACCTTACAAGCTGGAAATGATATCAGACCTGGAAGACGAGACCATTTCCTTTTATGAGCAGGGCGAATTTACCGACTTGTGTCGCGGACCCCATGTCCCACACACCGGCTTCGTCAAAAATGTCAAGCTGATAAAAGTTTCCGGCGCCTACTGGCGGGCAGACCCCTCCAAGCCTCAACTTCAAAGAATATATGGCACCGCTTTTTTCGACAAAAAGGAATTGAAAGATTACCTGACGTTTCTTATAGAGGCCAAAAAGAGGAACCACCGTAAAATCGGCCAGGCGCTGGATCTTTTCAGCTTTCACGAAGAAGCGCTCGGGATGCCGTTTTTCCACCCCAAGGGCATGGATCTTTGGAATGCTTTGCTGGATTACTGGCGCCTTGAACATCGTGAGGCCGGTTATGTGGAAACCAAAACACCCATCATGCTAAATCGCTCGCTGTGGGAAAAATCCGGTCACTGGGAAAATTATCGCGAAAACATGTATACCTCGGCAATTGACGATATCGAGTATGCCATCAAGCCCATGAACTGCCCCGGCGGGATGCTGCTTTACAGCCGCAAACCCCATTCCTATCGGGATTTACCTCTCAGGGTTGCTGAAGTCGGACTGGTCCACCGGCATGAATTGAGCGGTGTGCTGTCCGGTCTTTTCCGGGTCAGAGCGTTTCATCAGGATGATGCCCATTTATACATGACGTCAGCGCATATCAAAGATGAAATCCTGGGTGTCCTGAAACTGTCGGAACGGATCTACAGCGCTTTCGGCCTGGGATTTCTTCTGGAGCTTTCCACCCGGCCGGAAAAATCCATCGGAACCGATGAACAGTGGGAGACGGCCACCAGGGGATTGGCGGCGGCCCTGGACGCCTATGGTCAGGAATACCAGCTAAACGAAGGCGACGGCGCTTTTTACGGCCCCAAAATCGATCTTCATATCCGGGATGCTTTGAATCGCACCTGGCAGTGCGGTACGATTCAGCTGGACATGTCGCTGCCCGAACGGTTCAACCTGCATTACATCGACAAGGACAATGAAAGACATCGTCCCATCATGATTCACCGAACTGTTTTCGGATCGATTGAGCGCTTCCTGGGTATTCTCATCGAACATTTTGCCGGCAAGTTCCCCTTATGGCTGTCACCATTGCAGGCCATTATCCTGCCGATCAACGATGATCTGGTGCCCTATGCCAACGAGGTGCTGGCAACCCTCAAACAGGCCGGTCTGCGGGCTGAGGTCGACAGCCGCACAGAGAGCTTGAACAAAAAAGTGCGTGAGGCTCAATTGCAATATATTCCCATAATTCTGACCATCGGCGGCAGGGAAAAAGAAGCGTCGACACTTTCGGTGAGAACCCTGGACGGGAATGTCAAATATGGAATTTCTCACGAAACGTTTCTGAACACAGTGCAGAGGCATATTCGTGACCGGTCGCTTTCTTTGGAATTTTGAGTCCGTCCCAGTTAAATAAAAAGGTCTACCCCCGCTGAGATAAGGGCAACAGAGATCTCACCCCGATGAAATAAAGGCAACGAAGATTTCATTGGGCAGGTTGGGCAGGCGGGATAAATTTGGAAGATTTGGATTTGGGATGGATTCGATTTTATGCCTTTTCATTAATTAGACAGGATTTACAGGATATTGGGGATTTTTTTCGCCTGCGGCGAGACGGCCTTCGGCCGAAGGCCGTTCTATCCTGACGATCATGTTATTCCTGTCTGCTACTTTTTTTTTAAAAAAAATAAGACTCCATTCCTCTTTTAGGGGGACAGTTTTGTTCAAAAGGCTAAAATGTTAAAAGCGGTATATTAAATGGCTAAAAACGCGGGCGTAACGACCTCTAAAATCAGTTTTTGTGATCTGCAATGCGGACATGCCGACTTTGCTAGGATGGATGCGCTGGATGGCAGCTGCCGGACATTTCAGTCCTTATGGTGCCAAAAGTTGAAAAAGCACGTTACCAAAAACGCTCCTTGCGAAGTTTTGTTCGGCAAAAGACGACCGAGGACCGGGTTTTAGCAGGCTCACGACATATTTACAGATAACCAATCGGATTTAATAGGATTATTTTATTAATTAAAGTCATGGAAATTCCAAGCAACAAATTTCAAATACCAAATAAATACCAATGACCCAAACTCAAAATTCTAAACATGCAACGCTGCCATCAAGCAATAGATAATTTACCAGAATGTTTTGGTCATTGGATTTTCAAATTTGGATATTATTTGGAATTTGGTTATTGGGATTTGGGACTTTAGGCCTAAAACGTTGGTAGTGAATTGCTTCTAACTTACTGAGTTATTATCAACTATGACATTTCCCTGGGGGTTTTAGAGTCTTAAGTATCTGATTTCTGTCATCTGTCATCCGCCTTCTGAACAAATAAACCATGCCCATTAAATTAAAGCGTTTTGCATTATACTGGCTTCCGCTTATCCTATATTGTCTGTTTATTTATATTCAGTCCGACCATCCTTCTCCGGAACAGATCCCCATATTTCCATATGTTGATAAAGTACTTCATGTCACTGCTTATGGAATTATGGGAATTTTATTCTACAGGGCCTACCAGACCTTGAGGCTCAAGGACAACATAAAAATGCTGATGCTTCTGAGCGTGGTTTCCGCATCTCTTTACGGCATTAGCGACGAAATCCACCAATCTTTTGTTCCCTTTCGGCAGGCTGAAGTCGCGGATGTGATTGCCGATACCATCGGCGCGTTCAGCGGGGTTTATCTGTATCAATTGTTGATAGTTTCCAGGATAAAAAAGCCATATGTCAGGTAACGCCTTACAGCGCAACCTGACCTACTGCCCTCACCCGACCAGATAGTGTCGCAATTGTAGGTCAGGGTGGGATCGAAGCGATTTCCTGACAATCCCATCTTTATTTTGCTGTTTGGGAACAGAAACCGAATTGACAAAAAATGGCGTATCGGGTACAAACACTGATCAAATAAAATCCATTACAAAAACTGGGAATACCTTTGTTTTCACTGTAGGTCCGGCCAATACCCCAAAAGTAAATTAACCTCCACTCGGGTGGTTACCCGTAATCAATTTTTAAGGAGTACAAATAGAGACATGGCCCCTCAAAACATTATAATTATCAACGGGAATGAATTTTCTTTTGATCCCGGAGAGAGCATTCTGGATATTGCGCAACGCAATAGTATTGATATCCCGACACTTTGTCATCTGAAAGGGGCCTCCCCTACCGGCGCCTGCCGGGTTTGTGTCGTGGAAATTGAAGGAGCCCGCAGTCTGGTCGCTTCCTGTGCGTCACCGGCTGCCAACAATATGGTCGTGCGTACCGAGTCCGCCAAGGTCATCTCGGCCCGGCGCATGGTCATCCAGTTGTTGCTTTCATCAGGCAATCACAACTGTGCGGTGAGCGGGTCCGCCGGCCAGAACTGGACCGAATTTCAGATGAAGGCACAGCAGATGGAAGACACCGCCGAATTGTGTCCGGTCTGGGGGGATTGCAAACTGCAGGATCTGGCTTTTCGCTACCAGGTAAATGGTGAACGATTCAATCCCACCGACACTCCCTATCCGATGGAGACGGTCAATCCGTTTATAGTGCGCGATTTTTCACGCTGTATCCAGTGCGGTCGATGCGTGCAGGCCTGCAACGAAGTCCAGGTCAATCAGGCCATCCACTACGGTTATCGCGGTGCAGGTACCAAGATTATCGCCGCCGGTGACCGCCCTTACAAAGATTCTGATTGTGTGTTTTGCGGTGAATGCGTTCAGGCCTGTCCGGTGGGTGCCCTTGTCGAAAAAGACGCCCGCTACCAGGTGAGGCCCTGGGAAACCCAGAAGGTGCGCACCACTTGCACCTATTGCGGCGTCGGTTGCCAGCTTTACCTCCATGTGAAAGATGACCGGGTAGTTAAGATTAGCGGCGTTCCGGACGTTGCTCCCAACTACGGCAGTCTGTGTGTCAAGGGCAGATTCGGCTACGATTTTATCGGCTCCCCCGATCGCCTGACCGCACCCTTGATTAAAGAAAACGGTGAATTTAGAGAAGCCTCCTGGGATGAAGCCCTTGATCTGGTCGCTCGCAAATTGGGCGACATCAAAACCGAATTTGGACCGGACAGCATTGGTGTGTTGACGTCGGCCAGAATCACCAACGAGGAAAATTACGTCGCCCAGAAATTTGCCCGGGCCGTGCTTAAAACCAATAACGTGGATCATTGCGCCCGGCTCTGACATTCTTCCACTGTGGCCGGTCTGGCCGCAGCTTTCGGCAGTGGTGCCATGACCAATACCATCGCCTGTATTGAAAAAGCGGATGTCATATTGATCACGGGATCCAACACCACCGAGAACCACCCGGTTTTGTCCAGTTTTGTCAAACGGGCGGTCACCCAAAAAGGAGCCAAACTCATTGTCATTGATCCAAGACGCATTAAAATTACGCGCTATGCGGATTTGTGGTTACGGCAGAATCTGGGCACAGATGTGGCCTGGATCAACGGAATGATGCATGTGATTATTAAGGAAAACCTGTACGCCAAATCGTATGTTAAAAACCGTACCGTGGGCTTTGAAGAAGTCAGTAAGATCGTTGAAAAATTTTCACCCGAATTTGTAGAGGAAATTACCGGGATCCCTGCCCACGAGATCGTTAACGCCGCCCGTCTCTATGCCGGCGCTGAACGCGGCAGCATTCTTTACTGCATGGGAATCACCCAGCACACCACCGGTACTGATAATGTAAAGTCCCTGGCCAACCTGGCCATGCTCTGCGGAAATCTTGGAATTGAAGGGGGCGGTGTCAACCCGTTGCGGGGGCAGAACAACGTTCAGGGCGCCTGCGATTTCGGCGGTCTGCCGGACGTATACAGCGGATATCAGAAAGTGATTGACCCGGCTGCGCGTCAGAAGATGGAACAGGCCTGGGGGGTGGAGGAACTGCCGGATCAACCCGGCCTGAAAGTAACCCAGATGATACCGGCGGCCCATGACGGCAAACTCAAGGCCTTTTATATTATCGGAGAAAATCCCCTGGTTTCAGATCCCGATTTGAATCATTGCGAAAAAAGCATCGAAAACTTAGATTTTTTGGTCGTACAGGATTTATTTATGACGGAAACTGCCAGACTCGCCGATGTTGTTTTGCCGTCGGCTTGCTACGCTGAAAAGGACGGAACATTTACCAATTCCGAAAGGCGGGTGCAGCGGGTGCGAAAAGCAGTGGCGCCGCCCGGCCAGGCATGGGATGATTGGAAAATTTTCTGTGATATCGCCACCCGTATGAATTATCCGATGAAATATGAGAACAGCCGGCAGATCATGGAAGAAATTTCCCGGGTGACACCGTCCTACGCCGGCATCAACTACGACCGGATCGAGTATGAAGGCATTCACTGGCCCTGCCCGACGACCGAGCATCCCGGGACTCCCATCCTGCACCGGGAACAGTTTACCTGCGGCAAGGGCAACTTTAACGCTATCGACTACCTACCACCGGCCGAAATGGCGGATGACGAATACCCCATGTACCTGACCACCGGACGTCTGCTTTACCATTACCACACCGGTACGATGACCATGAAAACCGGAGGGTTAAATGAGATCGCACCGGAGTGTTTCGTAGAAATTACCCATAGTGATGCAGGCAAATACGACATGTCGGACGGATCCCTTGTAGACATCGCATCCCGACGGGGGAAAATTCAGGCAAGAATCAAGGTTTCCAAAAAAGCGGTGTCAGGGACGGTATTTATTCCGTTTCACTACGCCTTGGCGGCCGCTAATCGCCTGACAAATGCCGCCCTGGACCCCATTTCCGGCATTCCCGAGTATAAGGTCTGTGCAGTGAAGCTGACGAAAGCAGCATGACGGTTTGGAATTGGGAAGTCGGCCTCCGGCCCGTAGGGGCCATATGGGCCTACGCCCCGGTGGGAAGGCGGAAAGCTCATAATTGAAAAAAATGGAATAAAAGAAAAACCCGGCTGGGTGACAGCCGGGTTTTTCTTTTTAATAATTTCAATAGTTCCTATAAGTCCAATATGACCTATAATCAAAAGTTTCCTTTATTTATTCCTCTTCTTTTGAAAACAACACATCCACATCCTTGAGATCGTCTCCCAGATATTCGCGTTCATTTTCTCCCAAAATACCCATGGACAGGCAGATCAGCGTCCAGAGGTGAACATTATGCCACCCACCTTCGAAATGCTCGCTGAGGTCATGTATTTGTGAGTGGCAATTGTGACAAGGGGTGATACAATATGGAGCGCCGGTTGCCATTATCTGATCGGCTTTAAGCTTGCCAAACGCCCGTCGGGCTTCAGGCATCCCGTTTTGCAGGAAACCGCCCCCGCCGCCGCAGCAGTAATTGTTTGAACGGTTGGGCGTCATGTCAACAAAATTTTCTTCTCCGACCACGGCTTTGGTCACAAAGCGCAGGTCCTCAGCCATGGGGTCACCAAAAGTCTTGCGAACCAGCTGGCAGGGATCCTGGACGGTGAACTTGATTTTGCGGTCCTTGTTCCAATCGGAGTTGACCTTGAGTTTGCCTTCCCGGATCCATCGGGCGTACAGTGTGATGATGCTTTCAATCTCAAAATTGTGCTCAATGTTGAATTTTTGCAGTCCGACCCGGACTGCGAACATTTCGTGCCCTCATTCCGTATTGAGCCAGTATTTGCAGCCCAGATCATCGACCGCTTTGGCCTTTATCCGCACGATCTTTTCCCAGTTATCAAGATCCGCCATAAAAAGGCAGTAGTTTTCGGCGGCCCACCCTTTGGTGCCGTACGTCCAATCACAGTCGACGGTGTGAAGAATCTTCCACAAAGGCACCATTTCATCAGGCTCGGTTACCGGTTCACGGGAGTTTTGATTCAAAAAATATTCGGCGCCTTCCTTGTTTATGGGCGCTTTGAGATCTTCAAAACCGGGCTGGATCTGTTGGACCTCCTCCAACACATCCTCCACCACAAATCGAAAATCTTCCTCAGATGCGCCCATGGCACTGCAGGTATCGCTTTTGAGGGCCATATCGCAGGAGCCTAAAATACCCTTGGGTCGTTTGTCTCTGGGCCTATTTTTTCTCACGTTAAATACCAGCTGCGGGATATCTATTTTCATCGGACAGACATAAATACACCGCATACACAACGTACACATCCAGGCCCAATCCGAATTGAGAATCTCATCATCCATGCCAAGGGCCGCCATGCGTAAGAACTTCCTGGGGTCCATGTCCTCAAGACCCGTTGCCGGGCATCCGGAAGAACAGGCGCCGCAAGTCAGACAAAGGTTCAGGTTGCCGCCATCCGGCAGGATTTCCTTAACCTTGTCTATGAAAATGCTTTTTTTATTACCGCCAATTTTGATTGCATCTTCAGCCATGCTGTAAAAACCTCCGTTGATTTAATTTCCTTTAACCGCGTGCGCTCCCGATTCATGGGCGCACGTTTTATTGATTCCAATTATTCCGCAAATTACGAGATGAAAAAAATATTAAAGAGGCTTTTATGCCAGAAATATTATGGGATGTCAACGAATATCATATAAAAACCCTATGGTATCTGCCAGTATTTTATAAATGCAGACCTGGTTGAATAGTTTACTGGTTGAAGGGTTGATATTGTTAACCCGGAATCAAAATTGCAGATCCGGTGGTTTTGCGCCCTTCCAGATCCCGATGCGCCTGGGCCGCTTCTGCCAGCGGATAGGTTTGTTTGACCTCGATTTTGACTGTTCCGCTTAACACGACGTCGAATAAATCCCGGGCATGAACCAGCAAATCTTCCCTTCCGGCGGTATAAGACATCAGCGTCGGCCGGGTTAAGAACAAAGATCCCTTGGCCGACAAAACGGAGATATCCAGGGGAGGCACCGATCCGGAGGCCTGCCCGAAGGAGACCATCAGGCCGAAAGGACGCAAACAATCCAAGGATTTCATGAAGGTTGCCTGACCGACGGAATCGTAGACGACATCCACACCCTTTCCGGCGGTTATTTCCCGTGTTTTGGCGGCAAAATCTTCATCGTTGTATAAAATGGGATGATCGCAGCCGTTGGCACGGGCAATTTCGGCCTTCTCCGGCGAGCCGGCAGTCCCGATCACAGTTGCTCCGAGGTGGTTGGCCCACTGGCAGACAATCGAACCGACGCCGCCGGCCGCGGCGTGAATCAAGATCACATCGCCCTTTTTGACGTCATAGCAACCCTTCAAAAGATAGCGTGCCGTCATACCCTGGAGCATCATGGCCGCCCCCTGCGAGGTCGGGATGCCATCAGGGAGTTTAACCAAACGGTGTGCCGGAATTCGCCGGAATTCAGCATAGGC
>Ga0316192_10001443_pt1 | contig 17474 bp, 14 predicted proteins | sample MerIslwburrow_MG_FD_204931 | JGI IMG/M metagenome (GOLD analysis project Ga0316192, IMG submission 204931) | Coastal sediment microbial communities from Maine, United States - Merrow Island worm burrow | ecosystem: Environmental > Aquatic > Marine > Coastal > Sediment | place: USA: Maine...
GTCCTTGCCTGGCTCCACCATCGTTCGGGGTAGAGACTCCAGCGGTTCAAGCTGTTCGATCTCTTTCTTGGGTTTGATGCCCAATTCGACAAATTTTCTTGCGCCCGGCAAGACTTTTCGTTCCAGCGACCCTACTGCGCGGTTGTAATGTTCGACGCTGCTGTGAAGCTGCCGCCCAAGTTTGTTCAAATGACTTACAAATGCGCTGAGACGCCCGTACATGTCTTCCGCGAGCTTTTTTATCTCCTGCGCATTCTCGGCCAGTGCCAGCTGTCGCCAGCCATAGGCAACTGCTTTGAGAAGCGCGACGAAGCTTGTCGGTGTTGCCAGAATAATTTGTTGAGACAATGCCGATTCAATGAGGTCCGGATCTTCGTTAAGCGCTGCGCTCAGGAATTGATCGCCTGGAATGAAGAGAATGACGAACTCCGGGCTCTCGGAGAATTGCTCATGGTAGGACTTGCTCGCAAGTTTCCGGATGTGCTCCCTGACGTTTCGTGAATGACGTTGAAGGGCAACTTTGCGTTGGGCATCATCGGGCGCCTCTACGGCTGCGAGATAGGCATCCAGCGGCGTCTTCACGTCCACCACGAGAGTTCGGCCCCCGGGCATGCTGACAATCATGTCCGGTCGAAAAACCTTGTCTTCCGAGCTAGTGTGCACCTGTTCCTGAAAGTCACAATGCTCGACCATGCCTGCAAGTTCCACCAACCTGCGTAATGTTATTTCGCCCCAACGACCCCTGACTTCGGGCCGGCGCAATGCGTTGACCAGGTTCTGAGTTTCTTGCTTAAGGGATTTCTGGTTAACCTGCATGGTTTCCAGTTGCGATTTGATGCTGCCGTAGGCCTCGCTTCTGGATTTCTCGAGCTCGGATATTTGTTTGTGCGATCGTTCGAGTGTCTCCTTAATGGGCTTGACGAGGTTTTCGACGGCTTTTTCCCGTTCGCTCATTTCACGCTTGGCTTTTTCGTGTTGGGTCCCGAGATTTTGTTCCGCCATTCGCAGAAAATGTTCGCTGTTTGATCTTAAAGACTGATTGGCGAGTTCGGAAAACGCCTGTGTCAATCGGCTGTTTGCTTGCTCGAACGCCGCTTCCCGCTCGCTTCTCAATGTGTCCTGCGCCTTAATCCGGGTCTCAAGCAATTCAACGGACTGCGAAAGCGTCTTATTGCGACGCCGGACGATCGCCCAGGTAATCAGCGCACCAATCAGCAAGCCTGCGATCAAGGCAGGGACGCCTATCTCTATGTATAGCGGATCAATCGTTATTTCAGTCATTCGTTATCCAGGCCGACGGCCCGCAGCAGCAGACTCATGAGCTCCATTGTATCAGCGGCATATACGTCTGCACCCCACTCATTGGGATCATCGGCATCGTTGATGTAGCCGTAACCCGCGGCCACGGTTGCCATGCCGGCAGCCCGTCCCGCCTCAATGTCTCTCGCGGCATCTCCAACGTAGACTGAGTTTTCGGGCGCGACGCCAGCCAGATTGGCTGCATGCAGTAATGGTGCCGGATGGGGTTTTCGTTCAGCAAGGGTATCGCCGCTAATTGTGCATGCTGCGTGGCGAGCAATGTCGAGTTGCTCGAGCAGCGGATCGGTCATGCGTTGTGGTTTGTTAGTGACAATGCCCCAGGCCAGTCCGTTTCTTGTAAAGATATTCAGCAAGTCGCGGAGCGGCGAAAATACCTCTGTATTAACGCAGAGGGCGTTCCGGTAACTATCGAGGTATTCGGCTAGCAGGATCTGTAGTTCGTCATCGTTAGCTCTCGGGAAGCCCAGCCTCAGCAATTCGAGTGCGCCATTTGAAACACCGTTGCGGGCCACTTCGTAGGGAAGCTGCTGTTGTTGTCGCGCATCCTGCATGTTGGCCATGATTGCCACCATGTCTGGCGCGGTATCGACCAGGGTACCGTCGAGATCAAAAAATACTGCCTCGAATCCGCCATCGGACGGCAAGCGGTTTGAACGAGTCATTCTTCTGCGCGTTTGAAGTGCATCAGGTAATTGACGTCAAGGCCAGGACCGAGCCTGTATTCGCCCGTGAACGGGTTGTAATGCATGCCGATACTGTTCTGCATTTCAAGACCGGCCGCACGAGCCCATTCCTCAAGTTCTGAGGGTCGAATGAATTTTTCATATTCATGGGTGCCAGCCGGCAATAATCGCAGCACGTATTCTGCTCCAACGATCGCGAATGCGAACGACTTGGCAGTTCGATTGATGGTGGACAGGAATACATCACCGCCCGGACGTACCAGGTCACGGGCCGCGGAAACAACATCGGACGGGGAGGGTACGTGTTCGAGCATCTCGAGGCAGGTGACCGTATCAAATGCGCCTGGCTTTTCGACCGCGAGTGCTTCGGCAGTTGTCTGCTGGTAATCCACTGTTACGCCGGATTCGTGCATATGCAATCGCGCGACGGACAGCGGTCGATCCGCCATGTCGATGCCGGTGACGTTCGCTCCTGCAGTCGCCATTGCTTCTGCAAGAATGCCGCCGCCGCAGCCGATATCGAGCACGTTCGCGCCGGCGAGTGATGCACGCTGTCGAATGTAATCGAGGCGCAACGGGTTGATTTCATGCAGGGGGCGGAAATCACCTTCCGGGTCCCACCAACGGGATGCCAAAGCGTCAAATTTCGCTATTTCAGCGCGATCAACATTTGGATTGCTGGCGTTCATAACGTCATTTACCCTCACGGCCGCCGCCGATTTTCTGCTGCCATTCTGCTGTACGTTGTAGCACGTCCGCCTGATCGATGTGGGTTAATTCACCGGCACTCAGCAGGTGCCGTCCGGCGACCCAGACGTCTGATACCTGCTCGGCATTTGTGGCGTAAACCAGCTGCGAAAGCACATTGTAGATGGGTTGGCAGTGCAGTCGATTCATGTCAATACAGGTGAGGTCGGCCCACTTGCCCGTTTCCACCGAACCAATGCTATCTGCCAGGCCTAGCGCACGCGCACCATCGATTGTTGCCATTCGCAAAGCGCTGGATGCCGAAACTGCCTCGGCATCGTGTGCAACCGCTTTTCCAAGCTGTGCCGCTATTCTCATTTCGCCGAGGACATCCAGGACGTTGTTGCTGGCGGCACCGTCCGTTCCGAGGGACACGTTGATGCCCTCCTGCAACATGCTTGCCACCGGAGCGAAACCGTCGGCCAGCTTCAGATTCGACCTGGGGCAATGCGCGACCGACACAGCGGCATCCGCGTATGCGGCAATTTCCTCCTCGTTAAGGTGAACGGAGTGGACTGCAAGCAGCGACGAATTCAGGAGGCCCAGTTTCTTCAGGCGTTCGATCGGGCGCATGCCGCAATCGGACACCGACGCTTCGATCTCCTGTCTGGATTCATGCAGATGTAATTGCACAGCGCAGTCCAGCTGATCAGCCAAAACGCGAATATTATTGAATGTCTCGTCGGATACCGTGCCGACAGAGTGAGGCGCGAAGCAGCTCGAAACCAGCGGGTGATCCGCGTACTTGTCATGTACCAGGTCTGTTCCCTTGCTGAGATAGTCCTTCGCGTTTTTGGCCCACGCTGTCTCGAATTCGAGGACCGGCGTACCCACCATGCTTCGTATTTGGGCATCAATCGCCGTTTCTGCGACGATCTCGGGGAAATAATATTGATCACTGAAACAGGTGATGCCGGCCCTGAGCATCTCCGCAATAGCGAGCTTGGTTCCGTCCCGGACGAATTCCGCGCTGACCCACTTTTGCTCAGCCGGCCAGATGGCTTCCCGAAGCCAACGTTCCAGTGACAGGTCATCTGCGAGACCTCTGAACAAGGTCATTGCAGCGTGGGTATGCGCGTTGACCAGCCCAGGGATCAGCACATGACCAGGACGATGGACGGTGACGCCCGGTTTGTATTCCTTTTCGGCGTCGGATATCGACAATACGTCAACAATTCGGCCATCGGTAATTGCGACAGCGCTATCGGTGATAATCGTATCGGATGGCTCGACGGGAATACACCAGCCAGCATTTATCAGTGTGTCACAAGATTTCATTAATATTCCGGTAATCGAACAACGGATCGCACTACAGGCGCGAATTTGGTCGCTATTACGATTAAAAAGAGGCGCAATTATAGCGTTGAATCGAGTCGGCGCCAGAGCACAGAAATTGCCCGGAAAATCGACTGGAAATAGCACGAAAATGGACGCCGCTGTGGTATTATCACGTCCTTGATTCTGTACGGCGAATTCAAGCATTTCTCTCGAATATCACCCGGTTTTTATGGATTGCTGCTCCGAGTCTCTGACCCGGATCTGGCACAGCGTTGTGAGTAAATATGTCTGAAGTTGCACAGGAAATACTGTCGGTAAGTCTCGAAGACGAGATGCAGCAGTCCTACCTGGATTATGCGATGAGTGTCATCGTCGGGCGCGCGTTGCCCGATGTTCGTGACGGCCTGAAGCCGGTACACCGCCGTGTGTTACACGCGATGCGTGAACTCGGTAATGACTACAACAAGTCGTACAAGAAATCGGCTCGTGTTGTTGGTGATGTGATTGGCAAATACCATCCGCATGGCGATTCAGCGGTTTACGACACGATCGTCCGGATGGCTCAGCCATTCTCCATGCGTTACATGTTGGTAGACGGTCAGGGAAACTTTGGCTCAGTTGATGGTGATGCGCCAGCCGCCATGCGATACACGGAAGTTCGTATGTCGCGTATCGCGCACGAAATACTGGCGGACATCGACAAAGAGACAGTTGATTTTGTCGAGAATTACGACGGATCGGAGTCAGAGCCCTCCGTTATGCCGACTCGCTACCCGAATCTGCTGGTCAACGGTTCTTCGGGAATCGCCGTTGGTATGGCGACTAACATTCCTCCGCACAACCTCAATGAAATCATTGACGCGTGTATGGCGCTGATCGAGAACCCGGCTATCGACATTCCGGACCTGATGCAGCATGTACCCGGACCTGATTTTCCGACGTCTGGAATAATCAATGGTGCACAAGGCATTTATTCCGCGTACCGCACCGGCCGTGGACGGGTACATATGCGCGGCCGCACCGCTATTGAAACCATCGATCAGCGCGGCAAAGAAGCCATCATCGTTACCGAGCTGCCCTACCAGGTGAACAAAGCGCGGCTCATCGAAAAAATTGCAGATCTCGTGCGCGAGAAGCGGATCGAAGGAATTACCGAGCTACGCGACGAATCAGATAAAGATGGAATGCGTATCGTAATCGAGCTACGCCGTGGTGAGCTTAGTGATGTCGTTCTGAATAACCTCTATAAACAGACCCAGTTACAAAGCGTCTTTGGTATCAACATGGTTGCTCTCCATCAGGGGCAGCCGAAACTGATGAATCTCAAGCAGATTCTTGAGGCGTTTGTGTCGCATCGACGCGAGGTGGTGACCCGGCGCACTATTTTTGATCTGCGCAAAGCTCGCGACCGGGCGCATGTGCTGGAAGGACAGGCCGTAGCACTGGCGAACATCGATGAGGTTATAGCCCTGATCAAGGCATCAGCAACGCCGGCTGTCGCCCGTGACGCACTGATTGCCAAGCATTGGTCGCCCGGGGCCGTCACCGGCATGCTCGAAAAGGCGGGTGCCACCGATACCCGCCCGGATTCGCAGGAAGAGGGCTGTGGTCTGATCGACGGCGAATATCATTTGTCACTGGTCCAGGCGCAGGCAATCCTCGACCTCAGACTGCATCGACTGACCGGCCTGGAACAAGAGAAAATACTCAAAGAATACAAAGAGATATTAGGGAAAATTAAAGAGTTATCTAGTATCCTTTCAGACCCTGACGAATTGCTCCGGGTGATCCGTAAGGAGTTGCTGGAAGTAAAGGAAGCGTTTGGCGACGAGCGCCGCACCGAAATAGTCCAGGACCATTCTGACCTCCAGGCAGAGGACCTCATTCCTGAAGAAGAGGTCGTCGTAACCTTGTCGCATGGCGGATATGCGAAATCTCAGTCGATCGACGTCTATCAGGCGCAACGACGCGGTGGACGAGGTCGATCGGCGGCCAAGGTTAAGGACGAAGATTTTATCGACAAGCTCTTTGTCGCCAACACGCATGACACCATCCTGTGTTTCTCGAGCCGCGGCAAAATGTACTGGCTCAAGGTATACCAGGTGCCACAGGCCAGCCGTGGATCTCGCGGCAGACCGATTGTGAATCTTCTGCCGCTCGAGGACGGCGAGCGCATTAATGCCATTCTCCCGATACGGGAATTCAATGCGGACAACTTTGTTTTCATGGTAACCAGCGCGGGCACAGTCAAGAAAACCCCGTTGAGTCAGTTTTCGCGGCCACGGTCAAGCGGGATTATCGCGATAGACCTGCGCAATGAAGACAAACTGGTGGACGTTGCGATCACGGACGGAGACCGGGAAATAATCCTGGTTGCGAGCAGCGGCAAGGCTATTCGATTCAAGGAAGAAGACGTGCGCCCAATGGGACGGGGCGCAGCGGGCGTGCGCGGTATTAAGATGCCGGCCGACCATGAAGTAATTGCTCTGGCGATTGCGGGCGACGGCTTGCTGTTATCGGCCACAGAAAACGGCTATGGCAAGAGAACCGACATTGACGAATTTCCTGTTCAGGGCCGTGGTGGTCAGGGTGTTATTGCCATTCAGACGACCAGCCGAAATGGCAGAACGGTGGGTTCAGTGCAAGTCGAAGACGAAGACGAAATTATGTTGATCAGCTCCAGTGGCACGCTCGTCAGGACCCCTGTTAGCGACATCTCCGTGATGGGAAGAAACACACAAGGTGTACGTTTGATTCGCGTCGAATCGGGTCAGCGACTGGTTGGACTCGCACGCATTGAATCGATCGAGGAAGACGAATAAGCAATTAGTGTATCGGCATAACAAGATAATCGAGAGTCGGTGCTGAACTGCAATCATTTTCCGGTTAGCATTGCCGCTTCTATTAGTACAATCTCCTTCAACAACTCTTAACCGGACAATTCAGAATGTCGCGCGTCTACAATTTTAGTGCCGGTCCAGCGGCGCTGCCCCCGGAGGTCCTGCAACAGGTCCGGGACGATATACCCAGTTGGAAAAACAGCGGAATGACGGTCATGGAAGTCAGCCACCGCGGCAAGGACTTCATAGCCACGGCCGAGAAAGCCGAGCAGGACCTGCGGGACCTGATGTCCATCCCCGACAACTACAGCGTTCTGTTTTTGCAGGGTGGCGCCACGATGCAATTCGCTATGGTGCCCCTGAATCTTTCGAAACCCGGCGATACGGTTGACTACGTACAGACCGGCAGCTGGTCGAAGAAAGCGATTGGTGAAGCGAAGCGATTTTGCGACGTCAATATTGCCGCAGACAGCTCAGAAACCAAATTCACCGATATTCCGGCGGAGGATAGCTGGCAACTGAGCAAGGAGGCCGCCTACGTTCATATCACGCCAAATGAAACCATCGCGGGGGTCGAGTATCACTTTATTCCAGAAGTCGGAGACAAGCCGCTGGTCGCTGACATGTCCAGCAACATCCTGTCACGACCCATTGATGTGGCGCGGTATGGCTTGATCTACGCGGGTGCGCAAAAAAATATTGGGCCAGCCGGCATCACGCTGGTGATCGTCCGCAACGACCTCATCAATCATCACCGTCCCGAGACGCCGACGCTCCTGACTTACGAAGCATTCGCCAGCTCTGGCTCGATGACGAATACGCCGCCGACGTTCGCGTGGTATGTGGCAGGCCTGGTTTTCGAGCACTTGAAGAATCGCGGTGGTCTGGACGCGCTCGCCGAAGTGAATGGTCGAAAAGCCGAAAAACTGTATGCAACAATAGATTCGTCGTCGTTTTACAGTAATCCGGTCCAGAAGCATTGCCGCTCCCTTATGAATGTGCCCTTCGTGCTCGCCGACGCGGAACTCGATCCGCTGTTTTTGAAGCAGGCGGAAGCCATCGGTTTGATGAACCTCAAGGGACATCGGTCCGTCGGTGGCATGCGTGCGTCGATATACAACGCGATGCCTGAAGATGGAGTTGATGCACTTATTGCGTTTATGCAGAATTTTGAAAAGGAAAACGGCTGAATCCGATGTTTAAAGTACTAACGCTCAACAATATTGCGGTGGAAGGACTGCGCCGATTGCCGCGTGACAATTACGAGGTGGGATCCGAAATTTCGGAGCCAGACGCGATCATTCTGCGCTCATACAAGATGCACGACATGGACATTGCTTCTTCGGTCGCGGCGATCGGCCGCGCCGGGGCGGGTGTAAACAACATCCCGGTCGATCAGATGAGTGAGCGGGGCATTCCGGTATTTAATGCGCCGGGCGCAAATGCGAACGCGGTAAAGGAGCTGGCCGTTGCGGGTCTGTTAATCGCGGCAAGAAATATCTGTGACGCGCGCGACTATGTGACTGCGATCGATGCTGAAGGTGATGCGTTGAACAAGGCGGTGGAGACCGGCAAAAAGCAGTTCGTCGGCTTCGAATTGCCCGGGCGAACGCTTGGCGTTATCGGGCTGGGGGCAATCGGTGTTGAAGTTGCGAACGTGGCACTTGCCCTGGGAATGAAGGTGGTCGGGTTCGATCCGAATATTACTGTTCAAAGAGCGTGGCAACTGTCATCCGGCGTTCGGCAGGTAGAAACGCTGGATCGTTTGTTCAAGGAATCGGACGTCATCAGTATTCACGTGCCGCTAATTGAGGCCACGAAGAATATTGTCAATGACGATCGGCTGGCGTTAATGCCGGACGGAGGCATCCTGATCAATTTTGCTCGTGGTGGCGTCGTTGATGATGCTGCGGCCATTCGGTCACTCGACGCCGGACGATTGCATGCTTATATCTGTGACTTTCCGACCCGAGAGCTAATTGAACATCCGAAAGTCATCACCTTGCCACACCTCGGCGCATCCACAGCGGAGGCCGAGGAAAACTGCGCGATCATGGTGGCCGAAAACGTAAAGGATTACCTGGAGAACGGTATTATTCGTTATTCGGTCAATTTCCCCGACGCAATCATGCCTCGTGTCGATTCCCATCGAATTACCGTCGCGAACGCCAATGTACCGAACATGGTTGGGCAGATTTCAACCTGCCTGGCCGAAGCGGGGCTCAACATTGTGGATTTGTTGAACAAGTCACGCGGCGATGTTGCCTATACCGTCGTCGATCTGACCGAAGCTGTAGCTCCAGAGACGTTGGAGAAAATTCGCGCGATCAAGGGTGTATTGATAGTGAGGAATCTTGGCCTTCCCAAATAATTGCGTTCCTGCGCCTGCAGAAAAAGAATGCCATAAGTATCGGAATTTGCTTCAATTGCTGCTGAACAAAGTCCGCATTCACTAGTTACAGGTATTTCAATGGCCAAAGCGCCAAAAAAGGACGGGCCCGCGCCTGATCTGTCCTCGATTCGTCAGCAAATCGACGAAGTGGATCAAAAGATTCAAACACTCATCAGTGAGCGTGCGCGATTTGCCCAGCAAGTCGGCCTTTCTAAAGGCGACGTGGCTGCAACTGTCGACTACTACCGGCCGGAGCGCGAAGCTGAGGTTTTGCGCGCGGTACTCGAGCGTAACAAAGGACCATTGCGTGATGAGGAAGTGCTGCGGCTGTTCAGGGAAATCATGTCTGCCTGCCTGGCTCAGCAGGAGCCATTGAAGATAGGGTTCCTTGGACCCGAGGGTACCTTTACGCAAACCGCGGTATACACGCAATTCGGCCATTCGGTGCGCGCACTTCCGTTCAACACCATTGATGAAGTGTTTCAGGAAGTGGAAAGTGGTGCAGCGGATTTCGGAGTCGTGCCGATCGAAAATTCCACGGAAGGAACGGTTAACCACACGCTGGATATGTTTCTGACGTCGCCGCTGAAGATCGGTGGTGAGATTGAATTGCGTATTGAGCAACACTTGCTCGGTCGGCTGGAATCACTTGAGAAAATCGAACGTGTTTGTGCGCATGAGCAAGCGCTGGCGCAATGTCGTGGTTGGTTGCGCGAATTCCTGCCACATGTGGATCTGATCGGTGTCAGCAGCAATGCTGTCGGCGCAAGGCGAGCCCGTGATGAAGACGGTACGGCAGCGATTGGCGGTGACGCCGCATCGGAAGTGTATGACCTCAAAATTATGGTCAACAATATTGAGGACCGGGAAGACAATGCGACCCGGTTTCTCGTCATCGGTCGCAAACTATTGAAGGCCAGCGGAGACGACAAGACTACGATTCTGGTCTCTACCAGCGATACGGGTGGTGGTGCCGGCGTGCTTTACACGCTACTACAGCCGTTCGCGAAACATAAAATCAACATCACACGCATTGAGTCTCGTCCATCGAGACGAAAAAACTGGGATTACGTATTTTTTCTGGATCTCGACGGGCATGCGGAAGAAGCACCGCTCGACCTCGCGCTCGCTGACCTGGAAGAGATCAGCTCGTTGTTCCGCGTACTTGGCGCCTATCCGAAAGTCGTCAAGTAACAAGCGATTTGTCTGGTGCAATTTAAAGTCAAACCATCGTCTATAGCGGGCGGGACCATTACCGTGCCGGGCGACAAGTCGATATCGCATCGTGCATTGATGTTCAATGCCATCGCCCGTGGAAAAGCGCATATCAATGGTTTTCTTGCAGGGGAAGATTGTCTCTGCACCATGGCTGCACTGCAGGCAATGGGCATCAAAGTCGAACGGAACGAGCCAACGTCCGTCATTGTGCATGGCAATGGGTTGCGCGGATTGCGAGCTCCGAAAAGTGTACTGGACATGGGCAACTCGGGCACGGCCATGCGCTTGTTCAGTGGGTTGCTGGCCGGGCAGGATTTTGACAGTGTCCTGACCGGTGACGATTCGTTATCCGGGCGACCGATGGGCCGGGTGATTGCTCCGCTGTCCCGGATGGGGGCACAAATTGATTCGAACGACGGCAAGCCGCCGCTCCAGATACGAGTCGCTGAAAAGCTAACGGCGATTGATTTTGAAATGCCGGTGGCGAGTGCACAGGTCAAGTCAGCGGTACTTCTGGCGGGACTGTATTGCGATGGCATCACGTCCGTTTCCGAACCCGCTGTGACGCGGGATCATACGGAGCGAATGCTTGTCGCGATGGGAGCAAATCTGAAAGAACGCGGCAATTCGATATTGTTACAGGGTGGTGCCGAGTTAAATGCGGTCGACATTGATGTGCCCGCTGATCTGTCTTCTGCTGCATTTCCGCTGGTTGCCGCAATTGTGGGGCAAAGTGCAGAGGTGACCGTGCAGAACGTAGGCGTGAATCCTACCCGAACCGGGGTTCTGGATATTCTGCAGCAAATGGGTGCGGATATTCGCATTGACAACCAGCGACAGGCTGGGAGTGAGCCGGTCGCAGATATCACCGCTCGATCGTCGTCCCTGAAGGGGATTGACGTTGATCCTGCACAGGTGTCCCTGGCGATCGATGAATTTCCTCTATTATTTGCGGCCGCAGCGCTGGCGGATGGAACAACGCGATTTAGTGGTATTGCAGAATTGAGGGTCAAAGAGAGCGATCGAATAGGTGCGATGGCCGAGGGCTTGTCCAAGCTGGGAATTGTAGTGGACGAGACTGAGGACGGCGCAGCGATCATTGGCGGGGCGATGAGCGGTGGGGAGGTAGCCAGCCATGGTGATCATCGAATCGCGATGGCTTTTGCGAGCGTTGCCAGCCGAGCGGCCTCAGACATCACGGTGACTGATACAGATGCCGTCAATACGTCGTTTCCCGGTTTTGTTGAATGCGTACGTTCTATCGGCGTGAATATTACGGAGATTGAGGACGCCGGATCATGACGGACGCTGACAACATCGCAGCCATTCCGGTACTGACAATCGATGGTCCCAGCGGATCAGGAAAGGGAACGATCGCCCACCGGGTTGCGTCGGTACTTGGATGGCACCTGCTGGATAGTGGCGCTTTATACCGGTTGACTGGTCTCGCGGCCGTCCGTGCCGGCCTGTCTGACGGTAATGAGGCTGAATTGGCCGATATTGCCAGCAAGCTGCAAGTCCGATTCGGGAGCACCGACTCCGGCGAAGAGCGGATTTACCTGGCCGGGGAGGAGGTCAGTGCACAGGTCAGGGACGAGCAAAGCGGCCTTATGGCCTCCAGGATAGCGCCACTTCCCGCCGTTCGGCAGGCACTGGTGGGGCTCCAGCACAGCTTCCACCGGGCACCTGGTCTCGTCGCCGACGGGCGGGACATGGGCACCACGATTTTCCCCGATGCCGGTCTCAAAGTATTCCTCACGGCGAGTGCCGCAGAGCGCGCTAAAAGACGCCATAAGCAGTTGAAAGACAAGGGTATTGATGTTAGCCTTCCGGCCCTTTCGCGGGACATCGAGGATCGTGACAGGCGGGATTCCGAACGATCGGTAGCCCCGTTAAGGCCTGCGGACGATGCCCGAGTGCTGGATTCCAGTCACCTGAACATCGACGAGGTCGTCCAAATGATTTTGAGTTGGGTGAACGAACTCGAACTCGCGAAGTAGTTTTAGTACGAAAAGTTTTTTTAATGTAGTCGGTCAGGATGACTGACTATTTCTTGTGTAACCGTCTGCCGATGGATGCGGTGGGGCGATTGGGTGAGAACTCAAGCGAAAGCGAATAGTTCTCTTGGTGTTAATCTAATGTCTGAAAGTTTTGCAGAGTTATTTGAAGAAAGTTTTGCCAGTAAACAAATAAAGCCCGGTTCAATCATTACCGGAACCGTGGTAGCGGTTAACGACGATGTTGTTCTCGTCAGCGCAGGTCTCAAATCAGAGGCCGTCATAACAATCGATCAGTTTTATAATGACAAGGGTGAAACCGATATCTCCGTTGGAGATGAAATCGAAGTCGCTCTCGATGCTGTTGAAAACGGCTTTGGTGAAACAGTCCTGTCGCGCGAGAAAGCGATACGTGCGCGTACGTGGATTGAGCTCGAAAAAGCGTTTGAGAAGAGCGAAATTGTTAACGGCATCATCAATGGTCGCGTTAAAGGCGGCTTTACCGTGGAAATCGACAATGTTCGTGCATTCCTGCCGGGTTCACTGGTAGATGTTCGTCCCGTTCGCGATCCTGCGTATCTCGAAGGTAAGAATCTCGAATTCAAGGTTATCAAGCTGGACCAGCGTCGCAATAACGTCGTTGTATCCCGTCGTGCGGTGGTTGAGCAAGAACACAGTGTAGAACGTGAGCAGCTTCTCGAAAGCCTGCAGGAAGGCAATACCGTCAAGGGTATCGTCAAAAATCTCACCGATTACGGTGCGTTTGTTGACCTCGGCGGCATTGACGGCCTGTTGCATATCACCGATATGGCCTGGAAGCGCGTCAAGCATCCTTCGGAAGTCGTAAATGTCGGTGAAGAAATCGACGTGAAGATCCTGAAGTTCGATCGAGAGCGTCAGCGTGTATCGCTTGGCATCAAGCAGCTGGGCGACGATCCGTGGCATGATCTCGCGCGTCGTTACCCGCAACAGACGCGATTGTTCGGCAAGATTACAAATATTGCTGACTACGGTTGCTTCGTTGAGATTGAAGAGGGCGTTGAAGGCCTGGTGCACGTGTCCGAGATGGACTGGACTAACAAAAACGTTAACCCGGCTCGGGTTGTTCAGGTTGGCGAAGAAGTTGAAGTCATGGTGCTTGAGATCGACGAAGAACGTCGTCGCATTTCGCTTGGCATCAAGCAATGCCAGTCAAATCCCTGGGCTGAGTTTTCCTCGACAGTTAATCGTGGTGACAAAGTTAAGGGCCAGATCAAGTCGATCACTGACTTTGGTATTTTCATCGGACTCGATGGTGGTATCGACGGGCTGGTACATTTGTCGGATATTTCCTGGGACCTGACCGGCGAAGAAGCCGTTCACAACTACAAGAAGGGTCAGGAAATCGAAGCCGCAGTTCTGGCGATTGATTCCGAGCGCGAAAGAATTTCGCTTGGTATCAAGCAACTCGACAAAGACCCGTTCTCCGGATGGCTTGCTGAGCATCCGAAAAACACTATGGTTAAAGGTCCGGTTATTGAAGTTGATGCCCGCGGTGCAACCGTTGACCTGGGTGATGGTGTAACCGGATATCTTCGATCGTCTGAAATGGCAGCTGGACGCGTAGAAGATGCGCGGACAATGATCAAGATCGGCGACGAAGTGGAAGCCAAGTTCACCAATGTTGATCGCAAGAATCGTTCGGTCGCTCTGTCCATCAAAGCGAAAGAGGCTCACGAAGAAGCTGAAGCGCTTAGCAGTTACAAGTCTGAGTCAGGTGCGGCACCAACCGGCACCACACTCGGCGAGTTACTCAAGGAAAAGATGTCCGGAGGCTCGAAATAGCAAAAAAAGTAGCCCGGACCCTCGCGGTCCGGGCTATAATTCTTTTATAATCGGTAGCTTAGACGGATTGTACTAAGAATAATAAGCGAAGGGCGTTATGACAAAATCAGAACTCATAGAAATGATCGCCAGAAAGCAGAAGCATCTGCCGGCAAAAGACGTCGAGCTGGCGGTTAAGCACCTTCTTGATCTTATGAGTGACTCCCTCGCCAGGGGTGAACGCATTGAAATTCGTGGATTTGGCAGTTTTTCGCTGCATTTCAGGCCGCCGCGGATCGGTCGAAACCCGAAAACGGGCGAAGCCGTCGCGCTGTCCGGGAAATACGTACCGCATTTCAAGCCTGGCAAGGATCTGCGAGAGCGTGTCAATGCGTCCCGCGATTTCCCGATCAAGAGCTAGCACTACATTAAATTTCTGGGCCTTGAGCGTCCCGCCAGTTACCATATTCCTCCCATATAACCGGTTTTGTGATGAACTCATGAAACGACGGGTGCTACGGAGTTGTGCATGATCCGAAAGATCGCGTTAGTTGTGATGATCTTGATCATCTTCGGCCTGATGCTGTGGTTTACGCGCATTAATCCAGGGCTGATAAAGATCGACCTTGCTTTTGGAACGATCGAGCCGTCTGTGTCGATGGCATTCGCCGTCACGTTCGTCCTTGGCTGGATATTCGGACTCGCTTGTACGGCCGTTTTCATTATCAAGCTAGTTAATGAAAGGCGACGATTGCGAAAATCGCTGCGAATTGCCGAATCGGAGGTTAGCAGCCTGAGAAGCCTGCCTATCGCTGATGCCGACTGAATCCACCTTTCTCCTTGCGGGGCTTTTCCTGTTGCTGGCGGCAGCGGGTTGGGCGCTTGGGCGATTTGACGAAAGAGATGGCGAAGAGCCTGTCGTACCGCTCAACATTGATTACCTGAAAGGGCTCAACTTTCTGCTCAACGAACAGACTGACCAGGCGCTGGAGCATTTCATGAAGATGGTTCGAGTGGATGACAGAACCATCGAGACTCACTTCGCGCTTGGCAGCCTTTTTCGGCGACGTGGAGAAATAGATCGGGCAATTCGAATTCACCAGAATATTATTGCGCGACCCGATCTTGCGTCGGAACAGCGGGACCAGGCGCTTTTTTCGCTTGCCAAGGACTACCTGAAAGCAGGTTTGCTGGACCGGGCGGAGAAAATGTTTGTGAGGCTGTCGCAGGGATCTCGCTACCAGGTGGAAGCGCTGGAGCGACTGTGCAGGATTTACGAGCAGGAACATGAATGGCAGCGAGCGATCGATGCGGGACAGAAGCTTGAGACGTTGAGTGGGCGGTCGCTCGAGTTACAAATCGCACATTATTATTGCGAGCTCGCCGAAAGCGCGGCAAGTGAAGGTGACTACAGTGCAGCGCGAGCGTTTATCAAGAAAGCACAAAGTGGCCGGCCGCGGACTCAACGAGGCGCGCTTACGCGGGCGGATATTGCCCGGGATATGAATGACACGAAAACCGCATTACGTCTTTATCAGCGCATCATTGACGAGCACACGTACCTGATTACGGAAGCTCTCCCGCGTATTGTTGCTATCCACACGAAAGAAAATTCAATCGACAAGCTGGAAAAAAATCTCGCCGCCATGCTCCGAAATAACCCAGAGATGAGCATCGATGTGGCTTACACGGCGATTGCGAACAATATCGGCGGGATTCCTGTTATTGATCGATGCGTTGAGGAATACATGCTCAATGAGCCTACGCTTGGTCAATTTATTGATTTGCAGAGCGTGGTCGAAGGCGACCCGGAATCCCGGGCTGCAGCACTGGATAAAGTTCGGCTCGCGCTCAGCAAACTGGCGGATGCGACGCCCCGGTATCAATGTAAGGAATGCGGTTTTTCGTCGCAGCGACTTCTGTGGCAGTGTCCGAGCTGCAAAGACTGGGAAACTCAGCGACCGCACTCACGCGTACAGTTTGATTCGGTTCTGCAACGCAGTACCGCCGCTTAGCTACACGCACCCGTTTCACATCGAATAGGGCAGTTTTGTCGGCTGCCTGCCATTCTGTCCTCGCTTATGCTCCAACATCGCTGATCAATTCAGACCAGCGCAACCGATGTACAGGAGCAAGCGATGAATGGAATAAGACGACTTTTGACTGGCGCAGTTTTCGTCCTGCTGATGCCACTTTATTCATGGGCCGGTCCGGTCGATATCAATACAGCTGATGCGGCAACGCTATCGGCCGAACTCGAAGGCGTGGGTCTCAGCAAAGCCCAGGCAATCGTGGCGTACCGCAAGGCAAATGGACCGTTTGAATCGGCAGCCGAGCTGGCTGAAGTCAAGGGTATCGGTACGCGGACGGTCGAAATTAACAGCGACAACATCCTGGTGCAGGAGCCACGGAAGAAGTCCAAATAACGCCGCTTCGCAGGGCATATGTGCCCTTTGACGCCTTTCGCTGCGCCAGATGCCCCTGGCGCGGCGTTTTTTTGGTTTACGGCATGACGTCGGTCACAAAAATCAGAGCTTGGGGTCACCTTAACTCCGTAGTTTGGCTATGATGCGACATCAATTTCCTCCATCGGGTATTTGTTTTGACATCACCAGTTCGCTCCGCCGTGTTTCCAGTCGCAGGTCGCGGCACTCGTTTTCTGCCCGCCACCAAGGCCAGTCCGAAAGAGATGCTGCCTGTGGTCGACAAGCCGCTGATTCAATACGCAGTCGAAGAAGCGCTGGCGGCCGGAGCAACCAAACTGGTTTTCATAACAGGTAGCTCGAAACGCGCCATTGAAGATCATTTTGATACTGACACCGAACTTGAAAGAGTCTTGTCCGATTCGGGCAAGGATGACTTGCTGCAGTCAATCAGAGGCATTGTTCCCGCAGGAGTAACCTGCATTTACATCCGGCAGGGGGAGCCACTGGGCCTTGGCCACGCAGTTTTGTGTGCAAGACCTGCAGTTGGGGACGAACCATTTTTCGTCCATTTGGCGGACGATCTGATCGACGCAGATCCGTCCTGTCTTTCGCAGATGACAGTTGAGCATCTAAAGCATGGTGGCAGCGTTGTTGCCGTCGAAACAGTGCCAAAAGAGAATACATCGAGTTATGGGATCGTTGCGCTGGATAGCGACGACGAGAACCGGGTCTCTCATATTGTCGAGAAGCCTGCTCCGGCCGATGCGCCA
>Ga0316192_10001447_pt1 | contig 17441 bp, 22 predicted proteins | sample MerIslwburrow_MG_FD_204931 | JGI IMG/M metagenome (GOLD analysis project Ga0316192, IMG submission 204931) | Coastal sediment microbial communities from Maine, United States - Merrow Island worm burrow | ecosystem: Environmental > Aquatic > Marine > Coastal > Sediment | place: USA: Maine...
GTACAACTGCTGTTGGATGGTAAGCTGCTGCTCGAGGAAGTTGCCCGTGCACCGGGCCTTTACAATGACCTGGGCGTCGACATCTACCGCAGCGCCAAGGTGCCCGCAGGAAAACATACGCTGGCTGTGCATATGAATGACAATGTACGCGTGGAAGGTCCCACGTACACCCATGAGCAAACGCTGACCCTGGAACCGGCACAACTCCTGGTGGTCGATTTCAACTCCGAAACCGGATCGTTCATCATTCAGTGATCAAGTAGGGACTCTACCCCCTGCTCCGTGGTCACATCGGCCGCCGGCGCAGAGGGGCCCGTAGCAGGCTGAAAATACTGGATCAGGTTGAAGAGTGCCACAGACAGCACGAGGATAATCGCAAAAAATACCAAAGAACGGTTTTCAAAACGTTCGCCGCGCCTGTTCTCGATCTGGTTGAGTATCCAATCGGAAACCACGTAAAGGAATATGGCAGCGACCGTGTAATAAAGCATTTCCATTATCAGCACCCGATGCAAGCTGGACTGTTGTTACTAAGGAGTACAGAAGTTGGTAAAAGGATACCACAATGCTCAAAACAGAAAACGGGGCCTGATTCAGTGATAGCAAAAGATATTCACGTTTCCTGCGTAATTGTCACCTTTATCCTGTTTTTTATCCGCGGCGTGTGGATGATCGTTGACTCGGATCTTTTACAGCGCAAGTGGACCAGAAGAATACCTCCGGTAATCGATACGATACTGCTTGCAAGTGCAATCGTCATGTCCGTAAACATCCATCAGTACCCCTTTGTGCACACCTGGTTGACGACCAAGGTCGTGGGCCTGTTTTTCTATATCGGACTTGGCATGCTGGCTCTGACGTACGGTAAAACAAAAACGATCCGGATAAGCGCCTGGCTTGCCGCCCAGTTCTGTTTCATCTATATCGTCGCTGTGGCGATTACAAAAACCCCCCTGGTACTGTCGTGAAAAATTTCGCCTGCCCCGTTTGTATCATGGCTTTTTGCGCCCTGCTCATCGCCTGCGGTAATCCCAACCAGCGGCTGGATGAACATGTGTTCTATGACGGGCCGCAGTTCAGGCTGAAAGTCGTGCGCTATTACCGCAATATTCCATTCAACCAGCTGGGCGAACACGCCGTTGTAATGTGCCAGTCGGAAAACACCAGGGAATTTCCGGCACACGAACAGCAGGACGCCGGGTGGCGCATGCTGGGAGCGAGAGATGCCCAGGGCAGCAAAGATGCAACAGAAGCCGCTCTAAGGGTGAAGGATGATTACGAGGTGTTGGATGATTACACACTGACAGGGAAAATGAATGTGTTCAATATCAGCTTCGATGCCTGCGGACATTTTATCAACTGGGATCCAGGCCGTTTACCGCAGGCCATGATCAACCCGGTGGAAAAACCGGATTCCTGTGCACCCAATGGGCCGGCTGATTGTCGCTACTACGATTTCGAGGGAGACCGTGCACCGCGCTATGAGCAGATACGTGCCGCCGGCAAAGGCCAGGTCAGCTTTACGGCCAGCTCAGCGACTTTCAAAGGTGTTGAATTGCTACGTGTTCACACCAGAAATAATGGCGCTGTGTGGCATGTGGCAACTGTGGGGCTTGACAAGGTGAATTGCGGAGCAAGAGAGGGCACCCTGGGGTGCAAGGTGAATTGCGGAGCAAGAGAGGGCACCCTGGGGTGCAAGGTGAATTGCGGAGCAAGAGAGGGCACCCTGGGGTGTGCCGACAGACGGCTGCAACCGGATACCATCCGTTCACTGTCAATGTCGTTACTGGAATATGGAATGGATGATATCAGCCTGATGGACTGGCTTGAATCTGCGCTCCCACCCGGCAGCATGGTGATATGGCCGGAAGCGCTTAGCGCTTGCGGGCAGGCGCAGGAGGACGACGGCCAGGCCCCCTCTACGCCACCATGTGCTGAAATCCGTTTTAACGATATCAAGGGAAACAGCGGCGCTCTTTATATCGCCATGAACACAGATCAGGAAAACAGGCCGGGCGAAGTATCATTCCATTCGGGTGTTTATTTATCCAGCAACAGATCCAGACCGATCGAATCACTGACCAGCTTGCGTGAACGCCTATCCGCCAACAATATGTACTAAGGAGTACAACTCAGCTTAATCCTTTGCTCAGGAAGAAATCCCTGTACTGATAATCCACCGTGTTGATGTGATTGTACAGCCAGTCCCAAAGCAGGCTGCCCATTTTCTTTTTGAATTTTATATTCCGGTTGTTGATATCTGACTGCAACTTGACCATCTCTGCGGAAAACTTGTCGTGCAGTTTCTTGTGGGCTTCGTAATCCGGATAGCCATGCTCTCGCATCAGGGCTTCTTCCTCTTCAAAATGCGTGGCTACGTACCGCATGACCTTACTGAACAACGCGTCAATCTGACGCCAGTCCTGGTTAGTGGGCTCCCGGGTCGACAACTCGTCCACGATCTGGCCAAACTGCACAGCGTAACTGGCCAGGCGCAGGTGCTGTTTATTGATTTCTGCTATGCCCACTTCTTTCAGCAGGCAATGCGAATTATCTTTGGCAGCGGAACTCTTGAAACCGAACATGGTGTACCTCCGACACAGATTCTGACCAGACACCGAACAGGAATTGCAAGCGGCGCCCGGCAATTTACCGCAGCCGCCATATTAACATAACGCCTGCCAGGATTCGCCTCACGCTGTTGACGGAGTATTAGCTGTGGACATAAGCCCATCCGCCAATGGACTCCGTATTCCCGCCATACAGATGCTGCGGATACTTCTGCGTGGGCCAGTAAATAAAGGTATCGTGGTTCAGTAATCCGGTCGGACAGTTGATGCGCAACTCCCAGAGTGCGCCTTGCACAAGCCGGCTCCCGTCGGGAGGCCCCAGCAGGGGTTCGAACACGTCTCTGGGCATACCTTCCAATCGATAGGTCTCAGACAGGGCCAGCGCCATGCCGATGCGGTTTCCTCCTGCCTTCCAGCGCTCCGGTTCAAAATCCTCCGGCTCGCGGCCTTTCGGCATCCGGTCGATCAGGGCACTGGTGATTTTTGCCTTCGAATCCAGGGTGAACACCAGGATGGCGTGACCAGGATCGCCATCGCTGTATCTGCTCTGCCCGGACCAGGGCTGACCCTGCCTCGAGCCCAGGTCATACCATATTATCGATCCCTGTTTGTGCGTGAGAGGTCGATACTCAAAGCTGGCGCATTCCTGCAGCCCTGTAGCAGGCAGCTTTTCCAGGTAGTCCGGACTAATATCGGCAAGTGCTGTCGGCGGATGCCCGACAGCGGACGTATATGCGGTGATAGCCAGGATGACAGGCTCGGCACGTAGCGCCGCTTGCTGGAACAGGGGCTTGCGCTGTTCCCAGCCCTGCGCTGCATCGCGTGCCGGTATCAGCAGAACTACAACACCGGCAACCGCAATGGCCAGGGCAATTAACACAAGCAGCGAGCGAGTCTTCTTCATCACTCAAACTCGTGCGCCAGGAAAAGTGCTTTTATCTTCTCCACCGCCTCCTCATCCGGTGGATAAAAGGTTGCCGCCATGACAAAGGTTCCATTGCTGGCCTGTCCGGATAATTTGTCATTTTTCAAGGCTTCCTGCAGATTCGCCTCTGCTTTTTCAGCATCTTTGAATTTAAACACGGAAATGATACGCGTACTCGCATACTTTGCTATTGCATATTCTGCAACGTACTCCATATCTTCATTGAAAGGCGCTCTTATAAGCAGAGACCCTTCCACGCCATTTGCTTTCAACTCTTCGATGAATGCGCTCATCTCAACCGGCGTTTTCACACCCTCTTCACTGCATCCGCTCAGCAGGGCCAGCGACACGAGCAGACTTATCAGGAAATTTTTCATTTTTGTTTACCCAATCAATGAATAAACGCAGGTCGTCCCGCGCCAGATCGAATGGCGTTGCATTCAGCCAGCACCATTCGGCCCCGATCGGTTTAATTGTACACCGCTTTCTTCTGCTCATCCCGAACCCACCTCTTGACCACTCCCGCCAGGAGGATTCTCATAGGCGATATGCAGTCTCTGGAGGGATAGCTTCAATGAGCAGCACCAACAACTGGCTGATACACGAACACTCGCTGTATGAGAATCTCCTGTCCCAATGCACGGAAGCGGTCGAAATCGAGGACTGGAAGACTGCCAATTTACTGTTCAAGAAATTGGTCACACACCTGAAACGGCATATGGGCCTGGAAGAAGAAGTGCTGTATCCCGCCTACGAAGTCGCGGCTCATGCGCCCCAGGACCCGACAAGCGCACTGCGGGAGGAACATGATCACATCGTCGGCAACCCTTGCCGCATAGCCGATAGTTTGCAGAGACAGACCGAACAGGGCGACAAAGATGACGTATTTTAATGCTGTCAGCCGTTCGTGCACGACATCCGGAAACTGGTAGTCCGGGATTTTCAAACGTTGGGCGAGTTTATGAATCAATTCCTGCAGGGCGCCAAACGGACACAGCCAGCCGCAATACACGCCGCACCCCCACAACAGCAGTGTCAGCGCCACGAATCCCCACAGGATAAATATCAGCGGATCGACCAGAAAGGCCTGCCAGGTAAACTGGTGAGTAATGGCGTTGATAACGGTCAACACGTGAATGATCGAAAGCTGGGCAAGTGTGTACCAGCCTATGAAAAACAGGGTAAACAGAAGATAGCCGTTACGAATAAGCTTCAGCAGCTTTGGCCGACGCGTCAGCCAGTCCTGGAACAGCAGGATGAAGACCAGGATGCCTAGCGCACTGCACAACACAACAACCTGCCAAAAACGCTCACGCCACACAGACGCCCAGAAGGGCTCGGTGGTTTCACCCAGCCACCAGACCGGCGCCTGCTTTGCCGGCACTTGAACAGGCGTGATGGTCTGCGGTGTTATCCTGGCCCCTTCAGTCTGCAACGGGATGCCGCGTGACTCGGCAACTTTCTTTACAGCCTTCATGACCGTTGCATTCATGACTATCGCAGCAATGCTGGCACCGGTAATGCCATCGATGGTCACATACCCCTCTCGCTCTGCCCCCCCAGCTTGACGCGATCCTGTGCCGTAATATCCCGGTACTGATAGATGAAATATTTCAGATCCAGCTCGGAGACACCGGCGTCCAGAATGGGTTCTGAATGCTCTGTAATATCAAGGCCGGTAATCCAGGCATCAGAATAACGAACGCATCTGCCGGAACTGGTCAACAATGGTGTTGGGATCATGTGGCGGGGAAAATGCAGCGATCAATCGCCCGTATGGATCGACCAGGAAAACCGAACTGGTGTGACTGACCAGGTACTGGCCAAGTGTTGTTTCCGGCTCTTTCATGTACGCAGCGCCGAACTGCCGGGTCAGCCTGTCGATATCCTGTTGCGCACCGGTAACACCCTGGAAGGCGTCATTGAAATACTTCAGATAAGCTTCAAGCACATCCGGCGTATCACGCTGTGGATCCACCGAGACAAAAACGACCTGTATGTTTGACAGTCCTTGCGGATCTTCCTGCAATTGTTTGACCACCCCGGTCAGGGTCGAGAGTGTTGTCGGGCAGATATCAGGGCAATAGGTGTAGCCGAAAAAAACAAAACTCCACTTGTCCTTCAGGCGCTCCAGATTGAAAGCTTGCCGGTACTGATCGCTCAGCTCGAATGTCCGCAGTGGTTTCGGCTCAGCACGGAGCACACCCTGGAGTTCCGGCGGGATCGTCTTGTTGGGCAACATCCACAACACAAGCGCCCCAAGCAACAGACCCCAGAACAGAAAAAGCACAATCGTTCCGTATGGTACGGGGGGCTTTTCCGACATTATGCGCTATCTCCTATTTCTTCGTTTTGCGCCACTGGCCGACGGCCCAGATCAGGAACAGCGTTATCAGCAGCACATTAATAATCATTCCGATCACAAAGAAACCCGTCAGACTTTTACCCGTGTCATTTGCCGCTCTTACCCCTGCGCCCGGGACCGGCCCTGCAATCCTTGAAACACCCCCGACGGTTTCTGCCCCGGCTTCGGTCACCGGACTGTCTGTTGATTGTTGCAGGCCCGGGGGAGTCGCTTCGCAGTGCACTGCCCAGGCCAGCGTGAACAATGCCGACAGTATGAGAATCAGCCGACGGCCAGGTACTAATGTTCGGCTTAGCAAACACACTAGAGACACATTATCTCATCCAGATACTCCCCCACGAGCTTTTGCCACTCCATCTTGAACCAGGGAGTATACATTTGGGGGCGCCGGCCCATATCGGTGGTCAGGTCGTTAATGGCGATAAACTTCCATTCGGCAACTTCCCACGGATTAGCGGCAATTTCGTCACAGCTCGTACCGATATACACTGAACAAATCTCCCTTTCTATACCAACGTTCCGGTAACTCGCCTGGTACTGGAAGGTATAAAGATAGTTTAGTGATGCACAGATCCCCAATTCTTCCGCCAGCCGCCGCTGGACGGCATGGTGCAGATCTTCTCCCTTACGGGGATGGCTGCAACAGCTGTTTGACCAGTATAGCGGCCAAAGTTGCTTATGCCTGCTGCGCCTGGGAACCAGGACTTCCCCCGCCTTAAAAATAAAGATCGAAAAGGCCCGGTGAAGAAGACCGTTTCCCTGATGGCACTCCAGCCTGTTTTTATAATCAATTACCTTATCGTCTTTATCCACCACAACAAGCAGCTCATCGTGGAAAGAGACCTTTTGTTGGCCACTCAAAGTCATCGACTTACTAAGGAGTACAGAGGTTGGTCGACATAAGCTTGAGGGACCGTCGGCCGCACGAGCCCATGGACGGGCGAAGGTAGAGCAATGCAGGAGCAATTGCCGAGGGACGCGGCCGTCGAGCGTACAGGGAGGTATTCACAAGGTGAATTGCGTCGCAAGAGAAGGTACCCTGGGGTACAGCGTGTCCAGAAAGCTTATGTCGACCAACCTCTGTACTCCTTAGTACTTTCAATGAGCGACCTTCTGCACGCGCGGTCCTTTAGCCATTGCGGATAATACAATCACCAGGAACATCAAGCCGCCCACAATGGCGGCCAGCCCCCCAAAACCCATCAAGCCCATAGCAGCAATCTTTTCCAGACCATCAAGGCCCTGTTCTGCGCCCGCCACCTTGCGCTGCACACCGTAACCGCCCGACCACCACAACCCAATAACGTGCAACAACTGCCCGCTACCATAAACATAAGGCTGTAAACGGGCAGGTCTCATGCTTGGACGGGCGTAGCCCAGGCGTGGAAGCAAATCATACGTCATGCCCATAAAGGCCAGGGTGACACCGACGATGGAGCCATGATAATGCGCTGGAATAGTGACATTGATACCCTGGATTAAAAAACCGATCCCTCCTCCGACACCAAACAGAATCATGGATGTCCACAAGGCCGAACGTAGAGGCGCCTGAGGTCCTGATGGCGAGGGACTGCGTAGCAGGCCGTAAAATACCGCCAAACCCAGCGGCACGGGTGCCAGGCTGCCACCATAGGCCATGAGCCAGGTAAAGAGCTTGATATGTTCGGCGGAGACAACGGCGTGGGAATAGTAAATCAGTGGCGCCATAAACACGGCCAGCAGTCCAAATACAAACAGAACCAACACCACCCGTGGACTCAGCAGCAGACGCACGCCGGAGACGGAAGCCAGCCAAAGCCAGGCCACCAGCATGAGCAAGGTGTAGGTAAATTGCAGCATATGGCCGCCGCCCCAGAACAGCAGCTCGTAATAAGGCTTACCTGTCACAGAGTCCGGTATCGCCAGGTACGACCATGTGAAGGCGAGCACAGCCATGACCGCCGATACAGCAGCCGTATTCAAGCCAAAGCGCAATGCGCCTGCACCCTGCATGCGCTTCCCGACCAGAGAGTTGGCGGTCATGCTGCGCAGGATGAGCAAACTGATACCGAAGCCAAATCCGAGCAATGCCACGGTGAACAACGGTGTCTGCAAGACCGGGATATAGTTACTCATCAACGGATTACCCGGACCGAAAAACGGCACCACCACCATCAGCGCCGCACCCAGCGCAGCGAAACCCAACGCCGACCAACCGAGAAGCATAAAACGTGGCGTGGAATTCAAACTCCACAGCACGCCGCCAAAAGCCAGAAACCAGACCAGCACTGACAGGTCCACATGAACAACCAGTGCGGTACGAAAAAAATCAATCCATGGAAAGACATCCTGGATATAGGGCGTTCGGGACAGCACCAGCAATACAGAAAACACGCCCGAGCCCAGTAACGCCATGATGCCCAGCCACAGCCAGGCAATGGCCAGCCGACGGCGGCTGTCAGGGGGCACCGCTAAGACATACTCATCATGCATAAGGCTATTTACGACTCACTTGGTGGAGAACCGGCAGCCGAATAATACTTCCCGTTGTGGTGAATAGAGCCGGTCACTGCATTCTCTGTTTCAAACTGAAACTATAACTATTCGGAAATAAAACCACCAGCGCACCTTTTTGAATTCACCCGGGCAGAGCAACGATTAGTCTCATATTTGTTTCCGCGGCCCTTACAGCAAGTTTTTTGACATTTTCATCCAGTCTGTGTATTAAATGGATACTTTTCATCTACAAGCCTCCGGCTACCGGGACCTTCACTGCCAGCATGCCAAGCCTATGACAAACAGGGAAACAACAGGCAGTCTATTTACCTTTCTGGTTTTTCTTGCACTGATACTGACATTTGCAGCCGTCATATTGAGCGCCTGGATGCGCCTGGAAAATATCGGCCTGGGCTGTGAGGAGTGGCCGGACTGCTTTGGAGAAATGCCAGTGGTTCAAGCTCGCGGTGTGGTGCCCGGCACCACGGCGGGCGCGATACACCGGTTTGCAGCAACCCTGTTAGGGCTGATTGTCGTCGCTATCACGGTCATGGCCTTGCGAGGACGGCGCCCCGCCGGCATCGGCTTAACAGCACCGCTGTCCGTGTTCGGACTCACCCTGTTCCTATCAATCCTCGGATACAATACACCGGCACCGCAACTACCTGTCGTCACCCTCGGAAATCTTGTCGGTGGCATGGCTATGCTGGCGCTGCTGTGGTGGATGGGGCAGCGTTCGGTGAAAAAGGTCAGCGACGAGGGCACGGTAGAAAATACCTTAAGACCCTGGGCACTGCTCGGCCTGCTTATGTTGGCTGTTCAGATTGCTTTGGGCGCCTTGACCAGCGCCAATTTTGCCGGACCGTCCTGCGGTGTGACGCTGTTCGCTTGCGACGGCGACTGGGGTTCCATCACGAATCTGATGCAGGGTCTTGACCCCTGGCGCCGACTGGGCGTGGGCGATCAAGGCTGGATTATTACCGATAGCGTACAGAAGACGCTGCACATGGCCCATCGATTGGGTGCCCTGGTCACCTTTCTGTACCTGCTGGGATTGGCGCTCAAGGCTCTGCGTCTGGGCAACCGGTTCCGCAGCACCAGTATCAGCATTATCGTTTTTTTGCTAATACAAGTGGGGCTGGGATCGTCGGCAGTACTCGCCGGGCTGCCGCTGCTGTTGGTAACCGCTCACAATGCAATAGCGGCGATGCTGTTACTGGCGCTCGTCAATCTGAATCATTTACTGACACCTGTTGTCAGCAACCGCGGCCCTTAACTTGCATGCCGTATGACCCGGGTTTCCAACTTCATGGGCTCCGGCCTGTCAGTCGCATAATCCGCCGCATTGATGCCCAATTCGTCGTCATCGAGATAACACGCCGGATCTTCCCACCAGGGGTCGCCCGTTAACTGGAAAGCGCGTACGCGGGTATTGCCGCCACAGACATCCTGGTAATGACACACCCGGCAACGGCCTTTCAGCGGTCTCGGGGAAGACTTCATCCCAGCCATCAACGGGTCGCTGGTATCCACCCAGATATCCGAGAACGGTCTTTCCTTCACATTACCGAGGTTGTAGTTCCACCAGAAGGTATCCGGGTGTACATTACCGAGGTTATCGATATTGGCGATATTCACGCCGGATGAATTGCCGCCCCATTGGGTCAGGCGTTTGCGCATGTAATCGTACTGCTCCGGTACATGTCGTTGTACCCACTGCAACAGATACACGCCGTCCGCATCATTGTTACCGGTGACAAATTCGCGCTTGCGGCCCGCCTGGATGTCAGCCCAACAGGCATCAAACAAAAGATCCATGACCCAGCGGCTGGTCTGGTGTACCACATCGGAGCGGCGGTTACGGTTACCGCGTCCGCCATAGTTCAGGTGTGAAACATATAACTTGTCGACCTGCTCCTCGCCCATCAAATCCAGTAACTGCGGCAGTTCCTGGGCGTTATCCTGGGTCGGGGTAAAACGCATGCCGATTTTGATCCCGGCATCACGGCATAAGCGAACGGCGTGCATGGAGGCGTCAAACGCACCCTGCTTCTGGCGAAAGCGGTCGTGTGTCTCGCGGATACCATCGATGCTGATACCCACATAGTCATAACCCACTGCGGCAATCCGATCAATATTCTTTTCGTCGATCATGGTGCCATTGGTGGAAAGACCGACGTAAAACCCCATATCCTTGGCCCGCTGGGAGATATCGTAGATATCCGGCCGCAACAAGGGTTCTCCACCCGACAGAATCAACACCGGCACGCCAAATGAACGAAGATCGTCCATGACCCCGAACACCTGCCGGGTATCCAGCTCACCGGGGAAATCAATGTCGGCCGAAATCGAGTAACAGTGCTTGCAGGTCAGGTTACAGCGGCGAATGAGGTTCCAGATGACCACTGGACCCGCCGGTTTCCGCGCACGCGGGTCCGTAAGCGGCGCTTTCAGTTCCTGCATGTACTGTGAGATACGAAACATACTAACCTCCGATCCGTAACCCGGTTTTCTTCAGTATACGCGTACTGAACAGAACATCGTATTGGTGAACCTTATCGCCAAGCAGCTGCGCGATTTGTTTGACCTTGTCACGCACTTCTGCCTGGCTGTGGCCGTGCACCATGGCAAACAGGTTGTAATGCCAGTCAGGCATGCGCCGCGGCCGGTGGTAACAGTGGCTGACAATATCCAGTGCCCCCACCTGTGTGCCGATGGCCCGTATATCTTCGTCGGGCACATCCCAGACCGACATACCGTTGGCTGAATACCCCAGCCGGTAATGGTTCGGCACCACACCCATGCGGCGGATACGCCCGTCTGCCAGCATGGTTCGGAAACGCTCCATCACGGTCTCTGCGTCCACACCCAGTTCGGCTGCCAGCCAGTGGTAGGGCCGCACGTCCAGAGGCAGACCGGCCTGGGTTGCCATCACAATACGCCGGTCCAGCTCTGCCGGATTGATTACGTCGGCGCTCATCCTAGACCTGAAAATGCAATCCCACGTAGAACTCTTCCTGCTTGGGAAGGTTGAATACCGGAATACCGGTAAGCTGTTCGATCTTCTGTAATGTCGCATCCAGTTGATCTGGTGTTTCCGTTGCCAGTACAAACCACATATTCATTTCGTGATCGCGCTGGTAATTGTGCGCGACTTCCGGAAAGGCATTGACCTGGCCGGCAACCTCGTCAAAGCGTGCAAGCGGCACCTTCATGGCACACAGAGTGACTGCCCCACCCATGTTTTCCGCGTGATACATGGGCCCGAACCGGGTCAACATGCCATCGTCCAGCATGCAACGCAGGCGTGTGATTAATTCGCTTTCCGTGGTACCCAGGCCTTCGCCGGCTTCCCGAAACGCTCGCTCACTGACAGGAAAACCACCCTGCAGCCGGTTGATAATACAACGGTCCAGTTCATCCACTAATGGATACCCCGATAACGTGCGCCACGCTGTTTGAAACGTTTTCCGCTGAACAGGACCGTATGTGGTATAGCGTCCAGTCCCAGACCTTCAACCATACGGTCGATACAGGCCAGCACTTCATCGCGGTCACGGCCATGCACCATGCAGAACAGGTTGTACGACCAGTCCGGCAAGCGCCGTGGACGTTGATAACAGAGCGTGACGCAGTCCTGTTTCCCCAGCTGCCGGCCCAGCTGATCGATTCGATCATCGGGCACATCCCAGACCACCATGGCATTGGCCCTGTAACCCAGTTCGTGGTGACGAACCACGACACCGAGCCGCTTGATAATGCCGGCATCGATCATGCCACGCAGCTTGTCGATCACCGCCTGTTCCGAACAACCCAGCCGGTCTGCAATCTCACGATAGGGCCGTGTAACCAGCGGCAGGCCAGCCTGGATGACTTCAATCAGGTCTTCGGCAGCGCCAAACAGTAACTCGCGGCTGGCATGCGTGCCGGACTCGGCATCGTGTGTTGATATCTGACTGAGCTCGGTGCCACGATCCAGGTTCATGCGAAAGCCGAGATCAATATGGTAATCCTTGACCAGCGGCAGCGAAAGCACCCTATAGCCGGTTTCCAGCTGAATCTGCCGGAGTGTTTCAGTCAGCGCCACGGTGTTTTCTGCGGTCACTACAAACCACAGATTGTAATGATGCTCGCGCTCGTAGTTATGGTTTACCTGCGGGAATTCGGTGATGATGGCGGCAGCCGTTTCCAGTTTATCTGCCGGTACCGCCATGGCGGCCAGCGTACTGGCACCCACAGTATTGGGCTGGAATACCGGTCCTACCCGGCTCACCGCACCCTTGTCCTGCAATTCCTTCAGGGTTTTCAGCACTGTCTCGGGACTGGTATTGAGGCGCTGGGCGATCTGTGCAAACGGCGCCGGTTCCAGCGGAAAGTTGCGTTGAAAATCGTTAAGCAGTTTTTTAATCAATAGTTCCATCATCACAAGCCGATTTTGTGTGCACGATCGGTAAAGAAAATCCCGCTGGGTTTGCTTGCCGGCAGTTCCGCCAGCTTGTTCAGGCTCTGCGTGTCATAAACCTCGATACGATTGTCGTCGCGTACCGACAGCCAGACATGCTCTCCGCGCGGGGTGAATTCCATATGAAGAACCGCCTTACCGGGCTTCAGCGTTTTAATGATCTTGCGTGATGCCACGTCGATCACCTGTACCCGGTCGTTATCAGGGAAAGCAAAGTTCACCCACACCTGCCGGCCATCCGGCCGCGCCATGACAAACACCGGCTGACCATGGACCTCGATCCCGGCCTCCTGTTGCCAGGTCTTTGCATTCATGACCAGCACCTTATGCTGGCCGACAGCCGGTAAGAAAGCCTCGTCACCTGCCATCGCCCAGCCTTCCAGGTGCGGCATTTTGTAGACCGGCAACTTTTCATCGTGTTTGGCATAGCCCTTCAGAATCTTGCGCACACCTTGTTCAGGATGCCACAGATCCAGCAGTGCCAGGCTGTCCTCACCAAACAAACCGGCAATGTAATAGCGGCCATCCGACGTGATGAGCGCATCGTAGGGCGCTTTGCCGATATCTTCGAAACGCTTGATGTCCAGCCGCTGTGGATCTGTCGTATCCACAATCCAGATCTGATCACCTTCGTACAGACTGAAGACAAAACGGTTACCGGGCGCATCGACCAGGCCGACCGTCTTGGAAACTTTCCCCGGCGCATACTCCGCGGAAATGTCGGCGACGAGGTCCAGTGTATCGGCATCGAAGATACGCACCCCGCCGGGTTCATAGTTGGAGACGGCAACCAGTTTTCCATCCTGGGAGATGGCGCCGCCAATACTGTTGCCGGATTGCATCACCCGCTTAACGATGCTGCCGGTCAGTATGTCGACCTTGGTCAGCCCCCCATCCCGACCGAACACGTAGGCAAAACGCTGGTCACGTGAAAAAACCACCGAAGCGTGTGACAGATCACCCAGACCGTCGATTTCAGCCAGACGGGTATTGTTACTGTGTTCAACCACCAGCAGCTGGCCGCTGGCACGTTCCACAACCACGCCGAGATCGCCCGTGCCACGCAGTTCCGCCGCCGGCGCAGTACCGATCAGACCAGTGAGCATGATGAGAAGTAAAAACTGCCTCACGGTTTCTCCCCCGGACTTTTCAGATAGTCGACAATCCATTCGATTTCCGGTTTGGTCAGCAACATTTTCCACGGCGGCATCGGTGTACCCGCACGCCCTTCACTGATGGTTATAAACAGAAACTCATGGTTTTTTCCTGCCAGCGCCGTCGGCGTCAGGGCCGGACCCAGTCCGCCGGTTAAACGCATGCCATGGCAGGAACCGCAATCCTGGTGTACGAGGTTGTGTAACTCACTTTGACGTTGCACAGTCATGGCTTCCGCGCTGACGGATGCTGTGAGTGCACACAGTGTCAAGTACAGGAGTGCCTTAGGCATACTTGAGTTCCATCGCCTGCGCCCACGGCATAAACCAGTCCAGTTCTTCGGCAGGCGACTGGGTAGCGTGACGCTCGACCGTCTCCTGCAAATGCTCGAGACTGGTGACGATGTTTCGCTGGCAAGATGTCGTGCCGCGCTCCGGGGCGCCGGGTCCGGCACCCACCAGATAGACTTTTGCCTGTACGCCCACCGTTATCTCCCGAATAATACCGCGGCCGCAATGGGGTATAAGAGTTTCCCCACCCGGCACAGACTCATGAGAGCATATTGGGTCCGGCCATTTCCGCTGTCCTTGACCTAGGTCAAGGGTTTATCCACTGGAACTCGCGGTAAAATGAGAACAATGATAGCCTTACGGCACTTGACCGATCGGGATTTTCAAACAACTGTATAGCCAGGGGATGCCCCGCATGAACAAAACCATGAATATGTTCGCCCTTTCACTGATTATCCTGACACTCATTACTGCTGTGATCCTGGGATTCATGGCCGGTCCCAAGAGTCCCCTGACCTGGGCCCTGGTGGGTGTTCTGGTATTGATCCCTGTTATTTATCGCAAACTCATGGATCGGGACAAGATCATCTGGAAGGACCAGTACAGCGTCGGTATCGACTCCATCGATCAGCAACACAAAAAGCTGATCAATCTGATAAACATGTTACAGACCACCGTGGATTACTCGACCGGCGAGGCTTTCGAGCGGGAAGCGCTGGATGCGGTTGTGGATTACACCAAAACCCACTTTTCCTACGAAGAAGGACTGATGAGCGAATACGGCTATCCCGGCTTCGAGGCACACAAGCTTAAACACCAGGAGATGATAAACGAGGTCCAGAGACTGCTGGCCGAGTACCAAGACAATCCTGAGCATGCCATGCAACATGGTCTGAACTTCCTCAAGCAATGGCTGATCAGGCATATCAATGGCACTGACAAGGAGTACAGCGACTTCTTGCGCAGTAAAGGTGTGCAGTAATCAAGCCGCAGACCTCACACGCTCTTACTATTGAGTGCGTAAGTTAGCCGACATCAGCCTGCGGGACACGCTGTGAATACATCCCTGTACGCTCGACGGCCGCGTCCATGCGGCCGACGGTCCCGCAAGCTGATGTCGGCTAACTTACGCACGCCTTGGGAACCTTGATTAATGGCTGGTACCCGCTGAATAACGGGTCTTGTTGTAGACATTGTATTTTCCCGATGGCTTGTTCATCGGCAGGCGCTTGATCTCTTCCAGCGTCGCCGCATCGTAGACGATCACGGCACCATCCGGATCCCAGATGCTCAGCAAAGCGTATTTGCCGTCGCGGGTGAATTCGACATGTGCTGCGGTCTTGCCCGGTGCAGGACGCAGAGTCTTGACAATCTCCAGGGTACGCTTGTCGATGATGTGCACGGCATCCTTGTTGGGGCCAAAGAACACATCCACCCAGGCGTAGGGTGTGTTCTCGTGACTGCGCATGAAAAAGCCGGGGCCCAGGGTGTCGATGCGCCTGATAGTCTTCCAGGTTTCCATGTCGATGACACTGACAGTGCCTTCCTTAAGGTTTGGCGTCGCCAGCACCGGATGCCCCCGATACTCCCAGGTGATACCCGAGCCGAGGTGTGGCATGCCCGGCAGTTCCAGATTGGCCACCACCCTGCCGACATCCATGTTCACTACCTGTCCCTTGCCTTCTCGTGAGGCGCCGATCAATGAGACATAGTCCTGGTCGAAAAAGAAATCATCCAGGTAATCATCGACCCGGATACGACGCACCGGGAACGGCTCCGGTTTGAGGTTTTCGCCGGATGCCTCGTTGTAATCGTGCACCCAGCTGCCGAAACCCATGGGTGGTTCATCTGCATAGGAAATCTCCCAGACTTCCGGGATATCCTTGAGCGCGGCAATAAAGCTGTTGCGTGGCGGTGCTGTATAGACGGCGCTGACACGCGAGCTGTTGCCGCTGTCGTCTTTGACGTCATACAGTTTTATGGGGCTCAAATCACGGGCATCCAGCAATACCAGTGTGTGCGGGAGATAATTTGCCACCATCACATAACGGCCGTCGGCCGATACGGCCAGGTTGCGGGTATTGATCCCGGCGCGGATCTCCGCCACCAGCTTGAGGTTGTAGATATCATACTTGCTGATCCAGCCGTCACGCGATGCGAAATACACGAAACGGCCCGAGGACGAATACTTGGGACCACCGTGCAATGCAAAACGTGTCTCGAAGCGGTGTACCGGCTGCATGCGGTCGCCATCGAGCACGGTCACATGGTGATCACCAAGCTCCACCACCAGAAACAGGTTCAGCAGATCATCGACTTCAAAAACCGGCTTGTCCGGCAGCTCGCTCTCCCGGTTGTGAATAATATGGCTGGCGTTGATTTCGGCCAGACTCCAGACCGGTAACTGCGACAGCGGTGTATAAACGTATTCGACCAGCGAGTGGATCTCCGCCGTGCTCAGCTTTTCCGCAAACGCCGGCATCTGGGTGGCCGCGCGCCCGTGCTTGATGACTTCGATGGCGGCCTTCTTTCGCAGACGTTTCAGATTGCCGGGCAACAGCGCCGGCCCCATCCCACCGAGGCGGTTTGCGCCGTGGCATTCGGCACACTGTGTGTTATACAACGGCGTGACATCCACGGTATCCGTCGCCTGACTGACAGGACCCGGCACGAGCACGGAAAATATGACAAACAACAGTGTTCTTGTGCGCTTGCAGTACATACCTGAAGACCCGGAAATCAGCACAACTCAATCGGTCACGTGTACGGTGCCGGTCATTTTCGGGTGCGGGCCGCAACGATAGGGGAAGCTGCCTATGGTGTCGAACGTCCGTTGGTAGGATTCTTCCGGGAAGAAGTAGTCCGGCTCCGGGTCTCCGGACGCCTCGAACCACACACTGTGATATTGGCGCTTTTCGTGGTTCTCCCAGAGCACGGTCTCACCCCGTTTAACGGTGACCTCCTGCGGAGTGAACTTGAAATCCTTGATAATCACCAGCCGGCTATCCCCGCCGGCCACAGCACCCAGACTGAACATCCCGAGCACCAGCAACAACCCGATTGTATGCCATCTCATGACAGATCCCCTTTGAGACAATCCCTTCCTAAAGGCAAGCATAATCGAGTCCGGTGGAAATTTCAGCCCTTGGCCGGGCATGGGAGCGACAGCCGGCACGTGCTTTCGAGACACGCTGTGAAT